>Ga0214166_1000310_pt1 | contig 25851 bp, 51 predicted proteins | sample TroBogepilimnion_27_FD_153005 | JGI IMG/M metagenome (GOLD analysis project Ga0214166, IMG submission 153005) | Freshwater microbial communities from Trout Bog Lake, WI - Practice 18AUG2009 epilimnion v3 | ecosystem: Environmental > Aquatic > Freshwater > Lake > Epilimnion/Euphotic zone ...
CACTTGTAGTCGTAGTTAGGCATTTAGCTCTCCAATGTTTTCGGCGGGTAGGGTGTCAGTACTTAATCGTGAATCTGTTGATCCCAATAGGGTACACCATCTTTATCATAATCAGATCCTAGGAGTTCTAGTAGCTCATCATGCTTATCTAGAGACTTAGCTATCTCTCTTACACGATCTGGGTTCTCTTCTGCCCAACGGTCTAGATCTTCGGGTGTTACTTCTCTTTTATCCATCATCTTCCTTACAATACTTGGGCTGACCTTCCTGGGATCGAACCAGGGACAACTCGATTAACAGTCGAGTGCTCTGCCTGCTGAGCTAAAGGTCAATAAGGCTCCAGTAAGCCCAATGCTGTAAGGCATCATCGCTTCAACTATTTAATCTACCATTGAAAGTGGTAGAACCTTGTTAGCGGTACTTACTGGAACTCTATTATCTATTATAGCAGATTATTTGATCTTAATGATCTTTGGCTGCAACTCCTCAGGGAGTTCCTGTTCCAGGGTAATCCTGAGCATGCCATCCTTAAGCTCTGCTCCCTTGACTACTACATACTCAGCTAGAACGAAGTTCTGTTTGAAGTCACGGGTAGCGATTCCCTTATGGATAGCTTCCTTCTCAGATGCCTCTAATTGGCCTTCTACGGTCAGCTGGAGCTCTTTTACGCTGATAGTGATATCTTCCTTACTAAAACCGGCTACAGCCAATTCTAGGACGTATTTGTCCCCATCCTTGTAGATGTTATATGGAGGATAGCTAGATTGTTTAGCTGCAGAGCTAACCTGCTGTAGAGTGGTTAGAAGCGGATCAAATCCGATAGCCCAGCGGTTGAATTGAGGAAATAGCGATGAGATTGTCATCTCTGCTGGTTTTAGGGTATTTGATACTTTATTGTGATGATGGAACGGATCTGTAGGATATCCGCCAGTATATGGTGATGCCATGGTTATATCTCCTTAGACGATATAAGTTAGTAGATGCCCGTTCGGCGCATCTAATAACAATTATAGCAGATTATTTAGCTAGTAGTGTATCTACTATCTTAGTTAATCCAGCTTTATCATCCCCTGGCACTCGATAGTACTTATTGCTCTCTACACCTGAGAATCGTAGCCATTCACCTGTAGAGTGATAGTTCTTCAGCTCTTCCCACATTTCAGCATCTACCTCTTCGTAGACTACCCACGGAGCTTTACCGCTCTGCCGTTCCACATCATTTTTACGATCTACCTTGGTAGGTGGCCTGAAGACTATCACTAGTAGCTTTGCATCTTGATGGTAGCCGATCTTAAGAGCTCTTGGCCTAAAGGCTCTACGACCGCCCGCAGGTTTTGCCTCACCCTTGTTAGTTGATGGCGCAGCCATCTCCTCCCATCCTTTACCAAAGGTAGCTGATGAGATATCTGATTTACCAAAGTAACCTGGTGGAGGAGGATATCCATACTTCTCCTCATAGAGCTGGCTGAACCAAGCTTCATACTCCGGTGTCCCCGGCCTATATCTCTTCTGCTCGTCTGCCATAACCGCTAGTGTACCGACAGCTAGATCATATTACTCCGTTAAAACTATGATCATAGTTAGCCGATTACCCGCCAAATTTTTATTCCAATGTGATCCAGCTCTCAGGGATCTCACAGCTTGAGATATCATTACACCTATGAAGTCAAGTTTGATGGAACAGCATGGAGTACGTATAGGCGACTACTACCGTTGTAAGAGATACAACTCTGTAGCTTGCACACCTTGCAAAGCTATTGCAGCTGCCTATAGACGATCTCAGGTAGCTAAAGATCCAAAGAAGTTTAAAGAACAAGATAGAGAGTACTATCGTCGTTACCCCCATAAAAAGACTGAGATGAACCGTAAGAAGGATCGTAAAGATCGAGCCCGCCTTAGACTAGTCAAATCAGTTAACTTTTCAACTAAAGATGTAATTGACCTATGGGGAATAGATTGCCACATCTGCTCTCAACCTATTGATATGAGAGTCACCCGCCACTGTGGTCAGCCAGGCTGGGAGCAAGGTCTACACCTTGATCACGTAATTCCCCTAGCTAAAGGTGGCCACAACATCATTTCCAATGTAAAGCCTTCCCACGCTTTTTGCAACATAAAGAAAGGCGACAACCTCATTTAGGCCACTGCATAGCCAAATAGGGTCCCAACCATCCGTATTGCCTGGCGGCTAATTGGGCTTTGCGGGCTTAAAGGGTGGGGTGGTTTGTATATGAGGTGTAACCCATAAGGGGCAATCAGATTAGGGAAAAGGTTTATCTTCCTGCTACTCCCAAGGCTATCGGCTATTAGTCGGTAGCCTTGCTTGGTAGCAGGAGATACCTGCTATCACTAGAAAGGGGTGGACTATGTCCACAGCAACACTATCGAATGCTAGCACCACAGCAATCGAGTCGCTACAGCAGGCTCAGGGTACTAGCGAGGCCGTCAAGGTATCTCTTATTACAGAGATAGTTGATCTATTCGCTTCCGACCCTGCAATCACCACAGAGCACTTACTAGCAGGTAAGTTCTCCCGTGGCTTTCGTGGTCGTGTCTATGGCGCACGAGCCGTACACCTTACCGACTATGAGGCTGAGAAGGTCAATGTCGGCTTCTGGGCTGACTACCACGATATGATCAATGTCGCAGGTGACAAGTATGCAATGCAAGCCGAACTAGATCGTGTAAATGGTCTAGTCAAGGCTAGCAAGTCGAAGGCTGCTCAGGCTGACGCCGAAGCAGGCGTATCAGCACGGGTCGCTTTCGAGGCTATCGAAAAGTCTTTCGTCAAGGCTGACGAAACGCTATTCGTGGCTACACCTACTAATGATGAACTCATTATGGCGTTAGACGCTAAGTGGGAAAAGATCAAGGCTGACTATCGAGCAGCAGCAGCACTACAACAGGAAGATAGCCTCACACTAGTTAATAACTAGTATTTCTATCTGGGAGTGGCTGGGGGCCATTGTGCTCCCAGCCTCTTTCTATGTTCATAGATAGTTCTATGGGCATAGATGGAGGGCGGAATTGCTATGACACCCGTGCAGCGATACGGCATTGTAGTAGCCACAGCAGGGAGATAGACCGAGTACCCACTTGTCTAATCGGATAGCCCTAGTCGCCCCTTCATTAGTCGGCTAGGGCTATCTTAGGCCACTGGCTGCGTAGCCGTGTGGCTGTGTAGCCGTAAGACCAGGCTAGGGGGCTAGGTGGCTTGTTCTTATCAGGTTATGATACAGGGGGCTAGGTGGCTCTCTATTATTAGGTTATTATCACTAGGAGGTTATGATGGAATGTATCTATTGCGCTACATCCGTAGCACAAGAGCGATACGATGCTGGCTATCCATATTGTATGGCTGGTGAGTGTGTATCTAAGGGGCTAAGGGATAGAAGGCTAGGCTTTCGTCTTATCCTTATGCCTAAGCAAGGCTTTACCTATGTATCTGCTGACTCTCCTGATCTATTCAATGGTAGAAGTTCAGGTAGATAATCCGATTCCCCGCCTATTTTTTACCCCCATAAGGGGGTATTTTTTTATGCCCAAAAATCCCCGGCGAGTTGTAGCGGAGGAGAGATATATAGCCATATGTCTATATGTCTCTTACCCTCTACAAAGGAGAGCACTATGTTCGAATGGATAGTTATTGGGCTGGTGATTATGGCTATTGTGGCTGTACTCATTGACCAGCAATACAAGATAGATCAAGAAGATGAGGATTGGAGGCAGGGTGAGTGAGCACAACAATGGTGTTGCCCGACTCTGGGAAGCCCCAGAGTGGAAAGACCTATCGTGGCAAGAGCACGCAGCGTGTCGGGGTACAGACCCCGAGTTCTTCTACTATGAGGGAGACGAGCGTGGAAATAACTATCGGGCCAAAGCTGACTACGCTAAGCGTATCTGTGCAGTTTGTCCTGTCCGGCTCGAGTGTCTCACAGACGCAGTTGAACGAGATGATAGATTCTCTATCCAAGGTGGAACTACCCCAAAGGATAGAGGCGTAGTTAAGTGGACACACAGAAATCACCCGCTTGAGATAATTCTTGAGCGTATGTACAAAAAGGAGAAGGATAGATGGACAATGAAGAAATGATTGAACTACTTAATAAATATATAAAATTAAATGACGATATCAGAAGGTTACGGGTTAAGATGGATATCATCCGGAATGATCTTCAGATATTAAAAATGATTGACGATATATCAAAAGGGAGATAGATAATGAAAACTGCTGAGATCAGATTGGCTAAAAATATATGGCTGGAGACTGGCGTATCTAAACGCCTTGCCCTAGGTTTCTCGATTGATAGGCACTATATCAATATAGATTTAATATGTTTCTGGGCATCAATACAACTTTAAGTGAGAACTAGGTAGGTTTGGTTGTTCATCCTATCTAGTAGGCGGGGTTGAGCGTATGAGGGTCCGCTCTTCCCCGCCCTTTTTTTATCTGTGTGATGCGGTGGGCATATGTTGTATACCTACCGGATTACATAGGTAATCCAGTACATACACATCCGCACGAATAAGGAAAGTTAGGGAGACATTCTGCTAAGGCTCCGAACGCAACTCTAATGAGTTCGCTAATAGGTGTATCCGACCCGTCTGGTTGAACCGTTATCCTCGTTGATACTTCGTGGGCTCAACACGATAATGGCTGGTCCTGAGTAGTGTTACAGGAATAGTATGCACATCAACTCACATAGTATGGGGAGTATAAACCATGCATGCACCAACACAAACAAACCGCAAAATACGAAGGAGGGCCAGCAATGGCAACAACATCGCTTGATCCTAAGTATGTTGAAATGAAAGAACGTATCGAAAAGCAGATCGAACACACTGACCGGTTAGCTGATGAGCTAGAAGTTGGTGGGTCAGATGTTGACCCGGGTGAAATTCGTGACGCACTGGCAATCGCAGGTCTAGAGATTAGGCCTATTGTTGACCACAATATTGCAGCGTATGCATACTATGTAGCCGATTGCAATATGGCTATGGATACTTTGATTGACCAGTTAGATATCAAAGTTCCTTAATACCAATAACAAACCCACAAAAAAGGAGGGCTGGCTATGGCTAGCACTAAAGTAATCGCTACAACTTGGGCTAAGAAAGATCTTATCGCCAAGTTGAAAGCAACCCTAAAGCGTATGGACGATGAGATAGAGGCGTGGCATAAAGCCGACAACACTCTTGAACAGCGTCAAGATGCTTGGGATAAAAAAGCAATTGCTTGGGCTAAAAAGAATGTAACAAAGGCATACGAAACTGATGTAAATTTCTATCACAATCGTTTTGCTTTTACCTATAACTTTAGTCAACACTTGGCTGAAGAAGCGTTAGGTGAACGCCCGAGTAATACACGCATGCCACAGTATAAAGACACTCGCTATAACGAAGTTAACGAGTACGACCAAGTACTGAATGCTATTGCACTAATTGAAGGCGCAACTGATACCGAGTTCAAAATCAATACAACATCAATATGGGCCTCATTTATCCGCTAACAATCTAATAGAGCATTAAGCTGTACAGTGATACAGCATGTGGTTGGTCCTGAGTATGACCTGAGGTAAAACTGCTCACTTGCCCTCGTAGTTCAATGGATAGAACACCATCGTCCTAAGGTGGGTGTTGCTGGTTCAATTCCAGCCGAGGGCACGTTAGCAAAGCACGTATCGTGATAGGCCTCCGGGACGAAAAGGATACCTCGCTTACGCTAAAAGACCTGAGCATGTCTATTAAAACTGCTCATCAACCAACCATCCGAAAGGGGCCAAACAATGGCAAAAGGTAAGGGCGGTAAGCCTGTTGTTCAAGTGAACACATCAGGTGACCGCAAGAATGGCAAAGCCCGCAAGAAAAATCCAGGACCGGCACAGATGGAGAAGACAAACTTCACCCATGTCAATGGTCGTACATTAAAAAGCCATGAGAAGCGTGAAGCTTGGAAGGCTGCCGGTGGTCGTGCTGACCACAAATCTATTCCACACTGGAAGACAGGCAAGGTATACAACCCACAGGCTGTATCCATTATCGGAAAGTCACTAGTATGAGAAAGCGAATGAAACGCAAGAAGATAGTTGAGGCTATCGAACAGCAGATCATTGAGGCTCAAGGGGATCTACGATTCGAAGAGCATCAGTTGAGCCGTGCTTACTTCAATGGATTAACAGATGGTCTGGGTGTTGTGCTACAAATGCTCAAGCCTGATTCACCTGTGATATCCCTCACATCCACATGGTTTGCTGACGATGTACGCTCAACACAAACATCAGAGCGCCAACGTGAGCGCCTAATCGAGATCCAATATATTGACATGGAGGATCCAACCCCTGTAGGCTTGTTTGAGACAGCGGAGGCACTATGAGTTGGAGAGTACATACGTACGCCGAGTGGCAAGACTATATTGCTAACGGTCGTACTAAATGGGAGCGTACGTTATATGACGGTCAACGCAACCGTATTAGATACGCTAATAAATGGGTTAAGACTGGCGATATACAAATAGTTAACGCTTGGACTAGTTTTCACCCACTTATTACTATCCATTCTGATGACACAATGACTATTCAAGGTGGTCATGTATCAACACATTGGGGTGGATCATTTAATGCTTTAGATAGTCAGAGCATTAGATATACCCTTTGGAAGTATGCAGGCATACAAGTTAACCGCCGTAATTTCAAGTTCTATATCACTGAGCGTGATGCACCTACCAAGCCAGGCAAGTTGATGGGTTGTAGGCAATGCTCATCATCAGGGTTACTGGATTCATGGTGCAACCCACAAATGTGCGGCAACATAATCACCTTGCCTGACGGCAGCATCATCTGTCCTACACATCCTGATGCGTCAAACCTTGCTAGTTGGAGAAGTTGGCACCATGTGCCTTGCCAACACGGTGATACTACAGGACACACTGTAAAGCGTGGTCAGACTTGTTATTACTGCAATGGAACAAAGAAACGCCTGTATGGCGCAAAAAAGGTTTCTGTTCTCTGGGATGGTTCCCCTATCAGAGTACAGAATGGCAACATATACAAGAAACCACTAACCGAACTAGAAAGGATGCTAGCCAACCATGTCCAATCAATATAAGGACTTTGTTGCTTATGACTCATCTGAGCCTATCAATCAATTACAAACGATAGTCATGGATAAGACGTCTGTAGCAGAGCACGTAATGATGCTCAAGGCAAGAACTATGCCTGAGTCATTGATGGTTAACACTATGGTTAACAGCAGCTTTAGAGATGCTGTTCTTCATCAGCTTGTTGACTCTAACGCAACAGCATTAGATGTATTCATTCAAGGAGTCAAATCCTGTGCGGATGATGCACCTAACTTAGTAAGGTATGCAGAATATGCTGCAGCACTTGCTTATGCTCAAGGTCAAGCCGAACTTGCTAAAGCAATTATTCTGCGTATTCCTCCAACTACAACAAGCAGTCTGATCAAGAACATTGCTGTTGGTCTATCTAACGGAATGTCATCAGACTCATTCAAAGAGTTGCTACGCAACAGTACTGCTATGTCAGCATCGCTGCTAGCGTAACCAACACAAACAAACCCGAGAAAGGGCATTGATGTCAATCAATGAGCAATCAATGGAAAAAGCAGCCGACAAGGTAACCAGAGATGACAAAATCACCTGTGGCAATTGCGGTCGCCGTATCCAATCAAATCAACAAAGCATGGCTATCTACAACACTCGGTATAAAACTTATGAGCATTACCATGAGTCATATCTTGGCTGCTATGAGTCTACCCGTGAAAGTAGCAAGCCTAAACGCCTAACCAATCGCTTCCAGCCTTGGCTTATTCCTCTACTGAAGGATGAGTACGAGACACCAACTGGCGGCCAAAACATCTGGTCTGAATAGACCATACATAGATATGGTTGGCTAAGCCTACCTCAAACATACTGAGGAGACCCAACAGATGAGTACGCAAGAGACCAGCCACAAAGGTACGTTACTTTGTGCGACGATGTTGAGCCAAAGTTGAGGCGATCCTACAGCCTCTGTGAGCACCGGGGGTAAGCCAACCATATATCTAATAGAAAGGATGTGTCATGTGTCACGCATGTGAAGATGACGGCATGGATAATGAGATGAATGGTATTCCACCTGAAGAGATGGAAGACTTCATTGACTTTGCATGCATTCAAGTTCAAGCAGTTATAGAAAAAGCTGATCAATATGGCTTTCTATATGAACTAATCACTGAATGGCCTAAGCAAAAGCAAGCCGCTTTTGCTTTAGCAACTATCTTAGAGAAGCGAGTTCTCGAAGAAGAATAATATTCCTCACACAAGGTGAGGAAACGATACCAATACCAGAGAAGGGGTATGTTATATGGATATCGCAATGTTCACGGAATCATATGAATCCGGGATGGGTAACAAGCGCCGTCAGGTTCTTGTTGTACCACATGATGGAGAGATAAAGATCTATTCACGTGTGACTGATGGGACTAAGGGTCCTCACAATAAGTGGGAATCAACAAACCTAAACACATTGTCGAATGAGATCGGTTCCAATGAGATGACAACACGCAGGCCTGTAGGTGTCTATGTGACATCAGCAGATACTCGTGCTATTGACTCAAAGGGATATTCTCCCGTCCTTACGACCAAGGCAACCAGTGCTCATACCAAAGCAGCACAGGAAAGCCATGCTGATGTATTAGACATCATCAGTAACTTCTATGCTCAAATCGAACAAGGAGATGATCTCTTGGAATCATATGTAATAGACAACCGTGGATCAGCAGGAACTACAGTTCCAATTGTAGTTCCTGTGCCAACACAAACAATGGACGATGCGCCTGCTAACAAGCAGTTTGCTGTATCCCTTGCAACCGTTCCGCCTAAGCATTTGGCTGAACGCTATATCCACCGCAAGGTATATGGCATCGAAGACTTCAAAGCCTTCGATAAAGCTCGTGCTAATCACATCAATGTTCTTATCTATGGCCCAACCGGTCCTGGTAAGACAACAGCTGTAGAAGCGTGGGCTGCTGAACGTGGCTTGCGTATGGCTACAGTATCCGGTAATGCATCTATGGAGTCTCGCCAGCTATTCGGTGGCTTTATTCCTGACGGCAACGGTGGCTATGGTTGGATTGATGGCCCAGTTACCGATGTAGTACGCAACGGTGGTGTTCTTCTATTGGACGAGATGAACTTTATCAGTCCTAAGATCTATACCACTCTTTATCCACTAACCGATGGACGTCGTAGTATCACCTTGCTAGACCATATGGGTGAAACTATCGTGGCTCACGAAGATCTAACTATCTTCGCTACCATGAATCCAGACTACATTGGTACAACACCGCTTAACTTCGCTATGCGTAATCGCTTTGACATTCAACTGTCATGGGATTATGACGATGCTGTCGAGGCTAAGTTGGTTGAATCCAAGTCCCTACTAGCATTGACCAAGCAACTTCGCAACGAGGCTGCCAAGGGTCAATACGAAACACCTATCTCTACAAATATGCTCATGGAAATCTCTCAGTTCATCAATGATCCAGATCTTGGCTATGAGTTTGCTGTGGAGAACTTCATTGCTCACTTCAGTTCAGATGAGCAAGCATCTGTGCGTTTGGTATTCCAGACTCACGAGTACAACATCAAAGCTGACTTCGGTATCGAAGTACCTGTTGAGGTAGAAAAAGAACCAGATCTCAGTCTTGATGATGAGCTAGCCCAATGGGTAGCACAATCTGCCAACGTCTAAGATAGGAGTTAAATGTCCTACGAAGAAGATCTAAATGATGCTTGGTACAAACAAGAACGTGACGAGGAAACTCAAATGCGTTCTGTTCGCCTCAATTCTCTATGCCGTGTGTATGAACAAGCGGATAGGGTATTGACTGGTGATCCAGTTCAAGTCTATGTCATGCAGGATGGTCCTGCACCGGCATGGTCTGACGGTCAATCAATCTATCTCAATGCAAAGGAAATAGATGAGATTGATCTAGAGACATTGACTCAGGTCAATGGCCTCAACTATCATGAGCTGGCTCACCATCTCTATACTCCTCGTAAAGGCACAGTCTTTATGAAGTGGGTTATTGAGAATGACATGATGCAGGCAGCTAACATGCTCGAAGATCAACGTATCGAGACATTGTTAGTCGCACGCTATCCTTCTATCGCACCATATCTAACAGCCACCATCGCTAGATGGTTAGCCAACACGCCACAAGCTGCTGTGTCTAACTATATGCTGGTGCGTGGTCGTAGATATCTACCGCTAGAGGTACGGCAAGCGTTTCGTGACCTGTTTCATCAACCTAATCTAGTGCCAGTCATTGCAGATATTGTTGATCAGTATCGTGTGCTTGCTTTCCCCCGTGACTATGACAAAGGCAAGGAACTCATCAAGCGGTTCAATGATGAGGTACTAGCTAACATAGACATGCCTGACATGCCACAAGGTCCTAACGGTTGTACAAGCCGTGACCCAGTAGGTAAAGGTCGTCCTGATCCTGGTAAAGCTCAGGAGAAAGATGCTAGTCGTGCTGGCAATCAAGGTAAGGCTGAGTCAACTCAAGTCAGCAATAAACCTGCCAACACAAACAAACCGGCACCACAAACGGCAAAGGAAGCACTAGCTGCACGAGAACAAATGCAACAAGAATCAGAACAAAATGGTCCACCATCACCAAATGCTGGTACCGGCCACACACCAAGTGTGGGTGGATTGCCAGACAATATCAACGAGATGCTTGAGGACACCATCCAAACAGTACTGGAACGTAAAGACGTCCAGCAGGATGTTAAGACGAAGCAGAAGGTAATCGTTGGTGGAGATGGTAAGCATGAAGATACTCTAAAGCAGGGTAGGTTTGAGAAAACCACCGTGCCTGATGATGCAATGCAAACCTATCGCAAGTTCGCACGTGAACTAGAACGTTTGCGTGATGAATGCGAACCAATGTGGCACAAAGAAGAAGCCAGTGGCAGACTCAATGTGCAACGAGCAATTAGAGGCTGTGAGATTGATGAAGCCTTTGATCGCTGGGATGAAGGCAATGATGGTGCAGATGTCGAGGCTGTTATCCTTGTAGACCGTTCAGGTTCTATGGGCTCTGACAACAACGATAAGAATGCATCCATTGCTTGTTGGACTATCAAACGTGCACTAGAAAGCATTGGCGCTCCGGTGACTGTGTATGCGTTTGATGATCAGGCTGAGGTAGCCTATACAAGGAATGAACTAGCAAGCAAGACTAGCTACAAGTTCATCTATGGCAATGGTGGAACTAATCCATATTCCACTCTGCTGGCTGCCGAACAGCTCCTTATGTCATCCAGACGTAAGAACAAGATGTTGTTCATAGTAACCGATGGTGCGTTTGATGAAAACAAGAACGACGAGATCATCGAGCGTATTGGCAAACGTGGCATCCTAACCGTCATGACTCTAATCATGAAGGATAGTGACATGGATTGGTACAAAGAAAGATACAGCTGGGGTGACGATAAGTTCCGTCACAAGGCTGAGATCTTCGGTCGTATCAAGACAGCACGTGATCTACTACCATTTGCCAGATCGGTAGTGGTAGGTTCAATTAAGAAAAGGGGTAGATAATGTACGTCATCTTCGATAGCCTTACTGAGGCATTGATAGGTCCATTCAACGATTACGATAGTGCACAGATGTTTCTGCTGCACGTATCAGACGAGGTACCTGATGGTGGGTCAAACCTAACCATTGAGTCTATCTCCGAGCCTCTCGAATGGGCACAAGATAACTCCATTACGCTAGCAGCGTTAGTATGACAGCTAACATGAGCTGGGATGATCCGGTCCGTTACATAAGTGAAATGCTTAAGAAACAAGAGCTAGATCGTCTCAACACAAACAAAACCATAGTACGCAATCTACTAATTAAACATGGGGCTGAAGATCTCATTCCCATGCTATTGGAGGACTAATGGCTATATGCACATGGTGTGGAGATCAAATAAAAGAGGGCTTGTGGGAAATCCACAGGTGCAAAGAACCTAAGGAGGATTAATGGTTAATACCTTCCTACCTTATGCAGACTTTGTGGAAGTAGCACAATCCTTAGACGATAGGCGATTGGGTAAACAACGTGTAGAAGCGTTTCAAATACTCAAGGCTAACCTAGGTCTAACAAAGGGATGGCGTAACCACCCGGCAGCAGTTATGTGGCGTGGTCACGAAGGCTTGTTATGCAAGTATGCCATCACTATCTGTGACGAATGGGTAAAGCGTGGCTATACGGATAATACTAAACAGCAAATAGTAGACATAATGAAACAATTCAAACTAAGACCAACAAAGAAACCATGGTGGCTTGGGTCTGAGGAGTTTCATGCTAGTCATCAATCTAATTTAAAGCGTAAGCTCCCAGAGCATTATGACTTTGATGTAGCGGATGACATCCCGTATAAATGGCCTATGCCTGACAAATCATTTCGCATAGTAGAGAAGAAAGGGTAACAAATGGCAAAGTACCGTGTAACTATCCATGAGCATGTAATCAGTGATCTATGGGTAGAAGCTAAAGATAAGAATGAGGCTATAGGTATAGCCGAAGATCACATCAGCGAAGACCGTAGAGGTTGGATTGTTGATGAGATGGCAGGATGGACAGAGGTTGGAGATATCTACAACGAGAGCGGCGAGGAAGTTTGACTCAACACAAACAATTCGCTAGACTAGATTGGAGGGGGTAAATGAATGCACGATGATATCTATGACTTACGTCTAAACTTCAGAGTAAAGATCAAACGCTGGCGTATAGATGATCAATCTATTCCAGAGAATCGTGAATGGGTTCTCAAGGTATGGGATCGTAATCTCGAACAGTGGCAAGACGTAACCGAACTAAATAGGCCTGGTGAGGATATCTACATTGAGTCTGTTGAGGAAGTAGACTCCCGGGCGCAATCCGGGAGCCTTGAGGGTGTGAACTCTGTTCTTTAAGAGCTTACGCCCATAGTATACAACAAAGGGGGGGAAAAATGTGATGTGGCAAATGGCTACACTACCAATCAAAAGCAAAGAGATAAAGCAGCTAGTATCGTCCTTGGAAAGACAGGGCTTACAAGTTAGCGTTACTTCAGGAAAACACCACATCAAGGTGGTAAATCCAAAAACAAGTAAGGTCGTCTTCTTTGGAGCCCAATCATTGGGTGATCCAAGAGCCGGCAAGAATATCCTACGTGATCTAAAGCAGGTAGGATTTAGACAAAACATCAAGCTCTAGGAGGGCATATGGCTAAGAAAGTAAATCAAACACTAAATGCAAAGCTAACCAAAAATACCTCTGTTGAAAGAGGTGGAGCTTGGTTGCTTTCTGTAACAATCCAAAATGAGGGTGAACAAACCTTTATTATGGACACTCACTCTGCTTGGTCTAATCCATCAGCAGCTAAGCGCTATCTAAAGCAGGTAGTTCTAGACAATACTCCACGCAAGTCCATCAAGATGGAGGTCAAGGCTATGAATGAGGCAGGAAAGCCTACCCATATTGCAGGTGAGCTAACCTACAAGGTAGATGCCTAATGGATATGGAAACCGTAAAACCCCGCACTTGTACCATGTGTTATGGTGCGGGGACAGTAAGTTGGTTAAAAGATGACAGCACGTTCGAAATAGAACAGTGTGAATGCCAATACAAGGAGGAGACCAATGGCTAAGTTCAGAGTCCTATTCAACTACACAAAGAGCGGCACTTTGATCTTTGATGCAGATGATACTGACCATGCACTTGAAATCTACGAGGGACTATTGTCCGGGGATACTTATCCCGATGAGTTGGAGAGCTATGAAGATATAGAAGAATCAGATACCGCCTACTACGAACTAACAGATAACTCAGGACGTGTATTAGCCAGCTAATCTGATTGCCCAGTTACAAAAGCAATTAGCCCCCGGCCATTAGGTCGGGGGCTAAATGTTTGTGTTGGCGCCAAAACTAGGCGTTAAAATCCTCGTCTGCGAGGAGGTCGTCTAGTTCATCTAGATCTTCCTCATCAAAGTCGAAGTCTTCGAAACCGTCTTCAAAGTCATCTTCGAAGTCTTCATCGAATAGGTCTGGGTTTAGTTCATCTGACATTGCTTCTCCCTAAGCGTTATCTCGGACTAGTTTTACTTCACATGCATCTGTGGTGCAGTAAGCTTCGCCTACAGCATCAAATGCCATACCTTCATACACTCCCTTTAAATCAATTGGAAAGAGAGTCATTCGGGCTTCTTCGTACTCAGCTGCAGTACTCTGTGTGTACGGCATCTGTGGATATAGAGTATCATCCATTGCAAGGAATGAAACGGTCTTTAGTTGACCGTCATACATGTGTAATACAGTACCGATTGCATCTGCTTCTGTCTTAGGATCAAACGATACAGTTACAGATACAGAGTTATCAGACCAATAACGTTGTGCTGTTGCAGCCAACGAAATCTTTTCATAGATAGATACTTCTTTTTCAGAACGTTGCGCTTCTGATTTAATTGGGAAGTACACCACCGATGTTCCATCCGGATCAGATGCTGCTGGTTCAATGCGATAATTAGCCATCTTAAATAGAGGAAGCATTGGGTCAGTATTACGGAAACGAATAGTACGTAGGAAGTATTCTCCGCCCGGTGCCCAGTGAACTCCTGGTGATTCACCAGCCAAGATAGAGACTGTTCCTGATGGCTTAACTGTGGTCATCTTGATTGACTCACGGATACCAAGCCATTCGCTGTAACTCTTGTCATAGCCCTGTACAATTGAGTAGCCCTCATCCATCCATGTACGAAGCAAGGGAAGACCCTTCGTATCTGCAAAGTTAGCGATACCGGAGATTGATGTTCCAATACGGCGGTTACGCTGCATGATGGCGTTTGTCTCTTCCCAGTGAGTTGGGATAAGAGTTACAGTCTTAGCATAGAGATAGGCGAACTTTAGGGTGCGCTTGAAATCATCTAGGCTGTCATGACGGTTGATGTATGTCTCTACGAGAGTACAGCACTCCATTGACTCCAATGACTGTTCAGCACATGGGTTGTACCCTGCTGCACGCCAGTCCTTGTTGTTGATTGGATCTGCTAGGCGACCGTACTTACGGGTTGTATCCATCCAGATAACTCCAGGCTCACCGTTGCGGGCAATACCCTCAATGATGGGAGTTAGATCCTGGCCTACAGATACCTCAACTGAGTTGTTAGACATCCAGCCATGACCGATACGGTCTGGATTCTTCTCATAGTTCTTTAGGTTAATAAATTCCTCATCGTCAATACGACCAATGAGAAGTTCAGCTGAACGGCGAACGTTACCAGAGACTACGCATACACCGATGAGGTTACCGATATCAGCAATATCCCTACGAGTTAACTTCTGTCCGGCTCGTCCTGCAAAGATCTCTCGGATCTGATTGTGGAGTTTGATGAGGGGACCGGCTCCAGCCGCAGTACCTCCGAAGGTTTTAATTGGTTCTCCTTCTGGTCGGATCTGAGAGTAGTCAAATATAGGGCACTTCGTATCCGGCTTAAGGTAGCTATTGATGAGGGCGGCAAGGCTTTCAACCCAGCCTTCTCTGGTGTCGGGGATGACATAGGTGTCTCCTTCTGTACAGTCATAGATTACAAAGTCTTTGTCTGCACCCTTGTCATCAAATCCAACGCCAACTCCCAGCATAGAAGCTTCCATTAAGAATGAGAATGGTTTAGCTGGGTCAATCTTAGTCATAGCGCTGGTAGATACAAAGGAGCAGTTCTGCAACGCTGCAGAGTTCTTTTGGATATTGACCAAAGGCGTACCCATCATCCATAGGCCTCGGCCTGGTGGGGTCCACTTTAGTTCAAATAGCCTGTCGAATGCTTCCTTAGCCGAGGAAGCAGCCTTGATGTCGGACCAAGGCAATCGGTTCTGTTTAGCATGGTCTTTCTGTAGAGAGTACATGCCATTGATGACACGCTCGCACACATCTACCCAAGTCTCCTTGGTCCCATCCTCTTTAAGACGGGAGTATGTACGAAGGAAAGTAATCTCGCCCACTGAGTTACCGGCTGCGTCTTGGTATCCCCAAGGCACCTTCTTTGGTCGGTAGCTATTTACAAAATCGTCGGTCAATTTGAACGAAAACACTTACACTCCCATTTCTGTTATTTTTTGTCTGTTATCAGGTGTTACTTGTCTAAACTATCAGAGATAATTTTGGTTACCTCTTCCTCACCAATCACGCCACCGGGGATCTCCCGAAGGGTGCTGGCTCGGTCTCCAAAGAGCTGGGATAGGACCCCACCAGAGGTTTGACGCTCTGCTGTGATCTTGATGAACTCTCTGTTCTCCTCTAACTTCTTGACCTCGCCTATGATCTTAAATAGGCGGTCAATCTCTTGCCCGGTGTTTGGATCTGGATATCCACCGTTCAATTCTTCAGCAAAACGTGCAAAAGCTACTCTTCCGACCTGCATTTCGATAATTGTATTCAACATTGCCTTGAGCTGGTCTTTGGTTTTTAGCTCTACTGGAAGGTTGAAGGCGCAGCTGTTATTAGGTTTAAATGCCGGACAGTTGGCTGCAACAAAGCAGGTATTGCATTGACGGAACGAAGTTGAGTTACTCTCAATGATCGGAGCATCTCTGAAAATGTCCCTTCCTGTCTCATCTTTTTCAATTACAGTCTTGGTTGTAACACCAAAAACTGGGAGAATTGAGACATCTTCAGGATCTCTTTTAGCCGAAACTTTCCGCACTTCAGTACCCCTGTTATCAGGAGTAACCCCCCTGGTTTCCGCAGAACCTGGAGTATCCAATTCATCCTTGTTATCAGATAACAATGGCTCTGGAATTACATTGAGATTAGACTTCTTGTTGTTTAAAGAATTCTCTAGCTGCAGGTATGACCAGATAGCGAGCTTGGTAATCTCATTACTATCATCATTCATAATCTTGGCAAAGTCTAGGCCAGCCTTCTCAATGATTGCCTTATAGCGAGGGCGGGCCTGGTCCTTCTGCTTCTTCTGATAACGGACCAGACGAGTGCCATCCCAGACAATAGTCTCACCACGCATCATTGGAGAGAGCCACGATAGCGTACTAGCGGTAGTAAGTGGGACTTGACGTAGATTGTCTGGTTTGGCACAGGCTATGCCATGGAACTGGAGGTCAGGGAACTGGTTCAAAATAGCCCTAGAACGGCTTGAGAGGCTCTTGTCGTCCTCTATTGACTCTCCGAGTATGGCGATGTTAGGGTATTGCTCAGCTAGGGCATAGAGGCCGGTATGGCCGCTATCTTGGTGCCACACTACTGAGTAGCGATCTAGTCCAAAATCCTCACCAAAGGTGCGGCGCTGGTGGTTGATCCAGTTTTGGCCCAAAGCTCTAGCATCAAGCTCTGTAGCCATAACGATTCTATCCTCATTGAGAATTAGCCAATCTTGATAGTCAGCCGCATACTCCTCGAGCTCCCGCTGTGTCATGTTAAGATCATTGATGTTATGGCCGCCACCATCCACATAGACCTTCACATCCTCCGGAAATCTCTCTGAGATTAGATAGTCTTTAGTCTTAGGTAGACCACGCTTTACCAGCCTGAAGTAGTTAATGCTCACATGGGTTGCCCCGGCATTAGTCAGGAGGTTGCGATGGGACGGCACTTCAGCCCCCATGAATACAATGTTCATTCAAACCGCTTTTCGTTGCTACCTAGGTGTGCTTCTAATAAAGCTAACTTTTGACGCTCAACTTCAGCCGATAGTTCTTCCCATGGCTTAACTGAACGTGAGTGTCTTACAAACTTTGGTGCTGCAAACATCATAACTGGTACACCCTTGTATAGAGCCTCAGCGCAAAAATCTGCATCTGGGTCAATAAATAGAGATACCTTGCCCTTTGACATTGCGTAAGCTAGCTGGCGGGAACGCAGTTCTTGTCCTTCAAAGAAATATCTATCATCATAGATATCTGCATACCCAAAAATCATATTGCCCTTGAGCCAATGCTCAGTTTGTTTTGTATCTAGGTCCGAACAAATTACCACACGGTAATGTTCAGAAAGAATTCTAAATAGCTTTATACCCTCTGGGATTGGATTCCCAGTCTCAGTCCTTAGAACGCCCTCTAGAGCGATCAATGCTGTTGCCATTTAGTTCCTCATCTTTGTCCGAATGCTTCCACTCACAATGTCTTGCAAGAGAAGTTACCACGTAAATACTGCCACAATCTTTGCACTGCCAGGGGTTGTTAGCCATAGGCTAATTATATGTTACTTATACTTGTTTTCGCTCTTTAACTTCTTTGCTTCACGCTTCTCTTTAAGAGACATTTTTGCCTCTTTCTTCTCATTAGCGTTACCTTTTTGCTCTTTATTTGCCACGAAGGGTTCTCCTAACTAGTGTTGATGCATTAGGCAACTCTGTGCCATACACCTTAAGTTGTTCTTTAGAATCAGATGCTGTCTTAAGATCTTTGATAGTACGTAGTGCAGGTACAATTCCAGACTTTTTACCAGCTTGCCAACGATAGTTGTTGTAATCAGAATAGCCAGCACCAGTTTTGCTGAATGCTGCTTTACGACCAGTATGAATATCATCATAGAAAGCTACGGCTTGCTCTACAGCATTTTGCAACTTACGCTCTGCATTTAGCTTATGTGCTAAATTATTAGACTTGCGTGCTTCATCTAATGCGTTGTGATAACGATTGACCATCTCTTCAGCCATCTCGCTGTCACGCTGTACATTTTGTTCCCATGCACGGCTATAAGGTGGTTGAGGATTTGTATCAGGTTTTACAGTCCACTCATCTAGAGTTAGATCATAAGCTGCATATGGGTTGATATCTCTAATGTCTGACTGTTGGTTTACATAATATGTAAGTTCATAGCCCTCCCAGTTACGGGTTTTAGGCATCAGTTCAGCATTAAATCCTTCATTAAAGTTTGCTGCGATCTCTGCATCAGAGAATCCGGCGTACTCTTGATTAGACTCACGAAACTTAACATAGTTAATTCCCACTAGACAATCAAGATCGCCGGGCAAGCGTGATGCTTCCCATTGATATGAAACACCAGAACCAGCTAACCAGACATGTGTCCAGCTAGCCGGAGCAGTGTAGTTTGTACCAAGGTAATCAAAGAGCATAGATAAAATGCCCATGCGAACCCAGTGCTTTAACTCTTCTCCTTGAAATAGATTTGGGTCTAGTTCTAAAGAAGGCGCACTGAAATACGAGGTAGACCCTGGTGTGATTACCAGGGGTACCGCTTCATAATCTCTAAAGTCCATAGGCATATTCTTCATCCTCTTCGTAGTTACGTCTCGGCATGAGGAGAACTATTATGCGCTAGGTGGCTGTGCTTCCTGACTATTAAGGCGCAAAGTTACATATTCTGCAGCAGATTGAGCCTGCAGGTCCATAAGAATTTCTGAAGTATAGCGACGCACTTCTAATAGAGTTGCTTGACGTGCTACAGGGAGTGAGAAGATAGAGGTGTCACGCTCTACAAATACATCCCCCTCTTCTGTTACAAGCACAGCATAGCCAAAGCTAATCTTAGGGGTTGATGGCGCTGTGTCGTGTGTGTGATCTGCTGTCTCTTCTGTCATTTTATATCCTATTCGTATAGTCCGGCTTTTTTACGGTTTTGTTCAACTACAAAGGTCTTGGCAGGACAGAAGTCACATAAGAACACCATTGTGCTCTGTGACTTGGCTGCGCTTTCAAGACCAATCTCTTTACGAAGATCGTCTGTTCCCTTAGGAACTAAACGCTTATTCTTTGTTTTGTAATCATAGCAACCCTCTACAGGACGCAGGTGAAGGTTAAAGCACTTCATTGCATCTTCATAGAAGGTAGCCTTTGTAGTGTAGTAGTCAGGATCAATATCCGCAAGTCCCCCGCCAACTTTATCTCGGAGATTCTTGATAACTTGCTTACGTACTTCTGGACGTGAGTAAAGCTTTACACCGATCTTTGATAGGAATCCGGTATGCGGAATGCCGGCTGACTCATGCTTTTCAATCAGAACTTGCAGCAATACATCATCATCCGGATGACCTTCAAAGTCTGGCAGCTCTTCAATTGTATTGCAGTTATAGCAATAGAGCAAGCGAATCTTATCGCCGTCATCTTTGATTTGATTCCAGACTACGCCTTCATCAGCGGATCCTCCGCCTTGGCCTAAAATGGGAACGCCCATGTGCCCCTCCTGTTTCTTATCTAATATCTATTATATATGAAAGGTTGGGGAAATGCTAATCGGGGCGTTCTTCAGAAGTAGGCTTAGTTTGCGCCGCTGAAGGAATATCCGGATCCATTAGATCTGAGTAATAGGCGTAATCAGATGGTTCAGGGGTAGGGTTAGTATTGACTTCTTCTCTTAATTCTAATAGTTCACGGTTTACACGCTCAGTATGGCCTTCAGTCCTAATCACTGGAGCTACTGTTCCGCCACGACGAGCTACGCTGCGGCCACCGTTCTTTGCGGCACTCTCTATGACGGGAGTTACGTGGTCTTCTGTATCACGTGGAATACGTCCCGGTCCCCGTACCGGAGAATATTCACCGGTTGCTTGTAGTAATGCATCAGAAGCTCTTACTCGAGCTTGTTTATTTTCTACAGCAGCTTGTCCACGTAGTTCTTTACCCATCTCTGGGTCAACAAACATCTTAGAGCGAACATCGTATGTGTCAGTATCTTTAATTTTATCCCAGTGAACTGGGCAAAAACTCTTTGGGCCCTCTTTATGCATAGTTACACGCATTACAGCTTCAAGCCTGCAGTTGTTCTTGGAACATTTTTGTGGCTTATCTATGGTGATACCTTTATTAAAACGGGTACGCTCAAAGTTACTTTCTGGAGCTACAACACGCCCATTGACAACATTGGTGCTCTCATGTAAACTAGGGAGCTTTTCAATACTAGATCCCTCAAAGTTAATATCTTCTTTGCCGGCCATGACTACCTACCGTCACGGATCTCGCCAGCGATCTTCCTCTGTTCTTTGGAGTCACGAATACCCATAGGGCCTGTGAACTCATTATCGTCAGGGATACCTGAAGCAGCAACGTCTGCCATAATTTCAGCAGCAGATTTTACACCGCTACGAAACTTAGGGCGAGCAAATTCCCTACGTGGTACTGGTTTATTCATCTTTGCCTCTTAATCTCTTTAACTCTCTACCTTCATTGATATTATGAATTGTAGCTTCTTGCTGCCCCGCATTAAAATGCTCAGTGCGGCCAAAATCAAGACCAGAATTTTCAATAGCATTCTTAATATGATTGTCTAAAGCACCCTCTACAGGAGCTTTAGGCTCAGACCAAGGTTCTGAATATGTAACCTGTTCTGGTTCAAATAGAGCATCTTTAGCTTTATTAATAGCATGACGCAAACGGGTACGCTTATTCATAGGAAAATTAACGACGTTGTTTTTAGACAAGCCTCTATGAGCCGGGTGATTAGGACCCGGTGTACCCATCTCATCCATTTTAGTAGTTAGCACCCATTTGGTTATTGAATGTGTCTGCTACTGGCATTGGTGAGCGTGGCTTAGAAGATACGCCATCAGATACTGGAGCAACCTTGGATGGCTTCTCTTGATCAATAAAATCATAGTTCCAGTATGGGTGTAGGTCACGACGATTAGCAAGGGTAATGTCGTCACCAGTGCCTGGAGCTACCTCTGTATTAGGACGAACCTTACGGTACTTACCGTCTGTTGATCCTTCTTCTAGTCCACCATTGAGTGAACGTGAGTTATTTACGGCCATGTTAGTCTTCTTTCGCTTGTATTCGGTTATTAAATAGCCCTAAGTGACCCATAGGCTCATTTATCTCATTGCCCATAGCATCTTCACCACGTAATCTTACATGGCCTATACCACGTTTAGCAGAGTTACCGGTTTTCATATTAACTGCAAAGCTCATTCCTGGAGTATGTTCGTACCCAGTTTGCCTACGCAAAGCATCCATAGCAGCTTGGTGGCCGGCAATGCCTCGCTCGGTGGCACGTGCCGCTACAACTTTCTTACGGTTACGAATTGGTAAGTTCACTTTTTAACTGCCTTCTTCTTTGCTGGTTTGGACTTCTCTGTTGCTGACTTCTTAATCATCTCTTCTTTAGCCTTATCAGCCACTGTCTTTACTTTCAGCGGCTTGACCTTATAGTCTGCTGGTGAGCCGTCTGGGTTCTTAACTTTAGCCATGGTGTAAGTATCCCCTTACTTTTACTTTTTGTCAGGGTTATGACGTTTGGTAACCCGTGGACGAATTACTTTTTTGCTTCTAGCGTGGCTGGTTGCTTGACGCCTCTTGGTAGAGGCCATTTTAGATCCAGGCTCTAGAGATGAAGAAACTCCACCGGTCCAAGTACCGGTAGATTTGCGATCCCAACTCTCTACGCTCTTAAATTCTTTACTTCTACTCACTCATCTTTCCCTTCGCATGGCGTTGGTACTCAAGATTCCTGCAGTCTGGGCAGACACCAATGTTTGCATACATAGCCTCTAGGGGAGTCATTAGATGACCGCACTTGCGGCACATACGACTACCTTCATAGACAGTTTCAACATTAATATCTTCCATTACCAAACACTCTCTGAGATATTACGTGCTGTGCCCTGGTATCCACCAGGCTCACGGGTAAAGTCTACACGAGTTGGCTGGAATTCCTCATTCACATCCATAACATCCATAATACCTAGTTGGCGAGTACGATAGCCATAGCGTGGTGGAAATAGGTTAACCTGTGGTAGTGGTGGGCGAACTAGATCAGGAAGAAGCTGTGCAGGCATAGTAATTGACTGAAGCGCCCGTGACATAAATGCCTCTTGAACATTCTGAAATGGGCCCATATAATCATAGCGAAGAAGCGATGGTTCTGGATCTTCTCCTACGATAGGGCGATTCTTAGTGTAATCGTATACGCCATCAGTCTGTGCCATTAGCGATTCCTATTCCTTCTAGAAGGACGAGAGGCATTCAAAATGCCGGATACATCTGGAGTTTCATTAGGATCTACCAATGGAATACCTTTACCGTGCCTGATAGGGTTCTCAATATTAGAACTTGTTCCTACAATACGACCTTGACGGCTACCAAATTCAGGATCATCAAGCGTAAACTCACGACCATTAGGAAAGAAGTGCATGCGTGCGTGAATATCTTTATTCCCTGGATCAGGTTGGTTACGAAGGCTTCCTACTCTTATACCTTTTTGACTGTTAATAGCTAATTGATTTTTAGCTGCTTCTAGCAAACGACTATAGTGCCCGTGTTGATTACCATATGAAATCTCTGCTCCGGTGCGTTGTTCTACTGGCTTATTAAAGGCTGCCTTATTCTCTAAATGCTTAACAACATGTGACAAGCTAAACCATGAGCGTGTACTTTTATCCCCTTTATGCTCTACATAGTGTGGGATATCTGTATATGCAACACGACGAGAGTTAGGCTGATGACTAATACCAAATAGGGGTGCAACCTCATGGCTAGTTAATAGTGGAATACCCTCTTCATCTAGTGGGCGAGAAGTTGCCTCAGAAGGACGACGATCGTAAACCTCTGGTACACCTTCTTCTTTCCAAGGATTATCTGTCATCTCCACTTTCCTTTTTCAAACTTTGATTCAAGCCTGCCTATCTTAAAATGCATAACTCGTCCCATACGCTTTTCAGCATGATGTAGTACAGCATCGTTGCAGTGGTCGCATGTAGGGCCATGGCCTAAGTTTAGCGGAGTAGCGCCTTTACCAGCGTGCTCGGCTTCGTAGCTGCCGCCTTCATCATTTTCTTGGTCATAGAATATAGGCATTATTGCCACCTTGGTTTCAAGTGTTTGAACATATCTCCGGTACGAGGGTTAAATTCTGCAGGAACTGTTGCTGATACATCAGCTTTACCATCATTAACAAGATGTGGTGCTGGAGCAAGAGCCATCTTAGGGGCGTTACGCTTACCCATCAAAACAAGAGATCCATCATTATCTACTGGAGTAAACTTTGCCTTTACACGGCGATCTGGCTCCATATTCTTTGGCCACATATACTGGGCCGGATCAATGCGCTCACCACGGTGTACACCACGTTGATAGGCACGTTGATTCTGACGATTCTTAAGAGAATCTAAAACTGTATCTGAAACTGCATAAGGCTTACCTTTATCATCACGACGTGAACGAATGGATCCTAGGTAGCCATCTGGATATTCTGCTTGAGGAGCACGGCCAACACCAAGGCGTAGGAAGTCCATAGAGCTACGGGGAACGATAGGAGTACCGCCACCACCTGTAGTAGTGTAGGCACCAACGTATCCGCTAGCGCCAAGGTACTGCCAATTTTGATGTGAGTCGGCCATTTATACTCCTTAGACAATCACATAATACAGGTAAAAGCAAAAGGCCGAGGTGTATTCCCCGGCCAATTACCTTAAATAGATTACTTAGCTGCGTCTACAGCTGCCTTAGCAACAGCCTTTTGAGCATCTGCGACTGCAGCAGTTGCCACAGAAGTAAGAGCTGCAGTTGTGACTGAGTCTAGGTGTTCCTTTTTAGCGAGATCTGACACAACACCCTTGGTGTTAAAACGTGCCAAGATTGGACCGACGATACCAATTACAGCAGCCCAGAGAACATGCTTTAGGTGATGGTTACCTGTTTGGTAGATAGCGACTGCTGAAGCAGCAGTTGCGTATACGTAGTGTTCTACAAGTAGCTTTTCTGACTTTGGTAGATGCATTTATTTTCCTTCTGTAGTAGTTACATTGTTCACGTAAGGTGTAACAATATGGGATTCCGGTTTAACGTTTGGACTAGATGACGAGAAACTAGGCTGTGCGGTACCTGCCAATCCGGCAGATAAAGCAAGGCCAATGTGCCTCACGTCTGGTGCAAACCCAGAAGCAGCCCACGCACTAAACGCAGCCGAACTGGCGATTCCCATAGACACAGGACTTTTAAAGTTGAACTTAATCATCTTTATTACTCCTTATAAACTAGTATAGATGACAAAAATAAAATATGCAAATTATGGACGGGTGTCCTCTACCCCCATATGATCCATAATAAGAGTTACGTGCCTACGTAGCTCCTCAATATGGTTGTGGGTAGCTTGATCTAGCTTAAGATCTTTACTAATAATACGCCTATCCTCGTCCCCCGAACGGTTAGTTGCATTAAGAATTAATCCTGAAAGTAGGATAGATTCTAGGGACACTATGAGAGTTAATAGACCATAGGGAAATGCCTCTACAGGTATTATTACCCAAGCACCCCACCAAATTATGTGGAATAAAAAGAACCAAGGGGAGCCAAAAGATACGGCAGCCCAGTCGGATAGTTTCTGGAATAACTTCATGAGCCTGCCTTTGATACCATTGATGTATAGGTTAATGGGCCTACGCCCTTACCTTTTTCTGTCCTTAATCCTGGATACTTTGATTGGTACACAGGAATAAGGGCAATCTCTTCAGCAGTAAGAACATTGGCAACCAAGTTTGCTGGAAGCAAACCGGCATTAGCCAATGCACGGGCAACGATAAGTTCAGCGGTTCCTGTAGCACCTACTTTGAATGCAGATGAGCCTGGAAATGGAGGGGCGGCAATAACTGTGGTCTTAGTTACTGGAGCTGTTGAAGTAGAGTTATGTACTCCAGCTACACCGGCACCACCAAGAGCCGTAACTGCTGCCACACCAGTTGCCAAAGGCTTGCTGCCTACAGCTTTACTTTGAGTAGGCTTTACAGCTGAGGGGTATCTAGGACGAACTATCGCCATAACTCCTAGGTAAGGGCGATGTCTCCTGAATACTCCTATGCCATTAGCTTGACTTCCAGTAGCATGATCAGGACTAGTGTTAGCCTCAAT
>Ga0214166_1000311_pt1 | contig 25781 bp, 29 predicted proteins | sample TroBogepilimnion_27_FD_153005 | JGI IMG/M metagenome (GOLD analysis project Ga0214166, IMG submission 153005) | Freshwater microbial communities from Trout Bog Lake, WI - Practice 18AUG2009 epilimnion v3 | ecosystem: Environmental > Aquatic > Freshwater > Lake > Epilimnion/Euphotic zone ...
AGTACCACCACTACCAGGAGATGGATCAGAACTTGTTGTTGATCCCCCAACAGAACCAGCTCCACCGCCACCGCTAGCAGAACGACCACCTGTAGATACTTGAGCCGTCCCACCTGCAAATCCTTGACCACTTGGTGATGCGGCTCCGCCAGCAACTGCTGTTCCTGTATTGTAATTTATTGATCCACCGCCAGAGCCACCAGAATATCCTGGTTCATAAGTTGTTGATGCACCACCATATCCAGCACCACCACCTCCACCAGTAGACGTTATAGAACCAAAAACTGAATTTTGACCATTTAAGCCATGTGAAGATGCATTAACCCCAGTTCCACCTGCTCCACCTGCTCCAATAGTAACTGTAATAGATGAACCTTGAGTAACTGCATACCCAGTTGCGGTTAAAAAACCTCCAGCACCTCCTCCAGCACCACAAGCATTGTTTACACCAGCGGTATTGATACCTCCACCGCCCCCTCCAGCCACAACCAAATACTCTACAGTTGCAGTAGGCAAAGATGTCAAAGGGTTTAATGTTCCTGTGATTAGGCCACCAATACGATCACTCATGTTAGTCCTAGAATGTTATTGAGCCAGAAGATGTAAACGTATACACAGTAAATCCTGTGATACTTGTCTTAGTACCATTGGTTACTGATACTGCGTCTTTAAATGTGTTTGGATATCGAATGATAACGATGCCAGAGCCACCTGCTCCACCATTTGAAACATAAGAAGCACCTCCACCACCTCCACCAGTATTTGCTGAACCTGCTGAACCTGATGTAGTTGATGAACCATTTCCACCACCACCAACACCACCTGTTCCTGCAGTTCCATTGCTACCACCACCTCCACCACCTGAATAAATGGTAACTGTGCCATTTATTGATGAAGCAATGCCAGCTCCACCATTACCAGCGTATGCACCAGAAACAGGTGCAACATTTAACCCTATTGTTCCTGCTCCACCACCGCCTGCACCAGCATAATATGAAGCATTTGCAATACCCCCAGTATTTCCTTGCCCAGATACTCCAGAACCACCAGCGTTTGCTGCAGTAACAAGAGTTGCACCACCACCTCCTGAACCACCTGAAACACCAAGGGAATTTGATCCACCACCCCCACCACCACTTGCAGTTATATTCCCAAAAACAGAATTAACCCCAGTTCCACCAGTTGAACTTGTTCCAGCAGAACCACCAGAGCCAACTGTAACTGTAATAGATAAACCAGCAGTTATTGGTATTATTCCTTGCAATAAACCACCAGCTCCTCCACCACCACCACAAGAATAGCCACCACCCCCACCACCAGCAACTACTAAATACTCAACATAGTTAGTCGCAATAGAGCCTGTCCAAGCCTTCTGTATCAAGCCTTGTAACTGCTGTTTGAGAGAAAAGATTCCATTAGGCATAATTTAAAACGTAATCGTTCCTGATGCGTTGAAGACATAGACGTTATAACCACCAGCTTGATAATAAGTTGGTGAGCCTGTTGTTGATGTGGCTTGGGATAGATAAGCAGGGTATCTGATGACTACGATTCCTGAACCGCCATTTGCTCCACCGTTTGCAACTGGATTTGGTCCACCACCGCCTCCTCCACCAGTATTTGATAAACCTGTTGAAGCAGGTGTAGAACCTCCTCCACCATTTCCACCACCTCCACTAGCGTAAGAAATAGATGTTCCACCACCTCCACCGCCTCCACCAGCGTACTGAACAGGCGTGCCAGTAATAGATGAAACAATCCCTGTCCCACCAGAACCACCTTGACCATTAACACCAGTTAAACCTGCTGACCCTGCGCCACCACCTCCTCCACCACCAACGCCAGATGGAACTGATGGGTAATTATATCCAGCGCCCCCACTATTTCCTTGACCAGAAGTACCTGAACCACCAGAACCAATAGTTGTAGATTGATAACCAGAACCCCCTCCACCACCTGAACCACCTGATCCTCCATTACCTTGGACTTGGCCTCCACCACCTCCACCAGTTGCAGTTATTGAACCAAAAACAGAATTATTACCAGCTTGACCATAACCAATAGCTCCAGCACCACCAGAGCCAATAGTGATGGTAATTGATGAACCAATCGTTATTGCATAACCAGTTGCTTGCAATAAACCGCCAGCACCACCAGCACCACCTCCATTTTGGCCACCTCCACCACCTCCAGCGACAACAAGATACTCTACCGTTGTTACAGGGTAGTTCAATCCAGTAAACTGGTCAGAAACAATCCCACCTGTGTATCTCAAGGTCATGGTTTAACCTATGGTTTCTAAGCAAGCAACAACAGAAATAGCACTTGCAGTTCCAGCAATCACACCCAATGACTGATTTTCAGTCACATAAATAGGTGTTGTCTTATCGTTAATCACCAAAGAAGCATTTGGAGGAACGCTGATTTGATAAGCAATATAGTGAGCAGTTCCTGATGCGTATGTTGCATTGTCAGAAATAGCCAAAGTAACAGTTGCAGCACTACTTGTGTAGTTAGATGCAATGATTGTTTCAACTTTGTTTACATAATTGGTTGCAGGAGTTAAGCCTGTTAAAGACGTAGTTCCTGATGTACCAGTAGAGTATGTCCAAGATGTTGTGGCAGAAGTTCCGGGACTGATGTAAGCAGTAGAACCGTAAATGTACGTTAGAGCCGCTATATTAGGTACTGACATGATATTTCCTTAAAAACCAAGAGTGAAGGTGATAGCCATTGCTTTGGCTTGAGTTAGACCAGATGAAATAGTTGCCCATGTACCATCGCCTCTTAAATAAGTGGTTGATGATGGTGTTCCAGTTACCGCACCTGACAAAGCAGTTACACTAGAAATTATTGTTCCAGACGTAGGCAAAGTAACAGAAGTGTTACCAGTAGCCACAAAAGTCTGAGTAAATGCACCAGAGTGTGTGACGTTTCCTGCGATAGTAATGGTATTAGAGCCATTGTTTACTCCTGTTCCACCATAAGTACCGGTTATTAAACTGCCATTCCAAACTCCTGTTGTAATAGTTCCTACAGCCGTAAGACTTGAAATTACAACAGTTGAGTTAAGAGTAGTTCCAGTTAAAGTACCAGCCGCCGCAGTTACAGTACCTGATGCGCCTAAACTAATTGAAGTACCATTTACAGTTACGGATGAATTGGCTAACTGTGCATTGGTAATTGTTCCACTCAATGCAGTAGTAGGAATGGTGTTTGAAGCACTCATTGCTCCTGTACCGTTACCATATACATAACCAGTTAATGTGGTTGCTCCAGTACCACCCGATGCAACACCCAATGTACCGGCAAGAGTAATTGCACCAGTTGAGCTAGTGTTGGGTGTTAAACCAGACAATGAAGTTTGGAAAGATGTAACTCCACCAGTCGATGCGGCCCATGTTGGAACACCACCCGATAAAGTCAATACATAACCATTAGTACCTGCTGAAAGTTTGCTAAGTGTATTTGTAGCTGATGCGTACAAAATATCACCAGTCACATAAGATGTTTGACCTGTACCGCCATAAGTAGCGCCTACTGCGTTACCGTTCCATGTGCCATTGGTATATGATCCCGCCCAACTTAATGTATTGGTTGACCAACTAGCATTTGATGGTGCATCAAAATGATAATCCCATGTACCGGCTGAATTTCCATTGGTTAAAAGAATTAAAGTTGCAAATCCGCCGGAAGAAATGGAAATAATCAAAGTTGACGAACTGTTATTAACAGTTATTGCGCCGGAAGTTTGATTGTTATTAAAAGTGTAAGTTGCACCAACAGGCAAGGTTGTTGCATTGGGTAGTTGATATGTTTGTCCACCCGATCCAGTTACTACCCAGTTGTAATTTGAGCTTGCTGTTAATGTTGTTGTTGTACCTGCCGCCGCAACATTGCTAAATGTGTTAAAAAATACATTAGCTGAAGCGTTAGCATTTGCATCACGCAAGACAACACTACTAGCGCCAGAGCTAGAAGTAACACCTGTTCCTCCGTTTGCAACCGGCAATGTGCCTGTTACACCTGTTGTCAATGGCAATCCAGTTGCATTGGTCAATGTTACCGATGAAGGCGTACCCAAAGCAGGAGTTACCAAAGTTGGGCTATTGGATAAAACAACGCTACCTGTACCAGTTGAAGTTGTTACACCAGTACCGCCATTTGTAACCGGCAAAGTTCCAGTTACTTGAGTTGTTAAATTAATAGTTCCACTAAGTGACGATGTAGGAATTGTTGTAGATGCCGTTACATTACCTGAACCATTTGCATACATATAACCGGTCAATCCAGTTACAGCAAGATTTGTAGTGGTTAGATTTGTAAAAGATTCTGAATTAGAACCGGGAATTTTTTCCCAAACACCACCACTAAAAATAGCCCAATCGCCTACTGACCAATTGGAAACACCATTCAAAGATGTTGTACCGGCAACAGAAACAACATAGTAATAACCTTGTGTTCCTACGCTAGAAGTTAATGTTGGAGTATTTGTAGATGCGTTCCAAGTGCCTTGATAAGAAGGCGCATTTGTTGACGCAGTAGAAATTGAAGTGACTTGACCTTGAGCATTAACTGTAACAATTGGAATTACAGAAGCTGAACCATAAGTTCCGGCTGAAACACCTGTGCTTGAAATAGCAATCGTAACTGCTGATGCACCGGTATAGCTTGTACCACTTAAACCAGTTCCAATTGTCAAAGCATTTGGGTTAGCGGCAGTAATTGTGCCTGATCCACCCAATGCAATATTTGTTCCGTTAACTGTTAATGAACTGTTAATAAGACCGGTATTTGGCAAGCCTGTTGCATTGGTCAAAGTCAATGCAGATGGAGTTCCAAGACTAGGCGTTACCAATGTTGGACTTGTTGATAGAACAACATTTCCTGATCCTGTGGTTGAATAGGAAGTACCCCATGCTGTACCGGTTGAGTTTGGTATGCCAGCTCCGGGATAAACTTGCGTTCCACCTGTTGCACTCAATGTGCCGCCAGAAAATGTTAAATTTGATCCAACGGTTACATTGCTAAAACCGCCAGAGCCGTTTCCATAAAGAATGGAAGTTCCAGAAGTTGCAGGAGCATAATCAGTTCCTGATACTGCGGCAGAAACTCCAGTACCATTTCCTTTGAGCAATCCTGTTACGCTTGTGGTAAGAGTAATTGCGGGTGTTGTGGTTGAATTAGCAACTGAACCACCAAATCCATTTGCCGAAACTACTGAAACATTTGTAACAGTTCCACCACTAGAAGAAGATGAAATTGAAATTCCACCTGCGCTATTGGTGATTGAAATGCCTGATCCTGCGGTCAATGTGGATAATGTATACCCTGATCCATTGCCAATCAACAGTTGACCATTTGATGCTGTAGTTGTAAGTCCAGTACCGCCATGACCAATTGCTATTGCAGTACCCGCCCAAGTTCCGGTTGCAACTGTTCCTAAATTTGAAGTTGTTGCAGTTAATGTTGTAAATGTTCCTGCGGCAGGTGTTGTTCCACCAATAGCAGGAGGACTTGCAAGATATGTTGAAAATCCTGTCCCGCTAACTGTAGAAGATGCAGATAAAGTAGTAAATACTCCTGTTGACGGTGTAGTTGTACCGATTGGAGTATTGTCTAAACTATCTAAGGTCAAAGTAACGCCAGAAATACTTCCGCCAGTAATGGCAACTGTATTGGCATTTTGATTAGCCATAGTCCCAAGACCAGTTACTTGAGATGACGATATTTGAATTGTTGTATTTGTAACTGCGGTAACTTGACCTTGAGCATTGGTTGTAAAAACCGGAACAGTAGATGCAGTTCCATGAGTACCTGCTGTTCCTACTGGTGTAATGCTAAATTGATAATTGGTTAAAGTTAAACCAGTTCCTGCGGTATAAGATGCACCGCCATGAGTATCAACGTATGCTTTATTAACAAGATCATTTGCATTAACCGGTGCAGTTGTAACCTGACCAGTTGTTGTAGCCATGTTTGTAAATGATGCAGAATATAAGCCATTTTCTAAACCATAGGTTTGAACAAATGAGGCGGCAGTTCCCGCAGTCATAAAGTTGATTACAAAATCACCAATGTTCCATTGATTGGCAACAGTACCTTCTTGACCACGAATAACAGTTAAAACGTCACCGGTAATATTTGTACATTGAACAATTTCAGTAATTAAACTATTGGTTGCATTAACCAATGTTAAGTTAATTGCTTGACCTGATGCGGGAGCTGTAAAATACGATCCTGTACCTGCCGCAACTTGAATAGTTGTTTGGGTATTATTTACAGGTGCGGCTAAAGCTGTTTGAGCTTGGTTGTCAAATAAAAGGATCGTCATACATACCCCAAGCGATTAAAGGATTGAATAAGTATCAGCAATTGCTCCGGTAAATTTTACCGTTGTAACTGGGAAGTTCAAAACGTAATAAATTTGACCTGTTTCTGATCCTGTGGGTGTGACTGCGGCATAGTAAGTTGTACCGCCATCCAATGACAATTGAATTGCTCTACCACCTGCGGCTGAATTTAAAACAAGTGTTGCAGGATAAACAAGATTTGGCAAAGTAACTACGGCTGTGGTTGTAGCTAAAGCGCCTGTGATTGGAGATCCATAATTGTATGACATGATGATTCCTTTTTAATAACCTAAAGCTATCCAATAAACACCATAGTTTGTTGACGTTGTTCCTGCGGTGTTTTGAATTTGAATTTGTGTTGTTGGGTTGCTTGAATAAGAACTAATACCTAGTGCTCCGCTAGTGGGCACAGCTCCGGCAACAAATGTTGCGCTACCAGAGATAAATTGATTAGGCCAAGGTGTAGGCAGAGTAACATAGGTTTCATTTCCTCCGCCTGTAGTTGTTACCTGACCCCATTGCATAATCAATCCATTAGACAATTTAATGAATCCACTTGTTCCAACAGTTGCGGGTGTAGCAGGGTTTGTGAATAACCAAACACCAAAAGTTGTGCTGTAAACTAAATTCATTGGATAACCGGCGGCAGGTATTTCTCCACCAGTTAAAGCTAAATTATTACCCTTGACAATACTAACTGCGGTTAATGTTGTTGTGCCCAATGTAACCAATAAAGTACAAGCACCAGTATTAACTGCCGTTGAATTTACAGTAATACTCATCCCATTTGGGATTGAAGTCAAATTAGATGGTAATGTGATGGTTAGAGCATTGGCTGTTCCGCCGGCTGTAGCCACATTGTATGTACCACCTTGCAATTGCTCAGTTTGAACCAAATCGGCCATTACGGCGGCAGTATCAAAATGACCAACAATATCATTCAATGAAAACGGTTGAGCTGTCGTTCCTTCTTGCCCTCTAACAATTGTCAATGTATCTGTTGATCTAGCTGTGCAATTGCAAATTTCATAAACAGTAGAAGACGTTGCACTAATTAAAGTGATTTTAAATTGTTGACCGGAAGAAGGATTTGGAAACAAAACGCCTGTTCCGGGCGCAACTGTAATAGTCGTTTGCGTACTAGTAATGGCTGAAGCCAACGTACTTTTTGCATTGTTAGAAAAGACTTGGACTGTCATAAAAATCCTTAATAAACGACTGTGTAAGTATACTGGAACGGCAAGAATAAAACACCAGAATTAATGGCTGATTGCAAAATTGGAGAAGCCGTTAAATTGGGTACGGTTATAGTAATAGCGCTTCCTGAAGTGTAAGTAACGCTGACTGTATAGGTTTGGTCAATGTCTGGACTTACCCCATTAACACCATATAAAAACCGATAAACTCTGCGTTTTAACCAAGCTGTTGAATATTGAAATCCATCACCTTTATAAAAATTCCAAGTTATGATTCTTTTGTAATAGTCATCATTGACAATATAAATTGTCGATCCCGATGAAAAAGAAGTTGAGGTATAAGGAGTTGTATCGTAAGCAACAGTATTATAAACACCCAAGGCATTTGCAGTTGTTCCCGCACCAAGACTAGGGCGAGGAATTCCATATAAACTTGCTCCTACCCAGTCCAGCAGAGGTGCGCTTAAAACGGTGTAAACAGGCAAATTGAGATTATTTAAATTGTCTAAATAGCTTTGAGCCGTTGTATTGTAAGCAGTAAAAAAAGACTGAATGTAAGAAGTTCCCTGAGTTATATAGGGTTGACCCGTAATAGCTTCACCGGCAACACCATAGCCCGCCACACCTGATTGAGCAGGGTTTTGAATAACATTTTCAGCAGTAGCTTCATACTGTTGATAAAGATAAGCGGGTAATATGGTTTTAATCATTTTTAACCCTGTGAAATAGTTATCAATGCTGACGATGTAGAAAAATAACTCTCAGGATCACCAACATATAAACCAGTTCCTGAAGTTGGAGAAACGTCAATTCCATTGATTGCAACCACAAAAACCATTCTTGACAATGTTTGAGGAGGAACAATACTTGCTATGGATTCTTGAAAAACCGTTTGCATTTCAAATAAATTAATAGGTTGCCCCACATAAATTCCATTAATATATGCGGCTAATGCGGGTTGACCTAATTGAGCAACTGCTGTTGGAGACACATAATTTAATGAATTAGTATTCCAAGTTAAGTTAATTGTTACGGTTTGAACCGGAGGTATTACATAAGTAATGGTGTAAGAATCAGGATAATCGTAAACAGTTACGGTTTCATTTCTTAAATTTGGAGTTACGACTCCGCCGCTTACATAAGAGCCAAAAGATGTGGTGTTTACATTTACATTAAAAGTGGTTTCTGAAACAACTGTAATAGTATATGAGGCATTAAAAGTGCTAGGAGTTACTCCGGCAATTGTTATAACTTGACCTGTTGAGTAGCCATGATTTAAATTTGTCGTTACCAAGCCATTGGTAGCATTTGTAAATGCGGTTACTTTTAACGTAGAACCGACTAATATAGAAATATCAGGTATTGAGTTAAAAATAGCACCTGCAACTTGGTAAGGATCGCCACCACCACAAATAATTTCCCATTGATTAGAGCCTAAATTTCTTACGGCAACTAAATTGGGTTGAACGCCACTTACATTTTGAAGCTGAGTTTTTACAAAAGTAGGCATTCCAACAGCAGTAGCCAAACCTGCTTGAATAACTTGAGCTTGATAAGATTGAACAGTTTGAGCAACAGCTCCGGGCAAACCTGCGGTAGGATTTGTGCAAGTTAGTGTATACCCTGTAGGTACAGAAGTAACCAAATGCGTTACTGTACCGGCTGGAACCGCCCAAGAACCTGCCGTGGTAGCCAAACAATAAAGACTAGGGCTTTGACCTGATGTGCCAATAATTCCGCCGTCTTGGACTGTATATTGATATGTTCCATCAGACACGGTAAAACCAACTGGAATAACATAACCGGCTAAACCTGTGAACTGAACGTAAACAGAAGTATTAGAACCAACTCCTTGCTGAACCCCATAAATTGCGCCAAGCTGATAAAGAATAAACGGATTGGCGGTGTAAGGGCTTATGCTGTTAACTAAATCAACAAAAGTCTGATCTTGAACGACTACAGCTCCGGCGGCTGTGGAGGCCATATCTTCGACCAAAGAACCGGGTAAATTGGCGGTTAATCCGGGCGCTAAAGCAGATGCGGCGGCAATTTCTTGAGCTAGTAAATCAGTTGGGCTTGTTGCGACTGCCCCTGCTGTGGTTAATGTTGGCATTGGAATTCCTTATGTTGCAACTACTGTTTGAATTGTAGTGCCATTTTGAAAAACTGCACTAATTGCGTAGGTGGGTTGAGGTGTATTTGTTTGACTTGTAATTGTCAAACTTGCAAAATATGGAGCGTACTGATTTTGAGTATTGTTAACGGCTAAATTAGGAGCAATTTGATTGATTACAGACTGTTGAGCTGGTATTCCATAATTACCATAGAAAGGACTTTCTCCTAAATTAAGGCGCAAAGTTTGAGCAACCGTTGCCAAGTAAATATAACTTGGGTCTGTAATAGTTGTCCAATTGCCTGTTTGAGGATCTATACCATAGCTTCTCATACAACACCTCCCGAATTAGCCGATCCGACTTGAACATTTTTATGCTCATGACCCAAAAAGTTTCTACCATTAATAATTACATTTGTTCCATTAATAGTCACATTACCGCCTGTCAAAGTTATGCTTGCCGCACCTTGAACTAAAGAAATTTCTGTTGGTGTGATAGTCACAACTGCACCACTAGCGGTATCCCTTAAAACAACTCCATTTGGGCCATAAATTGTGACTGCGTTTGCATCAACACTAGACCAGTTTTTGTTGCCTATAGGTACAAATACCAACCCACCCAAATTGCTAGGTTCTTCAAGCGGTGCTAAACCTGACCCTAAACCAGACACTCCTCCAAGTACGGTATCTGCTGAAATGCAAAATCCTTGATCTCCAACTTGAATGGGCAATCTAATATATTCGCTTCCAATGACCGGACAAGTCACTTGCGGTATTGTAAAAACACCACCAGTATCAACATCAAATGAAACAGTTACTATTGCACCAGATACGGCAACAACGTGACACGGATATTTTTGTCCTTGCCTTTGTTGGTTATCCGCAATCTTGCCTTCAGCAAAATTGTTGATAGATATTGCAAATGGTAGTTTTTGTGAAATCATGGTGTAACCGGTATTGTGCAGTCAACAATAGTACACCAACTGTTTGCATCAGCTTGTCTACTATTGCCAACGTGACGAATTTTCAATATTTGAAAAACACCTTGGAAAGAAATATTGTTTCTATTTTGACCAAAAGTTGCAGGTGTATTAGTTATTGGCGATCCTTTTGGAAAAACAATTTTATCCATGATATTTAAATCACCACGCATAACTAATTTAGCTTGAATAGTGCTTACATTAATCCAAGTTAAATTACCAATAATATCTGTAAATTTTACATTGATAATATTTGTTTCTGCTGTTCCATCAGTTATAAGAAAACCTTGATTTGTTGACGCAATAGAAGCGCCCAAATAATCTGTGGTTTTAATAATTTGTTTACTTTTTTTATTTATGTATTTTGAAAACGATGTGATATTGTCATATTGCCATGCTTGATCTTGGTTATATACCAAATTAGAACTAAGCGATCCATAAATAGGAATATTGGGATAAGCAATATTCAAAGACTGTCGAATGGCATTTTCTAAAGTAGTTCCTGCTTTCCAAACAAATCCAAAATTAATTTGATCTTGTGGCGAAACATACGTTAAACCAACAATTACAAAGTTTAAATTAACTTCCGTTCCTTGCCAATTTCCAAAACATTGCAATATTGTTCCATCAATAATTTCTCCAGCTTGTGCAGGATCGGCAAAAGGCAATCCTTTAGACATACCAACAGAAATTTGTATGCGAGCATTGTTGTAATTAGCCGATTGATTTAAATCTTCAAAAGAAACGCCATGAATGGTTAGTAGACCATTTTGAGATGGCTGATGATATAAATTTTGAAATACATCTAAATCAACTCTAAGAGCCGATCCATTGTCTATTTTGTTTTGATAATTTTGGCTGTTGTTGGATAAAGAGGTAAAAGTAACCGGTACAAATTGAATTGCGCTTTGACTTGATGGGCTAATTGTTATGCTGTAGTAACGCATTATGGTGTAATAATAAAACTGCTACTACTGACTCGATAAACCATTTTTGACTTTGTAAAATATCCAAACAACAAATTAATATCATAATCATCGGGTGATCCAATGATAGGACGGCTAACAATTAAATTGCCAAAAGTATCATAGATAGAAAAAAAATATCTTGGCCCTGCGGCATTCCATGTGCAAATACAAACATAAGTAACCCCATCCAAAGTTGGATTAAATTGAAAATTTGCTAATGGCGATGGATTAAAAAGAATGGTTGTCATTATTCATACCATCCTAATTTGTAATTTGGTGCTGTGCTGTTCCAACTTAATGCTGTTGGCGTAGGCAATCCATTTTGAAATTTAATCATTAAATTACCCAAAACTTGTTGAGCACCTTGTTGGGTTATCAATGGCTGAGTAAAATCCCATTGATACAAAAATTGAACCTGTTTATCGCTTGATGTGCTTACGTCACGAATACCTGTTAACAAACAATTTGTGTAAGTGTAGGCAGGTGTTAAAACTGTAAATGTCCCGCCTGTCAAAATGTGCGTGTCCAGTTGGCTTTTTAAAGCTGTAAAAATTGAATTTTTAGTAACATAACCACCATTGTTTTGTGCGGGAGCTATCATTACCAAGCTAATTTTCAAAGGCATTTGAATAACCGCATTAGCCGCCATTGTTAGGCTTGCAAAAGGATATTCAGCAATTTGCCATTCTTCAAGACTACCACCAGACATAACTCTGTATTCGGCAAAGTATTGCCCTGTACTGCTAAACGAATTGCTCAGTTGTTCAGTTAAATTAACAATAGGCAAAATATTATTTGGATAATTTGCGGCTATTCCATTATTCAAAATAATGGGAGAAATTTCATAATTGTATGAAAAATTAACTTGAGCTGAACTTAACATTACGACCCTTTACTGGCATTGGGTAGACTTGCGGCAGTCGCAACAGCATTTCCACCGGTGTTATTGTTAATCATAACTTTAATTTCATTGGCTGAATATTTGGATTTTCCGCTTTCAACCTTAGAAATTACCGCCAACAATGAAGACAAAACATTTGGATCTTGTAAATTTAAATGCTCAGTTGCTTTACGTCCGGTTTGTTGCTCAACAGCTCTAATGTAGGCTTTGGTGTCGTTTTCATTTTTAGGCGCATAAAGACTAATAATGTCTTGAATGGTATCTAATTTTTTGTACCCTGCGGCCTTTGATTTTCCAGTTGCATATAAAGTCAACTGTTCCGCCAAGGCTTTAAAACCTTCTCTGTCAGATGCAAATTTTGCAAAACCACCCTCACCTTGGGTTGCTCCTGCTTGTCCAACATAGCGAAGATTTCCGGGGTTAAAGTTTCTTTCAGCTAAAGATTCACCACCAAAAAACTGTCGAACAGCTCCTTTGGTACGCTCCCATTTTTGAGTACCTTCTTTTTCTTCTTTTGTTTGCGTTAGACCAAAAAATCCGGTAATGTTTTCAACAATGGTAGCCATGCCTTTTAAGGCATCTAAAAAATAACTAATATCTTCTTTTAATTCATCGACTTTTAAATTAGTCAAAAAATCCTTGACCATTTCACCAACGGCTGATGAAAATTCAATTAATTTAGGAATTAATGGCTCTAAATTTTTTATTAACGATGTTTCTAATACTTGACCAACTTTTTTCAATTGAACTAAAAAATCTTGCCATTCACGATTAACAGCATCAGTAGTTTCTAGTTCTTTTGCATCTTGTTGATTTTGTTTAATAGTTTGATCTAATTCATCTTCTTTTAGCGCAGATAAACGCCTCAAATCTCGAATGTCAAATATTTCTGTCAATCCTGTTGCTGTTGCATAATTTTCAGTCTGTCCTCCAGCTCTAAATTGCTTAACAGCATTACGAATAATATTGGGCAATAAATCATAAGGATTTTGTTGAAGGTTGCCACCAAGTCTACCAATTAATGATTGACGAGCTAAGTCACTTTTCACATCAGCAATATTTGACAATACTTGTGTTGGATCAAAATAACGACCAAAGTTTGTTTCTGTAGCTCTTAGTTGACCAGTAGAAACGCCCAAACCCTGCGCTTGCCTTCTGTAATCACTAGCACTACCTGCAACTCCTGCCAAGCCAAAACCGCCACCAATAGCGCCCAATGTAGCCCATTTAGCGATGGATACTGCGCCACTAGCAAGGTTGCGAGCAATGTTGGCTGTTGTATAACTTAATTCTTTAAAAACAACTAAATTTTCTTTTGATATTTTTTCAAAGTTTTTTAGTTGAGTGACTAGATCTTTAACGCCCTTGATTTGAGCGTCTACCTGTTTGGTCATTTTTTGTGACCAAGGCAAAGGGTCTATTTTCTTTAATCCCTCAACGGACGATCTAAATTTGGCAAAGTCTTTCGCAAACGCTTGAAACTTTTCATCTAATACATCTATTTCAATAACTGATTTGGTTGCCATTATTTACTCTTAGAAGATTGATTTTTTTTCAATTGCTTGGATTAAATGCCTTTGACGATAATGTTGTGCATCTACCCACTTACCGCCATTTTCTTTTATGAACTCATAAAAACCTTCATTGCTTAAATAGTCTAGGAGATAAGCGATGATTCCGTTACTTTCTTTCCAGTAACATCTGTTTTGGTCAATGTCGGCAAACCAGTTTGATACGCCATACAATCCAAGGATGTAACTACCCAATGCCGTAAATTCCCCGCCATTTCTAAAAAAGAAATTCTGAAGTCCCTTGGAGCGACCTTGGATATTGCAGTAAAAAAAATGAGAGAACTCATTACCTCCGCTTCTTCATCTTCGTCAATGATTTCACGTTTAATTGCCAATTCAAATGGCAATGTCTCCCATCCGTTTTCACCACAATAAATGATGTTAGTCAATCTAATGATTTCATTGATTAAACCAAATTTAACTCCACTTGGGCCGTCCCATGTGCCAGACTGAGTTGCAATTGACTTCAATGAAGGATAAGCAAGCCTTGGTGCGGATAAGGCAACATGGCTTGGATTATCACTTTCAAAACATTGACTAAAGACTTTTCCAAGCTCTAGATAAAATTGTTCAAAAATCTCACGACTGACTGCGGTTGAGTGTATGTGTACTGTTCCGTAATCTATCGTTTGAATTTGCACCACTAAATTCAAATTTTTGTTAATTTTCAAATCTATGCTCCTGCGGCGAATAACTCAGCATTAATAGAATAGACACCTCGCAAACGAATAACCAAACCGGCTTGTGTTCCATCAAAAGCAACTTCTTGAATGCTTTGTAAAACACAATTGTTCAGTTGAAATGGAGATAAAGTAACTGTATCGGGAAAAATAGTAACTGATCCCAATGTAGTGTTTAACTCAATTTGTTGCTTGTATGCGTTAGCCAATGCTTGTGTTCTGACCAAGTGCATTGTGACTGTTCCATAGATATATGGTTCAGGACTTGTGACTGCACCGGTCAGGGTGTTAATCAACAATGCAGTATCGCCATCAAATGCCAAGCTGATCGCTTCTTTGGAAAGATACGATGCTGTAACATTAAGATTTTGATAGTCAGCATAAACAACACTAGCAAGTAGTCTGTTTAACGTGCCTTGTACAACTTGTGGATTTGCCATTCTTTACTCCTTATGTTGGGATATTACTTGCTGTCAAGTAAATAGTGATTGAGGAGAATCCACGTTGGGGAACAAACGTCAAACTCAATCCCTTGTAAATACCTGCGGCATAATCGCTAGGATTTTGCGTTACATAAGTATTAAATGGAATTGCACCAACAGACGCAGGACTTAAAATCAATCCAAAAGCAATACCATTATTTGTGGTTGCTTGAGCAACTTTTTGTAAGGCATTGATACCGGCTTGATTGTAATAAAGCGGATTAGTGGATGTATTGCTTCCATTAATGATAGCGGCGGCTAAACTAATAGCTACATTGATTGCAAGCCAATCAACTGCATACCAATAATTGAATGTGTTCAAATCCATGAACGTACCACCCTCAATCAAAGTTTGACTGATTTGGCCTTGAGCACCTGTGTAAATGTAATTTACACCTGCGGCAAGCAATGAGGTTTGTTGTGAATTTGTTAATGTGCTGTATGGAGTAACACCATAAACAAAACTATATTCAAGAGGACTTGCCAAGTTACTTGCGTTGGGATCGTAACTTAATGTAGTCCAGAAAATAGCGGCGGCATCAAATTCAGTAACTGGTGCAGTTGGCGTTTGAAGCGTTGCAAAAACTGATTTAAGACCTGCCCATGTTGTATAGGTTGCAAGCGTTGTTGTAACATAAAAATATGTTTGAGCTGTAGTGCTTGTGTACTGATTAGCCATTGTGACGGCTGTTGGTTCAGTATTCCAAGTTTGAGGCAACAAATAACTATAGAACTTAAATGTCGATGTTGTAATAAACGATTCAAGAGCTGTTACACCTGCGGCTGGCGTTCCAACACCTAACTCCAATACATAAACTGGAGTAGTAGCGCCTTGAGCAAAGAATGTTGTTCCCATTGCCAAAAGCTCTTGAGAGTCTTCTAAAGAAAACAAACTCGTTGAAACAATTGTTGCAGTTCCGGGATTGCTTGCTAGAGCATAAGTTAAAGTATATGTCCCAGTTGAAGTTACGCTAAAAGTTCCGTTATAAGCGTTATTTGCGCTACCTGAAACTAAAACGCCTGAGATGATACCTTCAATCACGTTTCCATTTGGAATTCCGTGAGCTGTAGAGGTAGTAACGGTTACAACAGAGGATGCCCAAGAAACACTACTAATTGCGTTGCCTGATTTTAAGATTGTGGTCAAATCAGACAATTGAGTTAGCAGTTGATATGTACCTGTCGATAAGGTTGTTGCACCTTGAGATACAAAAGCACCTGTTTGTTGCAACTTTGATGGCGCACTCGCCACCTGTTGCTTAACGATGACATTTACGATATTGGGCATGATGCCTCCTGATTAGTTGTAGCTTACAGAAACAACTTGACCTGTACCGACTAGATAAGTAATTCCAGTTTTACAAGGAAAATCAATTGTGTATGATCCAACTGTGTTAGGGATTGTGGCTACCAATTTGGCGGCAACTGCTCCTCCTGTTGTTGCTGAATCATAAATACCACCGGCGGCTGATCCTGCTGTAGTCACGTTGACTTTAGCAATACGACCTTGTGATGTTTTGATAACTGTGTTTGCTGAGAGATTCAAAGCGGTACTAATGCCTTGAGCTGTGATTGCCGCACCATTGATGATTGCGGGTAAACCTTGTCCAACTGCCATAATAATTCTCCTTTAGGCGGGGGTTAAATGAATAAACGCTTCTTCAATTAGTTTGCGAGCAATATTATTGACAGTCGTCTGATAATAACTGACCTCAAACGTAATTGACTTTTTCATGGCAATGATGCCAAACTCAGGTTGAGTAACTTTCTCATCTTGAATGATTGGCATATTCATCATACCGATATTATCAGTATTCATGCTATATTGGAACACATAATTGACAAAATTTAAAGCGTCATGGTTTCGTAAACCAAAGATGCTGATTTTGACTGTATCTTTTGTTAATTGATATGGATTTGATTCGTAATCCAACAATGGAAACTGTTGTAGTGCTGTTGTTGATGATGGAGAAATATCAACAGAAGCATAAGGAGGAGCTACGTTTTGTCCAACCAAATAGCTTGGATACATTGGAAAAAACTGATTTAATGTTAGCCAAATAGGTAAACTATTAGAAACAACAGGTGTAATAGTATCAAAATCAGTCATTGAATTGATAAGCTGTGTATTCATAATCGAATACAAAGAATCACCACGATAATGATAAAGATCAGCTTGCTTGTAATAGTTTTCTCTGCGACTAAATGCAAATTTCAATTCTTGATATGAAGCTACATATATTAAATTTGGACTTACAAGGTTAAAGTCTTGAATTAATTGTGGAGAAGTAAAGATAACATGGTTGTAAGCAGTTGTTCTTTCTTCTAACTGATGCATTACAGTATTAAAGTGAAAGCTACCATTTACTCTTACTTGCTTTGCTGGAGTAGGGTTTGAACCTAAATTATTGAATTCTGAATAGTTATATTGAGCGGCATTGTAAATAGCTGTGTCGTTTAAAAGACTAGCATTTACCCAATAAACATAACCATCGATTGGAAGTATTAGTTTTACGTAAAGAGTAAATGTAACTGTTTCATTGCCTGAGATCGTGTGTAGACCATCAGCTAAACCAGAGCCTAATTGGGTCTTTGCGCCTATTGTTTCTTCTACTGATGCCATTAGTCAACCCATGACTTAAAAGAGGCTTGCAACACACCAGAATCAATAAATGAAGGTCTTCTTGGACCTACTTTTCTTTTGAATCTAATACTTTTACCCATTAAAGCGGCTTTAGTAGGAACACCTTCAACACCCAACTTAGCCATTTCTTCAATGTCGAGAAAATGTCTAAAGTCTTTATCGATAGCACTTTCAGCAGAAGCAAATGGGTTTTTAACTTTACCGCCTTGCAATACAGTTTCTAAAGCTCCTGCAACGCTATCGGTCAAATGTGATGAAATGTTTTTAATATTGCTTTCAGCAAATTTTGAAAACAAACCATACTTATCTTCGAGAATCATTGCCACGCCATAGGTAGTATTACCTTCAGGTTCTGGCACGTCAATGACTCCCAAATGCAATTTCATGTAAGACCCCAAAGCGTACCAATAGATTGCATAAATCCCAATGCAGTTCTGCCGTATGGGTCTTTTATTCTTTGTAAATCCATCATGGATAAGTTTTGCAATCCTTGACCAATGGTAAGAGATTCGCTTGTTGAAACATCAGATGCGCTGTTAATTACACCTGCTGTAAAGTTGTTAATTCCATATCCACTACGAGCATTTGCAAAAAAGTTTTGACCTGGCTGATCTTGCTGAAACTGCAACAACTGAGAACCTGCCCAGTTATAAACAGTCAATGTATAAATGTCAGGTACTGTTGATGCAAAGTCTTGAGGGACAACATCTAACGCAATGTTAAAGGCATAGTTATATCCAGCATCAGTTGGCGGTATAACAATTGAAGTTAACCCCATCACCGCTTGCGCCCAAGCAATGAAACCTGCTAATGTGGGAGGATTAGTAATGGGGTCACTCATAATTTCATTCTATCAAGATTTTCTTGGTCTGCCACGACTTTTCATCGGAGATAAACCTTCTTTGACAACTTCAATAATTTGTTCAAATTTAGGTTCTGTATCTGCCAAATTTTTCTTTTCTTCAACCACTTCAACTTCTAAACCTGATTTGGTTTTTAAACCCAATTCTTGTGCTTTTTCTGAAATGATCTTGTCAGACACTACAGCAGTTATTTTTCTTGCTTCTAAAGCCTGTTCTATGGCTTCCTGATCCTTTTGTGAAAGACCTTGTTCGATGGCATTGACATTGATTGGCTTGTCAATTCGATAAGTCAAACCACCAAAACCTTTTTTTATGCTTTCAACAGGTTGCATTCCATAAATGCTATGTTGTTTGACGATTGCATCGACTTCATCTTTTGAATGATTAAGCTCGATTTGTGCTCCTGAACGAATATGGTGAGAAAACGCTTTTACGTTTTCAGGAAGCATATAAGTAAACAGGAACTCTTGTTTTGTACAGTTAGCGACATAAAGTTTCATCATTAAACCTTTTTGGGATGCAAGGACGGATGATGCGGCTTCCTTGTGAGAAACCCCGCCCTTGCAAAATCAAAAGACTCGGCATCACACGAGTTTTTTTAATCATTGTCCTGTTGTTGCTGGGTCAGCGGCAGGTACAGGTGCAGGTTGAGCTTCAGTAGTAGCATCAGGAGTTACAACAGGTGCATCAGCAGGTGTTGCAACAGTAGTATCTACTACAGAAGCAGTTGTTGGATCAGCTACAGGAGCAGAATCAACAACAGGAGTTGCTACAGGAGCAGGATCTACGGCAGGAGCTTCATCAGCAACAGTTGTAGAACCAAAACCGGAAACATTGGACATAAAATCACGTACTTCTTGCATAAATGATTTTAAATCGTCTTCAAGCGTTTTCAAGCCAAACATTTTTTTCTCCAAAGAAAGAAAACCCCAAGCCTTTTGAGCGAGGGGTTAATTTGCAAAGAAACTTTAAACCTTAATATGCGGCTGACAAAATGGTTAGAGCTTCAGGACGAATACCCCAACCAGAAGTTGTACGCATTGAATACAGAGTAGTAATACCACCATCAGGAATGGGAGTAGGAATCTCTGTAGGTGCTGATACATCGGTCAACATCAAGCTAGTAGCTGTAATATTGGGTGTCAATGTAGCAAATACGTTGGTGTTGATACGATTATTGGCTTTAGGAATCTTGAGTTCAGGAGCAATCAAAAGAATTGCATCTGTACCACCAGTACCTTGACCAATCAATGTGTCATCAGCGGCGAAGCTAACGTCATCACCACCTGCCCATTTAGCAACAGTTTCAATCAAACCTGCGGCTGTTTCAACACCAGCACCAATACGTTGGAATTGAGTCAAAGACACAACACCAGAGTAAGAGATTTGGCTAATGAAACGCTGAGGTGCAAGAAACACTAAGCGCAAAGGTTGACCAATTTGGAGCGTACGAACTTTCAAAGCGCCAATCAGGTTCAACATATATTGAGCCAATTGACCTGAATCCCATGTCGAGTATCCAGTATTACCGTTTGTATCTGCACCTAAGGACACAGCAGTTGCGCCAGATGTATTAATCAAACCTTCGCCATTGGCAGGGTTAAATCCATACAACAAAGCATTACGCATTTGTTGAGCGATACCTTGTCTAGCGGCTAAACGCATTGCTTCAGGCAACGCATAACCCCAAACGCCAGTAGCGGCTTCATCAAAATTGTCGTACTGAGCACGAGTTTGCATACGATAAGTAGCTGTGCTAATCATTGAAGGAATAACCGATGCGCTAGGCAGTTGGTTAAACTGTGATTGATTAGCTTGTACTTGTGAAGTAAGCTGAATTTTCTTAGCATAAACATACAAGTCTGCTTCACCCAAGCGAGGCATGGGATTTTCAGTAGCAAGTGTTGTAAATGCTCCAGAAGCCAACGAATACTGCATGATGAGTTCAGGCATCATGAAGTGGGGGTTGACTGTTACAAATGACGGTGCAAATCCTGACATAATTTATTCTCCTTAGTTTAGATTAGGCACAACGCCACGTTTTGCGTATAAATCCAATTAGCAAAACCTGTACCGCTTGAATAGCTAACAGTTTTATTGCCAGTTGTGCTTACTGCAAGAACTTTAACAGGAAGTGCGGGCTGAGTACCGGGCTGTGTTGTTGTTACCCAATTGTTTGTGTAATCAAAATACACAGTTGTACTGACCAATGTTCCTTCAATTGTCAAAGAATTAGGATCAATGATTAAAGGAATTCTTGCGCCAGAACCAAAACGGTAGTAATTGACTGACATTCCGGGCGTAAACAACGGAGCAGTTGACTGAGGTGTTGTAATACCTGCGTATGCTTGGTTGTAAACAGAAATACCAGTTGGTGCGGCAGAACCTGTTGCAAGAGCAATTGTACTACCCAAAGTATTAGTTCCGGGCTGACCAGTAGCGGCAGGACTAAATTCTTGAATAGGCAAACCACCCCACATTGGACTAGTTGCGGCTGATGAATAAACACCACCTGCCAAGTAAAACTTGACTGCGGGATCGTCTTGTGCGTCACCTTGGGTGTAACCTTGGGAATTGACGTTAAACAAACCTGCCGCATTGGTAGTCAGCATTGGGCTGATTGATACTGAATTAGACATAATCTTTTACCTCTTAGCGTTGATTGTTAGCGGTGTGAAACTGAGTAGCTCTCATTGGAGGTACTTTGAAGTCATCAAGCCAAGCACTCATAGAACCACGGTATTTAGTGATTGTACGACCGCTAGAGTCTCTTGATTGAATAGCAATCAACTGATCGCCAGAAACATGACTAGATGTTTTTGCGGCAGTCATTGCGTCGTTAATAATTTGTTTTTCAGCTAAGTCAAGCAATTTAGCGTCTTTGATTGATGCCAAATTAATATCTTTGAAGCTGTCAGAATATGCTTGAAGACCACGCAACAGACGTTTGCGATAAGCCATCAAACTTTCACCTTGAAGTGGACGTGAAGCTGATTTACCGAAAGCGGCTAAAACTGAATCACACTTAGCTTGCATATCTGCATACTCAGCGGCTTCTTCGTCTTTTTTCATAGCCATTTCGTCATCATCGTCCATTTTGGCATCATCATCATCAGGTTTCATTTCGCCTGCTGGTCCATGCTCAACAGGATTTGAACCCATGTAATCTTTACGTTTCATGGAATCGTCATCATCTTTACGATGTTTTTTCATATCGTCATCGTCATCTTTCATTTCCATTTCATCGTCATCTTTGCGTTTTTTATCCGCTTTTTTCATGACGTGTTTGGGAGATTCCATGTGTTTTTCTTCCAAGTCTTCATCGTCCATGCGCATATCGTCATCGTCTTTGCGCTTTTTGTCAGCGGCAGTAACGAGTGGAGGTGCGGGAAGGTTTTTTTCCATCTCATCAACTCTCACGCTAATGCTATTGAGAGCCGAAAGAATGGCATCTAGTTTATCGCCTTGAGCATCTGCTTTCGGCTCTACTTTATTTTCTGACATATCAGATACCTCATTGTTAGTTAATAAAACGCCTTTGGGTTCGCCACCCTTGTCCCATACTCCTTTAGAACCTCTAGCTTCAGTAACGATAGCTATATGATCTAAAAGAAATGGTACACCTTCGATTAAGAGTGGCTCTCCATTCTCAGTCGTAAGTGTAGTGTTGCCTGCCGTTTGGTCAAAAACGACAGATGGGCTAGTGCTAACTTCTTGCGATAAGATCGTATTGACTGCGTCTTGATCGTAAATTTTAGCAATACCCCAAACCTCATCACCTTTGATATAAGGCAGAATAATACTTCCAACTGCCCTATCTTTAAATTCTTTAGAGGTTAAAACTGCTGACTCAGGATGATCCATCACAACAATTAAACCGTTACATCTTTTTAAAAACTCATCGTTTAAGTAAATACTAGAATCACGCCAAACGTGTTCTCCTATACTTGAACGATATGCTAAACCTGTTCCAGTTATTCTAATCGCCAATAACATGACGTTAGCATACATTTGAGGACTTGGCAATAAATCACATTTAACTAATTCAGCATAGTCAAATTCTGTTTTAGCCAAAGCAATTTTAAATGCTATATCAAGACCTGGGTGTAATGGCAATGGAGGACGATCAGGACTGCACCAATCGTAGCCAGTAGATTCGTAATTAAGAACAACATTTTCTTTTTTAACGTTTTTTGCAACATAAGTGCAAAATTGACCATCGTCATGAAGTACTTCTAATGGACCTGTGTAATCAATTCCAGTTTCTTCTTTACATTCACGTCGTGCGGCTTCTTCAAGTGTTTCTCCATTTGGCAATTGATGTCCGCCCGGAACACACCAAGTATTTGGAAAATCACCACCACCTGATCCTCTGCGAATTAATAATGTTTCGCCTTCAGGTGTAAGAAACATAATTCCTGAAGCTCTACCAAATGGACCGCCTTGATTGTCTATTGGCATTGCATCAGATTTAACTTCACCAAATCTAGGAACTACTTCGTCAGCTTTTAAACCAACTATTGATCTACTTAATTCTGCTAACTTTGCAGACAATCCTTGTAGTTCTTTTTGAACTGAAGCACTATCCCAATCAGGTTCACTACTATCAGTTTTTTCAATAGGCAAAGCTAGTAATGATGGTGCTTCTAATGTATCTTGAGTAAATTCTTTGCCAACAGATTGCGGTATTCCTACTTTTTTAGCGAAAGCAGGATTGTGAGCCACAGCTCGCATTAGCTTCTCTTGTTTTTCAGATACTGCTGGCATAAATTAATTTAAAGTAATTTTGGAAGATTGTAATGCCAATTCACCTTTTGGTGTCAACAAATCTTTTATGTTTCTTAAATTATAAATGTATTGGTAATTACAACGACAAAAAACTTCTTCGCCCGGTTGAGTAATTTGATCTGTATAACCATAAACAGCTTTTACCAACCCTTTTTGATGTGCCCAAGAATCACGAATAATATATGTTTTTTCGTCACGTTCTTTATGATCTTTTCTGTAATGATAGTTTGGTTGTCTCCAATGAGAATGCCATTTAGCGGCTATTGCTCCATTGTCGATAGCAACTATGTCATTTATGTTTGCTACGAGTTTATGAGTTTGATCTACTACAACTCTACGTTGGTCAAATCTAATACTTGTCAAAGACTTTTTAATATCTTTTTTAGTTTTGTTTTTGTCTTGAGCTTTAGTTCCACCAACAGGAATAGATGTAGCCCAACCTTGAAATCTTCTTAATGTATTATTAATAGCTTCTTCACGATTCATTTTTATTAAACTTGCAGAAGTCATTATTCTTCTATCAAGCTCTGATCGTAGTTTTGGCTTTAATCTTTCAATATCATACTTAGAGACATTTTTGTTTATCAAACCGCCTTTAACAGTTAACCGATTAAAAGCATTTGTCATTGATTTAATCATTTCCTGTTCAATAACTGAATCAGGAATCATGTTATTTATTGCGGCAATCCTAATTGTCTCCATCCATTGCTGAACTCGCTTTTCTGAATCAAAGCCATGCTCCATCATATCGTTGATGGCTTCGGTAATAACTTCAAAAAAAGTCATTTTATGCTTCTAATTTTTTCTTCTAATTCTGCAATTTCGTTTTTTAGAGTTCTACTGTAACTAAAAAAACTAACAGCACTAACATTTGGATTTGATTGAATTTCTTTTAATTGATTTTTAAAATGTTGTAATTGCTTTTCTAATTTTTGTTTTCTTTGTTTGTCTTCTGATGAAGCATCATTAGTTGTTGCTAATTCAGAATCATTTTTAAATTTAGATAACTTTTCTTTAATAATAGAAATATCAGCTTTTAACAATCTAGTTCTCGCAAAAGCAAATGCTTTATCTTTAGGAGGATTTGTTTCTAAACTTTTCAATTCGCTTTGATATTCTTTTAATTTTTTTTCCAAAAATTCTTTTGAATCTGCATCATCTTTAGGCTCAATATCAGAATCACGAGCAACTCTGTAGTTACGATCTTTAAGATATTCTTTAGCTAAATCATCATTAGCAAGAATAAGTTCGTTCGTGTCAAGTTTTTTAAATAACATAATCAATCCCTTGGTGATGGTTCTTTCAATTCTTCCATTGGAGTTGGAGGTTCGTAATCTTTAAGATCATCGATATCCATATCCAAATGACTTTGGAACATATTCGGCATTTCATTTAAATTGTCTTGTGCCCATTCAATTAACCTAGCTCTGTTCATTGGATCAACAGCAGGTAACATTGTACGAAGCATTTCTGTAATACCTTTTAGTTTAATATCTTCAACTTTTACTTTTTCTGATTCGGGTTCTTCCATTAAACTTTCCCAATTGGCTTCAAATTTATTTTGCCAATGGTAAAAGGCTTCTTCATAGGTTTTATTACCATACGCTTCAGGATATTTGTTTTTAATTGCTTCAAAAAATTCTCTATTCCAAGCTCTGTGTTGAACAATCTTATCAAAGAATTTATACAAGCTGTGCATTTCTTCTCTAATGCCATCAATATATTGAACGATGGCTTTTGCATCTTCACTACCTTCACCAAATCCTTGAGTAAACGCTTCGTCTTTCAATAACAATGCCGGAACATCACTAGCCGCCGCTACGTTAGCAATGATGTTGTCTCTTGCTGTAGTCATTGCAGTTGAAGTATTATTTAAATCAATCGCTTCAATTTCTTCATCGATGTCAATTGATAATACATTACCTGTTGCACCTTCTTGAAGGTAAGTACGTTTAATACCTGCCGCAGTTTGCATTAAACGATTGACAATCGATCCTGCTGGTTTTTGTTTTGCAATTAACAAACCTGCTTTAAATGTAACCAAATCATCTGTAATCATAGATTGAACAAACGATTTCAATGGATACAAAGCTCTTTGAAATACTGATCGTCCTGTAAATCCAAATGCAGATTGTTGAAACGATAGATAAATAGGTGTTCCATTAAACAATACTACTGCACGACTTGGATGGTATGGTTGACCTGCCGCAGTTGTGTAAGCTAAAGGCTTTTGGAAATCTGG
>Ga0214166_1000313_pt1 | contig 25673 bp, 39 predicted proteins | sample TroBogepilimnion_27_FD_153005 | JGI IMG/M metagenome (GOLD analysis project Ga0214166, IMG submission 153005) | Freshwater microbial communities from Trout Bog Lake, WI - Practice 18AUG2009 epilimnion v3 | ecosystem: Environmental > Aquatic > Freshwater > Lake > Epilimnion/Euphotic zone ...
AGCAATGACTAATCTCATTGCTTTTTTTTTGTATTAGGAGAACTATATGATTACAAACTTATCTAAAGAAGAGCTAACTAGAGTCTTTATTCTTATAGTTGAAGCAGAGCTTCGTATGAATAAAGGCTTGAATGATTTAGCTCATTGCAATATCCTTGAAGCAATGGATGTTCTTGGATTAGACAAAATTAAGGAAATTGACTATGACTTCTCCTAAAACTTACAAATATATGTGCATTTTATGTACAGATGATGTAGCCGAAGGTAGATGGAAAGCTGGATACAAGATCTGCTTAGAATGTGGAGAAAAAGGTGCTAGACAACGCCTTTTTACTATTGTTCCTATGCACAAATCAAATTATGTAGCATGTTTTAACAAAGACGATCTGATCGGGATCAACAATAAACAACTTAGATAGGAGTTTCACGTGGAACATAAATCACCAATGAAGAAAGCTATAGAACATATCTTCTTTTCTAATGAACCCATATCGGAAGACAACTGTACGGTATGCAATCAACGTATCACTGACTTTAAAGACCTAATGTCAGAACGAGAGTACGAAATAAGTGGTATGTGTCAAGCTTGTCAAGACGATATTTTTAGTGATGTTGACGATGACGAGCGTATCTAACGCAGCTTCCAGGCAAGCTTCTCGCCAGCATAGCTGGCACTTGCTTGCTAGGTCGCTGCTTGGGTTGTTATCTCGGTCTCGTCCCAGCCCACCTTGGGCGGGGGCTGTGAGCTTCGCCCTTATGTGTTATTAGTAACTTTTGGAGATAGAAATGAATAGAAAAGTAGTAATTAAATCATTAGAAGATCTAGATGAATCAGATTTAACCGAAGATTTACAACTAGATGAACCAAATCCTCTTGACAATTCATTTAAGTCAGGGGTTTACGAGTACTTAAATTGGTTCTATGACGGTGAGCAAGACGATTTATTGCTGTAACATACGTTCCCCTTTAGCATTTCTTAATACAGTTTTAGGTATAGAGCTGTATTGAGGCAATGTTGCCTTTGTTCTTTATGGAGTAAAACCAATGGACAAAAAACCAAGTGGAGGCTCAAGTATTCTGTACGAAGCAGCTACAGAAAGCTTAGTCTCTGATACTAGTGCTACCAGTACATTTGAAAAAATGATACAAGAAGCATTTACACATAGCTCTGTGGATACTTTTACACAAGAGATTAAAGAAACTGAAAGACAAATCAAAAAAGACTTTGAGGTGTCTGCTATGCCTGGTCCTTGGAGATCAGCTAAAAGCGTTATTCAGAGTGCTATGAAGCTCGGAATAGGGCTTGTAGACGATAACGGAAGCTATCTTGGTAAGACAGCACTTCAGAGCAAAATAAAAGCTCTAAAGCCCGTTAAAACAGAGTTAACAAACGAAGAGTATGCAACTAAAGTTTGTAATCTTATAGCCAATGTTCCTGATGATATTGATCAAGAACAAGTTATTAAGTTAGTTAGAGCATTTTTGGAGTTTTAATAGATGCTAACAAAAGGCATTGAAGTCATGAAATATGTACGAGCAAGTGCAGGTAGAGCTGGCTTGTCAGTCGTATTTGAGACCATAAACCAACCTAGGCATGATGGTAAAACTATCTTTTTGCCTAGGATAACCAATGAAACAACTGATGAACAGCTAAGAGATCTAATGGCTTCTACAGACCATGAAGTAGCCCATGATCGTTTTAGTTCTTTTGAAGTTCTTAAAGAAAAAAACGTTGATCCTAAAGGTTTGTTGTTGTTTGTATGGAACTTCTTAGAAGATTCCAGAATCAATAACATTGAGTCTTTAGAGTATCAAGGTTTTAGAGAAAACTATGATGAATGTGCTGCGGGTCTTATTTCTAAAATCTGTACTAAAGCTAGTAAAGATCCTTCATTCATAGCAAAACTCACCACAGCTCTCATTTATTGGGATGCTGGATTGTCAGCTCATTCTTTCCCAAAGAGTCAACTGGCAGTTAATTCTTTTATTCCTGATAAAACCATAACAAATGTTCTTAATAACTTTTCTGATCGTCTTATTCATTGTCATAAGATTTTGGATAAAAGACTAGGTACTGAATCAACGTACCAACTAGCAACTGAAATACTAGCCAAGCTAGGTAAAAGCTGCAAAGAAGAGCTTAAGAAAGAACGGGAAGCTAGAGAAAGCAAAGACGGAGAGAAAACAACAGGTGAGCCTACCAAAGGCGAACCATCAGACAAAGAAGGTAAACCTAAGACTAGCGAAGAAAAAAGCAAAGAAGGCAAAAATACCAAAGAAGAAGATGAAGAATACAAAATCTTCACAATAAAGCTAAGTGAAGAAGAACTTGAAAAGTATTCTGTCACTATGCCTGAAGAAAGTGAAATGGGTAAAGTTGGTATGAATTTAGAGCCTACACATTCGACTAGAGGTTCTTGGGAATTAACTGATTACGATAAGTTTATTGTGATTAACTATCCTAAAAACTTAGGTGATGCAACGTACTTCCATGTCAATTCTAAATTCTTAACCAATTATGAACTTAGAGCTGGTAACAAACTAGAGACTCAAGAAAACTTTGCACAGCAAGTTAGAAAACTGATCCAAATTAGAGCTAAAGTACAAAGACAGTACGGAGTTAAAAGAGGTAGGCTAGATCAATCTAGATTGTCTCGTATTTGTTTTAATGCTCCTGGTTTTAACGAAAGAGTGTTTAAGAACAGAATAGAAAACAAAACTCTGGATGCTTGTGTTTCAGTATTGGTTGATATGTCAGGTTCAATGTCAGGTGACAAAGCATTTTATGCGTTGGCATCTACATTGCTACTTAATGAAGTATGTACAACTTTAAATCTTCCAGTAGAAATAGTTGGGTTTACTGATGGACGTACTGGTAGATATGAACCAAATCCATTGATGTTTGTCTACAAAGGCTTCTCTGATATGGTTGTACCTTCTGAAAAGATCAAGGAATATTTCAGTGCTAGTAGTAACCACATGTTAGGTAATCCTGATGGTGAGAACATTCTTTGGGCTTTTGATAGATTAGCTAAGAGAAAAGAAAAGAAAAAGCTTTTGATTGTTATGTCCGATGGTAGCCCAGCAGCTTCTAAAGGATTTGATGGATTAGAAGAATTTACAAAAAAAGTAATTCAAGAGATAGAAGCTAGTAAAGCAGTAGATATTTACGGTTTAGGTTTATGTAGTAATTCTGTTACGTATTATTACAAATCTCATAGCGTTGTAAATGACCCTGAACATATACCTAAGAATTTACTTGAACTCATAGAAAGGAAGATAATCAATGTCTGAAACAGAAAAACCAAAGGTAGAAGACCTAGTTAAAAAAGCTTTGAAAGAAGCTTTAGACAAACGTAGACCACCAGCGTCTGACGTACCAACAGTAAGAGAAAAAGAAGGCTTAGAGATGTTGGAAGAAATAGCAGAAGTTATAAGTGTTAGTCTCCCAACTAAAGGTCCAATAAAAGACAATCAAGCTTATTTCTCAGATGTAATAGGCGACCATCTTATTCCAATCAGTGAAGACTTTGGTGTAACAGTTTTTAAAGACTATGAATGGGATGAGCGTATTGCTTCATTTATTCCTAGTATTGATGAAGACTATGTTATTGACAGAGAACTAGCAAGTAACATTCTTATGTCTTGGGAATTGGGTGAGAAAGTTCTTTGTTATGGTCCTACAGGTGCAGGTAAATCTAGTTTAATTGAGCAACTGTGTGCTCTTACAGGCAGACCATTTGTTAGAGTTAACTGTACAGGTGACATGGATTCATCTATGATCTTTGGTCAATTAACAGCTAAAGATGGTTCTACTATCTGGGTAGATGGTGCAGTTACAGAAGCTGTTAAGTACGGTGCTGTGTTTGCTTGGGATGAGTGGGACGTTACACCACCAGAGATTTCTATGGGTCTACAGTGGCTTTTAGAAGACGATGGTAAGCTTTTCTTAAAAGAAATGCCTGGTAGTACCAAAGACAAACAAATCATTCCACATGAGAATTTCAGAATAGTTGCTATTGGTAATACTCAAGGTCAAGGTGATGAATCAGGTGCTCATGCAGGTACTAACGTACAAAACTCAGCAACTCTTGATAGGTTTGGTACAGCAGTTTACATTGATTACTTACATCCATCTATTGAAGAAAAGATGTTGGTTAACAAATGGAAAGACACTGTAACTAAGAAATCTGCTAAAGAACTTGTTAAGTTAGCCAATCTAATCAGACAAGGTTACAAATCTAATCAATTTAGTTTGACTGTATCTCCTAGGTCTTTGTTTAGTATTTGCCGTAAGGTATCTGCTGGATTTAGCTTAAAGAAAGCTTATACATTGGTTTATCTTAATAAACTCAATGACACACAACGTAAAGTAGCTGACGAGCTATTTAACAAAGTTTACGGTAGTTCTACCAAGTAAAGCATAAAACCATATAGCCTTGCCTAATAAGCAGGGCTATTTATTTTGTGTTTTTAACAAAGATAACAATGATAGATAGAAAACTAATCTTAGCAAACGCTCCTAGTAACATTGGAGACCAGGTACACGTTAATCACATAGGCTGCGAAGCAGGTGTAGACAACAAACGTAGACTGTACATCAAGAAAACAGACAAAGGACTAGTAGCCTATTGCCACCACTGTAGCGACAAAGGCTACGCTAAAGATGAGAACAGACTGTCAACGTGGATCAACAAAACAGCAGCAACTAAAGTTGTTAAAGAATATTTTTCTGCTGACAGTTTATGCGACATTAATATCACAGGTAGAGCTTGGTTAAACCAATATTATTGTGATGCTAGTAACAAAAATTGTTTTAATGGCGTTAAGGGTAAAGACTCTGTAGCTTTAACACTGTATGGTCCTGATGAATCTTTGCTAGGTTGGCAGGTACGAAACCTGCTACCTAAAGAAGGTACTCCTAAGTACACAACACATTATGTCAGTGAACTAAGCAATGGTGATCCTGCTTGGTTTAACAGGCTAACAACAAAGACTTTGGTAATTACTGAAGACTATCTTAGTGCTTGGAGAGTGGGGTTTAACACAACACATGCTTCTATGGCGTTACTAAGAACATCTTTGTCAGACAAAGCATTGTTTGACATAGATAGAAGGCATTACGAAACAATCATTATCTGGTTAGATCCAGATGAAGCAGGAAGGAAAGGAGCAACAAAAGTATATGAAAAATTAAATCACTTTTTACCACATGATACAAATATAGTTATATTTGATCTAGACAAAGAACCAAAAGAATGTGCTCCAGCAGAGCTACAAACTATTCTCAACTAAAGGAATCTAATGGATTACGATGTGCTTTATCTTTGCTCTCAAAGCAAAGAGAACTTAGCCAAATACAGACGATACATCAAACCACATGTAGTCGTTAAAGAAACAAACATCATCCTTGACGGGATGGATAAATATCACAAAACATTTCCAACAATCTCTGATTTTAATTGGGACAGTTTTTCTGCATTTCTTATTGCAGACCAAAGCAAACGACTAACTGACGATGCTATTGTTAAGCTTCGTATGACGCTTACAAAAGCAAAAGCGTTTGTTCCACATCATGCACATGAAGAGGTTATCAAGACTCTTATTGAGTTAGATTACTTGGCTCTTATCATGGAAGAGTGTGAGAAAGTTAAAGAAGGTTCTAGTGATCTTGAACATGTTCATATCTTAGCAACTAACGCACTTAAAGATGTAGAAAGGTATATAGAAAAAGATGAGCTGTTTGTATCTGCTGACTTATCTGCTATTGCTGATCGTATCAGCTCTAGCGGTTACGAATGGAGACTTGAAGTTCTCAATCGTTCACTTGGCCCTCTTCGTACAGGTAACTTTATTATTGTTGCAGCTAGGGTTGAAGTAGGTAAGACAACGTTTTTAGCTAGTGAGGTTAGTTACCTTGCACAGCAATTACCTAAAGACAGACCAGTTGTTTGGGTCAACAACGAAGAAGAATCATCAGTTGTATTCTTTAGGATTGTCCAAGCAACACTAGGACAGGAATCAAAAGTAATCATAGCTGACTCAAAGGCAGCTATGGAGAAGTACACCACCCTCATGGGTGGGAACAAAGACAAGATACGTGTTACTAAGGACATGAACAACATCAGAGACTTAGAAACACTGTTCAGAGAAGTTAACCCAGGACTCATAGTATTTGACCAGCTAGACAAAGTAGACGGATTTAAACAAGACGACAGGGAAGACATCAGACTAGGTAAGATTTACAAATGGGCTAGGGAACTAGCTAGATCTTACGGACCAGTCATTGCAGCATCACAACTAAGTGCTACAGCAGTAGACATGAAAGACCCACCATTTATAGGCTTAGATGCTCTCAGAGGCTCTAAGACAGATAAACCAGGTGAGGCTGATGTTGTGATAACCCTAGGTAAATACAAAGAACCTAAGAGTCCTGAAGAAGAGATGATTAGAACCATAAATGTTCCTAAGAACAAATTACCTGGTGGTGGTACTAAGCAAATGGAATCAGAAAGACATGGTCAGTATTTAGTAACGATAGATCCAATTAGAGCGAGGTTTGAATGATTGAAATAAATATTAGTGAATTGTTTTTATGGGTATGGTGTGTTGTAGCTACAGTGTTTGCTTTGTATTTTAGACACCATTGCTTAATGCACAAAATGGTAATAATTACTTTATTGCATGACGAAGAGTCTAGAGAGAAAATAATATCTAACTTTAAAGAATGGAGAAAACAACAATGACTGAAGTAGAAATAAAAGTATTAGCAGATCTTTACAACATTAAAGTTGATTCAAAACTAATTAACTTTGCTATTCAATGTTTTGGTAAAGGGTTTCAAGCTGGTAGAGAGCATCAAGCACAAGTAGATGAAATGAACAATGACGAGTGAAACAAAAATAGACGATTTACTAGACAAAACAACTAAAAAAGGTTTTAAACCTAGTGAACGTTATCGTTTTGGTTGGGTAGATCCCCGAGGATTTTTTACAGGAGAAGTTATGTCTACACTTACAATTTCACAAGAACAAAAAGAAGCAGAGTTATTTCAGAAGTTGCTTGAGACTAAAGTAATAGAGATGGCTGCTGTAGGGAGTAGAGTTACTTGCGTTCCTGCTCCCACTGACACTGACGAAGACATACTCATTCTTACAGATGACGCTAGATTGTTTATGGGTGATGCTATTGAAGCAGGATTTGCTAACTGTGGATTTTATGTAGGCTGCGATTTTATTTCACTAAGAAAAGGAGAGATCAATCTTATAGTAACTGAAGAAAGTAGTTTCTATAACAAATTCATTCTTGCTACTCACGTATGTAAGGCATTAAACTTGCTCGATAAAGAACAGCGAATAACTGTCTTTCAAGCAATTCTTTATGGAAAGGAGTATGGAAAACCATGACCATACCTAGATTTATAGGCATAGATGTCGAGACGACAATGAATGCCAACGAGGATATAGGACTAGCTCATCCTATGCACCCGAACAACTACGTAGTAGCTTTTGGGTACACAGGAGGTACTAGAACACACGTAACTTACAGTAAGGATGATTTTATCAATGCAATGAAGTTGCAAGATAAACAAGACGTTATTTGTGGACACAACATATCCTTTGATTTAATGTATTTGTATAAAGAACATGGTGTTCTTAAGAACATATTACAAAGCTACAGGATATGGGACACACAATTAGCTGAATACATACTAACAGCGCAGCAATCTAAATTCTCAAGCTTAGATGAACTGTGCATCAAGTATGGTTTGCCTATCAAAGATGACAAGATTAAAAAGTATTTTGAAGCTGGTTTAGGTTCTGACAAGATACCTGAGAGTGAGCTAACACCTTACTTGGTACAGGACGTAGACAACGTTGTAGCAATAGCAGAGATACAGTACAAGTTAGCTGTAGAGAGCAACCAACTAAAACTCATAGAGTCTCAGATGGAAGCACTACATGCAACAACAGAGATGATGTTTAACGGTTTACACATAGACCAGAAACGTCTAGACGACTACACAGTGGAAGTGGTTAATGAGTATGTAGAGTGCAAGCTAGACTTAGAAGAGTTAGCAGGTGCAGACATAGAAGACATTAACAGTCCTAAGCAGTGGTCACAGTTGTTCTTTGGTGGAACTAAGAAGATCAAAGTTAAAGAAGAAGTAGGCGTATACAAGAATGGTAAGACCAAGTACAAGCTTATGGACAAAACTTTGACTATCAAGCCATTGATAGCTTATGTTCCAGATCCAGAGAAAGTATCTGAGAAAACAGGACAAGTGTCTGTAGATGATTCCGTGCTTAACGATATGCTTAAACATACCTTTGACAAAAGAGCTATACAGCTTATCGAAGGATTGTTGAAGTACAGGACATTGTCTAAGCAGCTATCTACGTATGTCCAGGGCCTTAGCAAGCATGTTATTAGTAACTTTATACATGGCAAGTTAAACCACACAGCGACAGTCACAGGTAGGTTGTCTTCAACTAATCCTAACCTTCAGAACATTAGTAATAACCCTATAAAGCAGATCTTTACATCTAGGTTTGCAGGTGGTTATATTGTGGAGGTTGACTTTAATCAGCTAGAAGTTGTTGCTCTTGCTCACGTGACTAAAGACAAGCAGCTTATCAAGGACATATCAAGTGGAATTGATATTCACAGTGCTTTGTATGAGTCTATGTTTGGTCGTAAACCAACCAAAGAAGAACGTAAGCCATTCAAATCTAGGACGTTTCAATTGATTTATGGTGCAGGAGCTAAAGCAATCAGCAAACAAGCAGGATGTAGCTTAGATGAGGCTAAGAAGTTTGTAGATGTGTTCTATACACGTTACCCACAAGTAGCAGCTTGGCACACAGACTTTGCAAGAAGAGTAGAAGTAATGTCTCATTATTCTACCGATCCAGCAACAGGTTTAAGAGAGAAAGTTAAATCTTACGTACTACAAACAGAGACTGGAAGAAAGTTTTTGTTTAAAGAGTATCACAGTGATAGTTCTTGGTCTTCTAAGACTTACAATTTTAGTCCAACAGAGATGAAGAATTATCCTATTCAAGGATTAGCTACTGGCGATATAGTACCAATGATGTTGGGAATTATCTTTAGAAAGCTAATAATGAGCAGTGGAGTTTGTATAGTTAACACTATTCATGATTCCATTATGTTTGACGTACATCCAATGCAATTGGATTATTTTTTAGAGGAGATAAGAGAGACACTAAAGAACACACACAAGTATTTTGAGAGTATTTTTGGGACACCTCTGGCTCTGAAGCTCAATGCAGGAGCATCAGTAGGTGATGATTGGTTTAACATGAAAGAATTAACATGAGCATGATGACAGGTACAGTGGAATCAGTATCCACAAAAGATGTAAACACTAAGTTTGGTACTAAACCTACTTACTCGATGAAAGTAAATGGAACTTGGGTTAAGTGTGGTTTCAAAGATCCTAAAGTAGAAGTTGGTTATGAAGTTGAGTTTGACGGTGTTTCTGGTACATATGGCGTAGAGACTAAAGCTGTTAACGTTCTTAGTAAAGGAAGTGGTACACCACCTCCTGCTACTGGAGGAGCTTCTGTAGGCTCTCCTAAAGCTTCTTATGGTGGTTATAAAGAGAAGGTATTTCCTATTCCTGCTTTGCACGGTGATAGAGCTATTATTCGTCAGAATGCTTTAGCTAGAGCTACTGATCTTTATATTGCTGCTAGGGGCGGTAAGCCATTTGATCTAGAAGAAGGTAATCTAGACTTTGTTGTTAGGCTTGCTCGTAAGTTTGAAGCTTATACAGCAGGTGATTTAGATATGGCTGAAGCTATAGCTGAAGCTGGAACACAAGAGTAAGTTTATGGGGAGTTGTTAAGCCAGCACTCAAGGATGTCAATGTAGGAAATTTTCTGGCTTTCTGTCCTACCTAGTTAAAGACCAAATTGAGACTCCCCACCTTTATTAAAACAACCATGAAATTAAAAACATACAAAGTATCGTTTACCTTAACAATAGTAGATGATAAAAACAATTTACCAAACAGTTGGTTACCTAACACTATCTTTGAACAGATCTTTCCCTCAGAGGGAGAATCTGTTGAAGGATTTACATTTACAGAACTAAAGGATGACAATGAAAGCATTGATTGATGGAGACATCATTGTCTACCGCAGTGCAGCATCAACTAAAGACGATGAAGAATCTTGGATAGCTCAATCAAGAGCTGACCAAATGATGCAAGACATCTTAGCTGATACACAAGCAACATCTTACGAAGTTTATCTGACAGGTTCAGGTAACTTCAGAAGAGAGATAGCACCCAGCTACAAGGCTAACAGACCTGACGACAGACCAGTACATTGGCAAGCTGTTAGAGAGTTCCTAGTAACACATCACAAAGCTAAGATTATCAACGGATATGAAGCAGATGATGAGATGGGTATACAACAAGACAAATCAGGTGTATCTACAGTTATATGCAGCATAGACAAAGATCTACTTCAGATCCCAGGTAAACACTATAACTTTGTAAAGAAAGTGTTTCAAGAAGTAACACCAGATCAAGGTCTTAAGTTTCTTTACCTACAAAGTCTTATTGGAGATAGGTCTGACAACATCCTAGGTGTAGCTGGTATAGGACCAGTAAAGGCAGAGCGAGCATTAGCAGAGCTGTTGCCTGAAGAGTGGTACGACAAGTGCCGTGAACTCTATAACGATGACGAAAGATTTCATCTCAATATGAAGTTGTTATACATTTGGCAAAAGCCTAACGATAGTTGGGAACCTCCTAACAAGGAACTAATCAATGATTAAAGACGTAAACATGCAGCATATGACTATGACAGAGTATGTTGCTATAGCAATACTTACTGAAATAGTTAGTAACCCAGCAATAGACAAAGTCATTACAGAAAACAAAGTACTACCTTCAACTGTAGTAGAAACATGCTTTCAATGGGCAGATGTATTTATGAAGGTAAGAGCAAAAAGAACTGGGAACGAGGGGGCGACAGCATCGGCTGGGTCAGACGATACTGGAGCACAGGCGAAGCCAATAACCAGCAGCGGAGCAGAACAATGAAGCTAACTAAACTAATGGAATATTACTTTGAAGAGTACTTTAAAACAAAGTATATGGATTTTGCTATTACTTGTTGGGAAAGGGGTGATGAGGACTCTACTTGGGAGATGTTGTTTGAGTGGGCTAACCACAATTACAGATCTGCTGAGTTATTTAGGAACGAAGACAAGATTATTGATATGCTTTTAATAGCTAATGGACAACATAAAACTGGAAAACTATGAGTAAAAGACCAACAAGACATAACGCTAACGCATATAAAAGTGGGTTAGAAAATAGATTCCAAGAAGCTTGTAAGCTACGGGGATGGGAGTTGCCTTACGAAATAAGTAAGATCAAGTACGTCATACCTGCTAGTAACCACACCTACACACCTGACTTTACTGTTACTAGTAACGTGTTTATAGAAACAAAAGGATTGTGGACGGGAGCTGACAGAAAGAAAGCAGTGTTAATTAAAGATCAGCATCCAGACATAATTATTTTATACGTCTTACAACGTAACCAAAAGATTTCTAAAAAGAGTGCTACTACTTACTTAGATTGGGCAGCTAAGAATGGTTTAGATGCTTGTATCTTTGCTAACACGGAGCATTGGACTAATTTTATTATGAGACACATATGAAAAAAAGGAAACATAATGCGAATATCAACACTAATATTGTTAGTAACCATCAACATATACTTGTACAACATACAAAACCATTTGAAAATAATTCTACAAATACTAGGGGGCCAACCTTAACTAAAGGTATAACTCCTTACGATACAGGTAAAGTAAAGATCGGTATCTATTACGAGCCTAAGCCTAACTACTACAACCCCGACCAAGACTGGGTGCAGAAAGCATTGTTGGGTATCGAGACATCATGGACTACCGACTTTGTATTATTTTGTTTGCTGTACTCTGTACTGCTTTACGCAGTTATGGGGCTAATAACAAGGAGTTTTTATGAATAATATAGAACTACATAAAACAACCAAACTGAGATTTATAAAAAGAAAAACAGATATTGGTACATTGTTAATACTTCAACAGTGGCATCAAAAGAAATACTGGGAAGGTTATGAATGTGAATGGCGATACGTTGAGGGTGGTGAGTGGCGTGATGTACCAACGGAGGAAACATGACTAAAGAAGAAATAATTGAATTGGCTAGAAAGGCTGGACTTGACCCAGACCTTTGGAATTACACCGATGCTTTTGAAACATTTGCTAGATTAGTTGAGGCTAAAAAGCAAAACGATATTGAAACTTTATATGCTTTATATGAACAGGCGTGTAAACAAAGAGATGAGGTAATGGCACAACAAAAAGAAATGATGCTTAAACTTAGAGAGGCGAACGAAATAATTTTTAAGAGTTGCGTCAATTTGCCACATTGGAAAAGAACTGCCATGCGTTATTTAAAACGCAACGTACCGCAAGCGCACCAACAGGCCGTAGATGAATTTAATGAACATCCAGATGGAAGGGGACAAGAATGAAACATAAACACACAGAATTAATTCACGCATGGGCAGATGGTGCTGAAATTCAGTATAGACCAGTTCCTGAATATGGAGAATGGAAAGATGAACCGCGGCATTTAATTTGGGATAATCTTGCTGAATACAGAATAAAACCAGGGCAGGATGGTAGCCTCATCAATGAGGGAACCAAAACCAAGCAAGGTAAGCCTGTGGGTAAGTTTGCAAAGTTTACTGATGGCATATGGCGAGAAGTTACAGACGGATCTGCTGGAGTGCCTCTTTATACTCACCCTAAAGAATGGGTAGGGTTAACTGAATACGAAATCAAAGGTGTTCTAGGGTTAAGTGAATCTTGGGTGGGTGAAGATTGTAGTATTCCAGACATGATTGGATTTGCTAAGGCAATAGAAGCTAAATTAAAGGAAAAGAACACATGAACAAAGAACAGGCAATAGAAATACTACAAAACTTTTTAGATAAAAGTAGCCACCACAAGTGGAAAAAGGTTCAAGAAGCTATTGACTATCTAAACGACAAACCAACTAAGCAGCCTAGGTGGAAACCCCAATACAACTTAACAGATAAAGAAATAGTTGAGCTATGGATAGAGATGGGATCACCTTTAAATAGACCAGAGTTTGAAAGACATTTAGTAGCTATACAAGATAAACTAAGGGATAAAAACCTATGAACGATGTACTAGAAGCTTTGTTACTAGTAGCAATATTAAGTCTTGCTGCTTTGTGGGTTACAGCAGTATTCTGTTTTGTTTTATATACACTAGGAGTTTATGATGACTAAAGCATTTCCCAGCACACAACCTTTATACAGTCCTGAAAAGGGTAGTACTATAGGTAGACAAGAACACAGTGGAATGGATCTTAGAGATTGGTTTGCAGGGTTAGCTATGGAAGGAATTGCTTTTGAATGTCTTAGTCCAGAACAAACAGCTAAAGCCGCATACCAAATGGCAGATGCAATGATGGAGGCTAGAAATGCCAAGACCTAAAAGTGATATTACAGGTGGTAAAACAATAAGTATCAGGTTAAACCAGACACAAAAAGAAATGTTTTACGACATAGGTGGTCATGATTGGCTTAGAAAATATTTAGATAGACAAATAAGATCAGAAGAAATACAACTGGGTATACCCTCTGATCCTATTAAGTTTAGCTTAAGAAGTAAGGACACCTAAAGCATGTTGGTAACGAGCCATACGATCATCTAGACCTATGGTTCCACCATTAATAGCTTTGGTTAAACCTACAAAATCATTGTTATCTACAAAATGATTTAGATTATGTTTCTTCCAAAACCAAGCAGCAGTCATAGCAGCTCCTTCAGGAGTAGCTACAGAGTCAGGGTTTGATACAAAATCAAATCCCATCTCATGTGAACACTGCTCATAGGTAACTCTACCAGTTATTTGTAGAAATCCTCTACCTCTAAATTTCCAACCATCTCCACTGGCTTCATCACCATTGTGCATACGTCCTGCATATGCTCTATTGGCAATCTTTTCTGGATTGTGTGCATACTCATTAGCCATATCTGGATGGAAATGTGTAGGCCAAACCTTACACAAGCTCTCTGCTTTGTAATTGAGATTCTCTTCTAAGAATTTAAAACCACCAGACTCATGTCCACACTGAGCTATAAAAGCTGCAAGTCTATGTGGAGTAGATAAGTCTGCTTCTACAGCAGCAGAATTAAGAGGACCTGCAAGATGGCTTGCATGATCCATATCTATGTTAGCTGCACTAGCGAGTTGATGTATTTCCATTTATAAGTTCCTTTACTTGGTTGTAGGTTGCGATACAGGCGTTGAGTTTACGGATGGCTGTGTCCCCGTCATCTGTGATGGCGACAATAGATTGAGCAAACGCTGGGTCAAGTTGGGCGGTTGTGGAGTCAGATCCGCTGGTAGAGGGGGCATCTGTGGAGGGACATACTGGGCTTTTAGTTTTGATGTAGAGCTGCAACTTACCAGAAGCAATATCAGCATCACGTTTAGCAATTTGTTTTTGAGCATCTTGTTTAGCCTTTTGAAGTTGGGTTGATAGAGTGTTTAATTGGTCATTAAGTTTGTGCTCTGTATCTCTAGCTTGAGCATTAGCTTTAGCTATTTGATTAGCTACTTCTTGTTGAGATTCAGCATAGCCATTGTGGTGTCCTGCAAAATAAGTACCACTAAGAACACACAAAGCAATAACAATTGAAACAATACTATTCATAGCGGAGGTCTTTCATTTGAGTTAGCAAAAGGAGAGGGAGATGTAGGCTTAGGAAAAGAACTAACAGGACTAGCCATAGGGCTAGGTATGTTACTAGGAACACTGGGAGAACCAAACGTAGTGGGCGTAATAGGTCTAGGAAAAGCATTGCTACCTGGTTGACACATAGCAGAAGAAGACATAGGAGAAAAAGGACTAGAGGTCTTGTTAATCATATTGGTAATGACACCAGCTAAAAAAGCTACCATCATTTTTAATATTTCAAAGAACTGTTTGTCAGCAGGGGCCATATCCTGCATAGGTTGTATATTCCAAACTAAAGAATACAACACAGTAAACATAGAAAAAGAGAACACACAGACCAACATAAACCCAGCAAATGATCTAACAATAGCTTCTAAAGCCCTAACAAACCCATCTACTTTAGTTTCTTCTAGACTATTAATTAGATTTTTTAACCACATTATCAAAGTTCCTAATTAACATATTTGGACAAGTCTCAGTGACTGTACAAAGAGGAGGTTTACATTCGTCATCTTCCCAATGTACTGGATCTTGACAATCGTATCTAAACCTATCATGACAACCAGACAGGAGTAAAACAATTGTAAGCAGCCAGTATTTCATTCTTCTTTTTTATCCTTCTCACGTTCTATTTCTTTTTTAAGTTTTTCTATTTTACGTACATTAGATTCTATTAACATAGATTCTTTTTTAATATCCATGTACATAAAACCCATAATAGGAAGAGCAATAACAAATATAACTGCTAAAACAATAATAGCAATTACATACCCCCATGACTCATCCGATTGATTACCCACATTAGACCCATTAGATATGCTGTTACTATTGCCACGGCTACTGTAGATGCTGTTTTGAACCAGATTCTGTCTTGTTTTTGTTTGTGTAACCATGCTTGTTCAGCTTGTTTTTTAAACATAGCTTGTCTAGCTACAGCTTGTTCGTTCTCAATAGTTCCTATCATTGCATTGATACGGGTGTATAAATCTTTCAGTTCTGGAGGAACATGGTAGACCATATATTCCCTAAGCTCTACACCCATAGCTTCCATTTGACTCATAGCTAATACCCTTTGTACTGCTTTTTCAGTTTGATCTCCTGTAGGATCATAAACTGTCTTAGACTTCTCTTCTTCTTCTAGTATGTGGTTCTTTAATGCGTTGTATGCCTTGAAGAATGCTGTGATGTTTTTACCAATCTCTGAATAGATTTCGTTTGGATCGAACTCTTGTTTTTGTTTCTTTTTTGCAGGTTGCGTTGTTTGTTGAACTGCTTGACTATCATTAGGTGTTGAAAAAAGTCCTGCAATCCAACCAAAGATTCCTTTAACTTCTTTTCCGATGGCTTGTACTTCATTTGCAGTCTTAACAACATCTTTAACTAAAGCCTGTCCTTCACGAAACATTTCACAGCCTTGTTTGATGGCTTTGAATGCAACGTTAGCAGCAGCAATAAGAGTGAATGGGTCCACATTTTGTTACTAGTAACTTTACAGAATAACCCAACGACTACCAGAAGGTATTGTTATGGTCACACCAGAACTAATAGAAACAGGACCAGCAGAGTAAGCAGAATAGCCAGACGGAATAGAGTACGTAGTACCAATTGTCTGGTTATTAACAAAAAGGCCTCCCGATGCACTCAAAATAGGCGCAGTACTACCACTAGGGTAAGTACCAGAAACCGTTAAATTACCAGTTATGTTTAAAGAACCAGTAGTCGGTACTAAAGTATCGGTAACTGCATTTTCGTTAATAGCCATGATTAAACGTCCGTTGCGCCTTGGTATTGGCTCATTGTTTTAAGTACACCATAAATTGCAGGGAGAAGATCACCCTTTCCTGCTATATCAGCTAATCCAATGTAATGAGCATGTTCTTGGACTGTGCTCATATTAGATTCTCTAGCATTTTTGTCGTAATGGACTGCTACTTGGACTTGGATGTTATCCTTGTTTCCAAAGAAATTAGTCACTCTGGCATAAGCCTGTGGTGCAGGACTGCCAAATTGTGTTTGTGTGAGGTTGAGTTGTAATGCCATGATTTATCCTTAATATGTCATTTCTGTGGTTTCTACTTTACAAACCCATCTAATTGTAGTTGAGGCTTGACCAGTAACTGTAATTGCTAGACCACCATTGGTTGTATCTGCCGTAGCTGAAACTGCCCAAGTAGATGCGCCTGAGTCTTGTGCTAATAATATGGATGTTACTGTGCTTACTATTGCGGTAGAAGCTGCGTTTGCACCACGTTTAATAGCACCTTGCAAAACCCAAGAAGCAGTATTTCCACCTCCAGTAACCCCTGCAATTATTGTTGCTCTAAATGAATATGCTGAGTTGTTGGGTAGTATTACTTGGTTTGTTGTTCCTGCAGAATTTCCATCAGAAGTTAAAGCTACTGCTCCTGTTGTGGTTGTTGATGTTGCAAGTACTAATAAAGATGCTTGAGAACTACCATTTGAATAAGTTTTTAATGGTGTATAAGATCCTGGAAAAACTGTATAACCAGTAATTCCTCTATCAGTTCCATAAGCACCACCAACTATGGCTCCAGAATTTCCAGAAGATGAGTTTACTCTTCCACCAAGAACAGCTCCGTAAGTATTTGAAACTATATTTGAAACGCCACCACCTATAAACGCAGAAACACCTGTGTTATTAATTGAATTTCCATTAGAATTACCATTGTACCAACCACCTCCAACAATAGCAGAACCTACTGCAGTTGCTTGGTTGCCCCAACCTCCAACTACCGATGACCAATCTCCACTAGCCACGTTCCTATTACCCGCAGTCCCTGCATCACCCCCACCACCTACAAAACTATATGCCCCTGTTGCTTGGTTGTTTCCTCCTCCTACTACTACTCCATGAGGTGTGTAGAAAGATAGGGTTGATGTTCCTGAACCTGATGCTACTTGAGAAAGCGTGAGTGTTGTTCCTGATATAGCTGAAACATAAGTATTTGCAGAAATGTAAGTTCCAACAATGTATTGCCCAACTTTAATACTTGAATTGGTTGCAGACAATGTAGCCGTTGTAGTGGCATTCATTGTTGTTGACTGTGTTGTTACGGCAGATAATGTTCCAGTTGTATTTGTATAGCCACCAACAGTAATACCGTAATAAGTGCTTGGAATATTTCCATATCCTGCTAATGAACCCGCCCATACTCCATTATTTACATTATTTTGACCACCACCAATAACTGAATAAGTACCAGTCGCACTATTTGATTGACCACCTAAAACAGATACTAATGTTCCACTTGCTCCGTTATAGCCACCACCTGAAATTACACTATTTGCTCCACTTGCAACCTGATTAGCATTATTTCTTATAGTCTGCCAATCCACCGCATTAGCACCTCTAGCATTACCTCCTGTAGCAGTAGAGTCTGTCTTTTGTGCTTGTAGTGCGCCTGTTCCTAAAGGTTGTAGTACAAGAGGTGTATTTGTTCCACCCGCTGCATTAATTGATGGATAAGAAGCATCCCCCACAATTTGAATGTAAGTTGTAGAAGCATCGCCAAGGGTTGCAGTTCCTGTTGACTCTAAGGTTGTAAACTTTCCTGTTGAAGCAGTTGTAGCCCCAATAGTTGTTCCATTTATTGTTCCACCAGTAATTGCTACAGATGTAGCATTTTGAGTGGACATTGTTCCTAAACCAGTTATTGCAGTATTTGGAATTGTGGTTGATGCAGTCATTGCACCTGTGCCATTTCCATATACATAACCAGTAAGGGTAGTAGCTCCAGTTCCACCGTTACCAGCTGCCACAGTTCCAGTTACGTTAGCAGCATTACCAGATATATTTCCGCTAACTTGTGAGCCAGGAAGACTTAATGCACTAAGAGTTGTAAGTGTAGAATTAGTTGTAGCAGTAATATTTGCTGCCGTACCAGTAGTGTTCTGGTTAAACGTAGGCCAAGTAAATGTACCTGTACTAAAATTACCTGATGTTGGTGTTCCTAGTAACGGGGTAACTAGCGTAGGAGAAGTTGATAACACAACGTTACCAGTACCAGTTACAGAATAAGATGTACCCCAAGCACTACCAGTACTGTTGGGTATACCAGCACCAGGATAAACCATAGAACTAGTAGCAGACAAAGTACCTGTACTAAAAGATAATCCTGATCCTACAGTTACATTAGAAAAACCACCTGACCCATTGCCATAAAGAATAGATGACCCACTAGTTGCAGGAGCATAGTCAGTACCACTAGTAGCTGTTGTAAACCCACTGCCAGTACCCTTAATAAGACCGCTAAGGCTTGTAGATATGGCTAGAGTACCTGAACTAGTAACTGGAGAGCCAGTGACACTAAAGCCCGTAGGAACAGTTAAAGCAACACTGGTTACAGTACCAGTTCCTGTAGCTGAAAGAGTACCAGCAGAGAAAGTTACACCACTACCAATGGTTACGTTACTAAAACCACCAGAACCATTGCCGTACAGTATTGATGTACCAGAAGTAGCTGGTGCTTTACCATTAAATGTATTCCAATCTGTAGAACTTAAGTATCCACTTGTACTGGTTGTAGCTTGGTTAATAGTTATGTTAGGAGCTGTACCACCACTAGATACTATAGGAGCTGTACCTGTTACACCAGATACTCCAGAACTAGATAAAACTTGATACTTTACATTACCTGCATTGGTAAGTACTTGCCAACCACTACCATGTGTATAGCTTAGTTTTTCTTCTACACCTAAAGCTACTTGGATAATGTTATACCCTGTACTGGTATCTACCAACTCAATGTTAACAGTAGCACTAGCCGTATCGTTATTAATAACAGATACCATATCTATATCTCGTACTGTACTAGCAGCAGGAGCACTACAGATAATTACGGGAGTAGTACCATTAGAAACACTAAGTTGAGTAGCACCAGTGTAAGCAGTAGAAGTTTGATCTGAATAGCAAACTACAACTTGAAGAGCATTAGTTGTAGTAGCTCCAGCTAAATATAGCTGTAGAGATCTGTTTGTAGTATCAAGTCTTATCATATTTATCCGTGCCTAGCAGCAAAGGCATACACAGCAGGAGATATACCCCCTGTAGCAGGAGAAGATACCCAATTAGTACCGTTAGAAGTAAGTACATACCCTGCTGTTCCAGGAGAAGATAATCCAGTACCACCAGAAGATACACCTAAAGGAGTAGTAATACCTACTGTTGTAAATTGAGCAGCAGCAGGAGTATTAAGACCTATAGCAGTAGCATCTAATGATCCACCAGTAACAGTAATGTTACTAGCATCTTGAGAAGCTATTGTTCCAAATACTTTGTTACTAAGTTTTTGAAACCAATCTCTCCAAGCAAAATTCTCCCCTATGGGATTTGGTGGGATGGGTATATTAACATTAGTTGCCATAATAATTAACAATACTTAACGTCTTTACAGTACCCATTCTTTTGTAAGAGTGGGAGCATTTCTTCTAGCTTTTCACCTATGTCATCTCTAACCATAGGAGAGTTAATCATGTGGATCTTTTTCTTGAAGGTTTTATAAGCAGCGTCTTTAGCTTCTTGTACAGTGCTGCCAACCCCAGAAACTGTAAGAACGTAACTACCAGCAGTTACTAAACAGGGTTCTGTATTCTTACCATCCTTACCAGGTCCATATCCCATCTTAACTTCTGACAGGTGAATGTTCTTAGTAACATCTTCCATTGTCAAATCAAAGATTGGATACCCAGTATTCTCTTTCTTTTTAACTGTGCCATAAGGGTAGTCGGGTTGAGACACAACAATCCCACAAGCAATCCCATCTCTAACCTTGAGTGTATCATTACCATTAAGGGAGTCAAGCATCCACTTGACAGGGTCACCTAGATGCAGAGCTTGTTGGATCTGGAATAAAGGCCAACCTGGTCTAGAAGTAAACTCTAATGGCCAGGGAATACCCTTGTCATCTATGATGCAGTTAACATCAATGTACCCAGAATAACCAATACCATGTAAGAAATGTTCTAGGGGTTTAAGTACCTTGTCAGCCAATAAAGACTTCTCTGTGTACCTCATAATAGTACCCTGCTCACCAGTAGCAGGACCATGATCCCCAGACATAAGCTTTTTAAACTCCCAGTTCTCTAGGAAATATTTAGAGAATCCACCTAACCCAAACCATCCACCTACAGCCATTTCAGATCCAGCATGGAACTCTTGGAGAACAAATTCACCTCCGTAAGCATTGCTCTTCTTCCATTTGTTAAGCATAAAGACCATATCACGCCAGTCTTTAGAGCAGTAACTTAGATCTTTAGCACCGTCACCAATAGGTTTAGATACATAACGATTGTCTTTGTTAGCAAGTACTAATGCTATAGCCTCATCGTACTTCTTAAACTTTTGCATAGGTATGGTCTGTATACCAGCTCTTTCAAAAATAGCTGAACCATATTCCCTATCTTGTTCCCATCTAGCACCCTCTACGTTACAGCCATAGATAGGGTATCCCTTACGTCTATAAGGCTCTAGTCTGTGTATATACCTGCTGTTATCAGTAACAAATATAAGGTCAGCCCAATCCATACTGGGTTCCCAATCTACTACTTTCTTAAAGCAATCCATACCATCACCGTTCTCACAGCGAGTACCATCAAAGTTATTACGCATATAGACACGTACATCGTGTCCATAGTCAGCAGACTTGATGGCTAGATCCATAGAGAAGCCACAATCAAATTGGTCTATTATTAAGAGTTTCATGGGTTGTATGTTCCTTTAGCCCGTTTGGTATCCCGTCCTTTTTTAGTACGCTCTTGGTACTTCTTAGCACGAGCTTCTTGTTCTTTTTCTTTTTCAGTCTTGGCTTTAATGTCTAGCTGTCTAGCAACAAACTTAGTACCACCACCTTCACCTTGAGTAGCATCCATAACAGGAGATACTTGTGGTATTTGTTTAACCATGTAACTACCAACATCACTAGCTTTGTCCATAAGAGAATCATCTGGATGATAAATCTCTTTTCCAGTAAATACTTTCTTATTTAAAAGTAATTGTCCTAAAGTTAGTAATACAGGATTAAAAGTAAACACAGGCCACAGCAATGCACTTGCATCTTTTTTACCTGATCCTGCATCCATAGCTGCTTGTATCAAATGGTAAGGACCTGCTCTACGTTGTTCAGCACCCTCACCAAACATAGACTCAGCTAATTTATCCATTAGTGGGTACAAGACTCCCATAGCTACACCAATAGCTAACATAGAGTCAACACCCTCTCTAAAGTGTTTACGTCCTTCTGAAGTCTTTAAATTACGTGGATCAATATCTTTTAAAGTATTAACCAAAGACTTGACCATACCATAGTGGTAACGAGAGAACATAGATACATTAGGATTCTTTAGAACCTGAGCTACCATTCTGCTACCAGCTACCTCTGAAGGCATACGGTAGTTAGGCATATGTCTTTCAGCTTCAGCTATAGCTTCTTTAAGCTCCATACGATTACCAGTACGTTTCTCGTGCATGTTCATAATCTCACGAATATACTGTACGTACATAACATCTCTGGTAAACCACATAGCCTTTTGAGATGCTTCAGAAATACTGTTGTATAGATTACCTGTAGTAGTACCTAGCTTCTTAGCTAGTTGGCCCATACTACGTTTCATTTCTTCTGTACCAAACATTTCTTTAGAAGCTTCTTTAACAATAGTATCAAAGTAACCTTTGTTTCTAGGATCAGCTCCAAGAATAGAACCACCTTCACGCATAATGTCTCTATAGAACTGAGTCTGTTGACCTACATCTCTCCAAGCTTGTCTAGATGTATCTGCAAAGGTTCCTAACCTACGTGGGTCTACCCAACCAGTAAAGCCTCTAGCATTCCATAAGTGCATTACCTCATTGAACATGTGGGGTACAGGGTTAAGCATCATGTTCTTAACAAGAGCATTACTTAACTTCATCCACATAGTGTTATCCCAAACTTTAGCAAAGTCAGAAATAATTGCTGCTGTCTTAGGATCAAAATGCCATCCACGCAGCTGAGGTATACGATCAATGTTATTAGGAACAACCCACTCTCTAGGTAAATCTTTAAGAGGTTGGTCTGGACCATGTCCTACTTGTTTAAACAGTTCAGACTTCTTAAGGTTTTCAACAAACTCTAACTCTCTAGCCATCTTACGAAGACCCATGTTAGCTAAACGAGCAGACGCTTCAGCATCATGTAGATACCTGTAAGGAGAGTTCTGTTCAATAGCATCTACCTTGCCATCAACCATAGTAGTTTCTTTACCATCTATGTTGATCTTGTCACCACGTTTAAACTCTAAGTTATCTGTGTGACCTATTAATCTTTTGGGCATACCATCTTTCCATTCCCAAATCTCAGTACCTTTTTTAATGTCTCTACCTTTAGTTCCAGGTATGTCATTAGGTTGTCTGTGAATCTCTACAACTCTACCGTCTTCAAGTTGATATACTTTACGTTCTATAGCAGCGTTAGCTTGGTCAGCTACTTTGTCTCCCATAGGAGTGTCGTTGCTAAAGAACTTCTTAACAGTCTCTGCCCATCCTGGTTTCTCACCAGGACTAAACAAACGTATACGAGATTGACCTTTAGTAAACTCGTCACCTACATCACCACCAAGAGCTTTAATTTTACGTACTAATGCTAAGTTTTCTTCTGAAAGTTTTTCAAGTATTTCACCAAGTTTGCCAGTAACTTTTTCACCACGTTCTGTAGCATCAAAAGCTTGTTTACGATCTTCTGCTGTAATGCCATCAGTAGTGTTTCTTTCGTACTCTGTAACGTGCTCAGAAGAGTCTTTAGTTTCAAACGTATTAAATTTATGTAGTGCATCATCTAATTCTCCATTGGTATTAGGAACAGGGATAGAACGTTCATTAAGGTTCTGTTTGTAATCTTCAAAAAACTTTACAGCATCAGATTCACCATACTTCTCGTAAATGTCTGTAGCATGTTTGTAGAATTCTTCTTCATTAGGAATAGATTTGACATCTACTTTCTCAGCAGCTTTAGCTACAGTTTCTGTAGTTGATTTAGCAAGCTCATCAGATGAGCTAGTGGGTTTACTTTCCATAGAAGCACGTACAGCACGTGCCTCATCAGATATAGCCACACCACTATCTATATCAGGAAGTTTTCCACCAGCAGCTTTATGTGCTTCGTATAAAGCAGTAGCAACACCTTTACGCCTATAAGGTTCTTTTACAAAAACATCTATAGGGCCACCATCAGGCATATAAGTTAATCTTCCAATTTCTTCTCCAGCTTCATTTTTAGCTACTAAAGATATTGGTTCTCCATGTTCTGCTCTTACTAAATTTGAAAAAGCATTAGGAGAAGATTCTGTTTCTATAGATGTTTTACTGCCATCTTTTAACGTGGTTGTAGAAGTAAAAGGTTTACCAGCAGGTTGTTTGTCAGTAACTTCAAAACGTTTGTCACCTACCTTACGTAGGTCACCTGAATGCAATCCAGGTCTTTCATCAGGAGGAGATTCAAGTACATGGTCCTCTGGTATTTGACCAGAACGTTTAGCTTGATCTACAGCAGCTAGTCTTTCATGGAAGTTACCACGCTCATCAATAAACCCTTCTTCAAAGTCTGGGTTATCTTTAATGTCATCTTTACGAGCCTGGTCATGCTTAGGACCCATACGCTCAAGTTTACCAGTAGTTTTGTTTCTAATAGCAGTTTCTACTAATGGAGCTTTAGAATCTCTTTCTGCTTTAGTAGCTTCAAGCTTTTGTAAGTATGCTTGTTTTTCTTCTGGTGTAGCACTTTCAGGTGGCTTAGGAATGTTACTAGTATCACCAGGTTTAGTTTCTGGTTTAACAGGAGCACCTTGTCCCATTAAACGCTCACCTCTAGCAGTAGGCTTAGAGAAACCACCCATAGTAGCATCTACAGTCATAGCTAATGGATCAAATGGATCACCACCTTGTATAGCACGTTGAGTAGCACCCACTACAGTCATTATTCCACTACCTGCTAAACCTTGTTTAACAGTGCTAGGTAATCCTGGTCTCATCCAAGGATTAGCCATACCTCCAGCTACTTGACCTGCTAAAGATGCGTATGGATGTTGTTCTTGTTGTGCTTCTCTAGTAGCAGATATGTTTGTACCAAATACAGTATCAGCAAAGTTTTCTGTAAGTTTAGTTAAACCACCCATAGCTACAGCACCAACTACTCCACCAACTACACCTCCAATAGGTTTAGCAAAAGGAGTAATAGGAGGAGTGATAGCAGAACCCATTCTAGCTCCAGCCATAACACCTGGAGTAGCAGCAACAGCTTCAGCAGCAGAAGCACCAAAAGCTCCTAGAGCACTTGTAGTAGGCGTAGCTTTACCAGGTTCCATACCTGGTCTAGGGTACACACCAAATGCAGCACCACCAGCACCTTCTACTGGAGCTTTAGATTCACGTGTTGCTTCTTCAAATGTAATGCCACCACTAGGTTTAGTAGATGTATTACCTGAAGCTTCTTCAAAAGAAATTCCAGCCATACATTACTCCACAAAAGTTTGAGTTTTAGCATCCCATCTAAGCACACCATGATCTTTAACTTTGTAATAATTACCGTCCATTAATTGTTCTTTCTTAGGAGGTACTGCTGATATAGGGCTTTCTTTAGTACCTAAACCAGTCAACTTAGGAGCAGGTGTATCAACTTTGTTACTAGTAACATCTTTTTTAATTTCTTGTTTTTTAGAGTCAGGTTTATCTTGTTCTAGTTTTTCACCTGGACTTAAAGTAACAGACTGCAATTGTTTTTGTAATATGTCATACAAACGATCTTTTTCTTTACCTTCTGGTAAAGCTTCAAGAGCATCTAGTTTAGCTTCTACTATTTCTTTTTTCTTTTCTTG
>Ga0214166_1000317_pt1 | contig 25496 bp, 37 predicted proteins | sample TroBogepilimnion_27_FD_153005 | JGI IMG/M metagenome (GOLD analysis project Ga0214166, IMG submission 153005) | Freshwater microbial communities from Trout Bog Lake, WI - Practice 18AUG2009 epilimnion v3 | ecosystem: Environmental > Aquatic > Freshwater > Lake > Epilimnion/Euphotic zone ...
TTACTGCGGCAATACGACCAATGTCACGAAGTTGTTCTACGGTGTAGCCTTCCTTCTTCAATGTTTCGTAGTGTGCCTTAACGCAGAAATGACATTTGCCAACGATACTTGCGGCCAAACTAAATGCTTCAAAGTTTGCCTTTGTAGTTCCGCCATGTGACGCAATAGTATTCATTCTGATTTGAGCAGGAAGACCTTTAAGGTTTTCGTCGTCTACCATTTCAACATACGGATACCAAACATTGGTCATCGCCATAATACTTGCCGCGGCAAGTGCGGCATCTCTTTCCTTTTCGTCAGCAATATTTGACTGAATAAAAGATACCAACTTTCCATTGCCTGTAGCAAAAGCCGCGGCCAAAGCACAGGCACTTGCCAATTCTTCGTTGATACTGCTTCTTTTAATAACAGAGTCTAAATTTAATCTTACATCTTTAGCATAATCTGGCAAAGACTCTTTTAACTGATCTACCCAACTCATAATATTATTCCTTATAAAGTTTTTCTATTGTTCCTCTTGACAAACCTGTTTTCTGTCTTGCTTCGGTGGCACTTCTGTAAGTGACTCCGTCTATTACTACCGTTTTCGCATTTGCTGGAATCTTACCAAACATAGGATTTTTTGATCCTAGTTTCGATTCTGCCATTAATTTTTTAGTTTCATCTGTAAGTTTATTTCCATAAGCCGGATGATCTATTCCAAATTTTCCATGCATGGGGTTACCAGATCCGCTTAATGCTTCACTAACCTTTCCATTTACTTACCTAGTGTATCTTCACCAATTTGGCGATTGCACTGGCAGAGTTCCCCTGATTGGCAGGCATCTAAAACTCGCAATGTTTCTTCTGGGCTACGGCCTACATCCAAGTTGTTTACGGTAACATGTTGGATAACGTTATCTGGATCAACAATGAATGTAGCACGTAGAGCGGCACCTGCTGGAGCATAGAACACACCTAACTGCTCTGCTAAACTCAACTCACCACGCTGTGTGTCTGCAAATTGATTGTGTGTGATTTTGATTAAATCTGGATGTGACTTTTGCCATGCAATCTTACAGAACTCATTGTCTGTTGAACCAGTTAGCAATACTGCATCGCGATCTTCAAAGTCGCCATTTAGTTTGTCGTAGGCTACGATTTCTGTTGGGCATACAAATGTAAAGTCCTTTGGATAGAATACGATTACTTTCCACTTGCCTTCAAAGCTTTCTTCTGTGATTGTAAAGAACGCATCTTCTGGCTGTCCTGGCTTGACACCTGTTACTGCAAATGCTGTTAGTTTATCGCCTATTGTTTTCATTTTAATCTCCTTTGTGTGTGAATGAAAATTGTATCTCAGTGTTTGTACTGATGTTTTATTGTAATAGTATTTAACAATAAGATCAACGGTTTTTATTGGTTTTAGCAATAATTGTTTTAATGGCACTAATTGATTTTTTTAATAACGATCAGCTGTATTCGTATGGTGTACTCGAATGTCCATAATCAACCGGAATATTATCACCCTTGATATTATCGTATTGTTGGTAATAACTTTCATTTGGTTTGAGAATCCTAAAATCCTTTGTGTATTTTAAAGCGGCCATTGTAACTTCGGCTCTGTCTAATAAATCACATACAATAAATGATGTAGTACAGGCACCACTGATGTATTTGAATGGTCCGTGTTTGTATTCATTATTTTGTAATGCTTTACAAATAGTTGTAGCAGGTTGAAATATTATTCGTGTGATACCCAACTTCTGATTACGAAGTCTAAATTTATCGTATATTGTGAGTTCTGTTAAGGTTGCTTCGTTGCTGTCATTGATACGCAATAATGCGTTCTTAACTTTGATGCTACCCTTTGTGTGGTTATTGTCCGGTGTTTCCTTAGTTGACCAAGGAATTTGGCACTCCACATGATTGACGTATAATGTCTCCCCATGAAATTTTAAGACCCACATAGGAATGGTCTCGTCTTCTAAATGCTTTTTGTTAAAGTGAAAGACTACATCTTTACAAGCATATTCAATCTATTTTTGTGACATGTTAAAACTCCTTTAATTGTTTAATGTCTTTGTGTTTGACTACTATGATAGTATTTAATCTATCTTCAAACTTAATTGGCAAATCTGAGTGAATTAGGATATGATCCTTGGCTCGATCAGCAACAACATCTCCGATAAATGGAATCTTATTCCAGTACCCGAATACACGGGTACCGCGTTCCCATTTAGGTTTATATTGTTCTTTCTGTTCGAACCATCCAGCCAGACTTGCCATAAGTATTAGCCCAATGTAGCCTTAGTAGTAGCCAATGCGGCTTCAACTGCGGCCTGCACAGCGGCGTCTAGTTGTTCCTTGGTGTAGGCTTGATCTTGTACTGGCTCTTTAAAAGCATCAGCAGGATCGACACCCAACTCGCCAACAACTTCGTAGCGGCAGCACCGACCTTTGCTATCATTGTAGTCATTTGGAATGCTTACAACATCAGCAGGGTTGATCTTCAAGATCATAGTATGATCGCCACCAAAGTGGTTCAAGTAGTCCTGTGAACAGAAGTGTAAGCCTGTAGAGCAAGTACGGTTCTGATCGTCGTCAACTTGATTACGTTCCATTTCAGGAATTTGACCAACAGAGTTGTCAATAGTACCAGTATGGCAATCTTTATAGTCCTTACGAACTTTCTTGTATGCCAAAAAGTAACCATCGCTGGTAATAGGCAACTTGTTTTTTTCCAAGAAGCCGTACAACTCAGTAACAGCCCGTTTTGAAGGGTTGTTCATCAAGTTTTCCATAAACAGAACCAATGGTTCAACTGGAAAGCCTTCTTGCAACATTGCAATCATTCGAGTAGCCAAGGAGTTGTGCAATTCAGCACCCTTCCAGAACAACTTCTCGCCCTGGACTTCAACGTTACCTTTACCATAGTTGACAACTACTTTCTGGGGTTCGATAATATCCTTAACCAAATCCCAGTCACCCGCCTTGATAGCATCTACTACCTTTTGATAGGTAATATGTGTTTTGGAAATTGTATGAGGATTATTTCCGATAACGACGGTAACATTATTACCTTGAATAACAAACGGATAACTCATTTTAAATGCCTTTCTTTTGGTCAATCATATTTACATACTCTGCAATTACGTTTGCAGAAACACGGTAGGTGCTCAAACTCAACAGCAAAGGATACCTACGATTTACTTCGCTGAGTTCATTGTTATACTTTGTCTGCAGAGCTGTTGGATCCAACGACTTGTCAGGAGCAAAGTTTCTAAACAATCTTTCAATATTATAGCGCGAACCTGAGAACTTGTCAACACCTTTGAACGCATTGACAAATTTAGCATACGGACTATCTCGGTTTTCAATAAACATAACAATGTCACGGTTATTGAATTGGAGAATGTTAGCATTATCCAAATTGTTGAGAACCAAGCTCATCAACATTTTGCTCATGTCACGCTTAGCCAATTGTTCAGCAATGTAATCTTCAAAGTTCTTCCAGTTTGGTTTCTTCTTGATATCCTCGATATCCTTTTTACGAACACCGTAGATCTCTCCAACAAACAGGCCTTTGAGGCTCTTAACATCGTCGTACATGTCCTTGCCAGAACTATAGCCTTTGGTGCCTTCCATCATGAAGCCACTGAGCGGAACATAGTAATAAGTGATGTCGTTACCAAGCATATCCTTTTCAGGGAACTTGCTAGTATCACCAGCATCGCGCCAGACCATATCATCATCTGCACGACGATAGCCACTGCCACCACGGCGTTCCAATTTAAGGATCGTAACATTACGGCCCAACTTTTCACGCTCGGGCTTGTTTAAGGCACTTGCGGCAATACGACGATCATTAGCAGGTTCGTGAATAGCGGCAAAGAAAGCCTTGATGTCCATGTCCTTGGTCTTGTCAACTTTCTCCAAACACCAAATGTTACGGCTGTAGTGATCAGTACCTGCTTCACGGAAGTGGTAGCGAGCCCGTTCAGCACAGCCTGTTTTGATGTCGTTGATGACAAACACACTGCCTGCGTCAACAGGAATGTTCCAAACTGACCAGCAGATGTAACGGCCGTTAGCATCCTTGGCATGGTTGTCAGCGTATTCAGTTTCAGCCTTGCCATTTGCAATAGCCTTGCCACTACGACTTTGTACCAATCGCTTGATCTGAATGTTGTAGGTGGCGGCTAAGTCTTCTACCTTAAACTGAAAAGACATAAGGCGAGGACCGTAGCGGTTACTAACATCAAAGGTAGGCAGGGGGTTCTTAGCCACATATTCAGTGACCGCTGAGGCCCACAAGCGAACTTCACGCTTCTTGTAAATGAATACAGCACGATCCCACAGGTTAGCAATAGCATTGGCTTCTTGAGCCAAGACATTTGCCAAGGCTGTATTTAGGGTTTCCAACTTGCGTTTGATAGCATCAATAGTCTGTGGAATATAAGACAGGCCTTCGCGTGACGCTTGGAAATCCAACTCGCCAATATCAAAGTGCATTTCCAAACCGCAGGTTAGCAGGTTCTTCAAATCGCCGAGGCTATTATCAGACTTGGGAATTTCGATAGGATAGGCAATATTGCCCATGATGGCAATGCTGTGGTAACCGGCATTCTTGTAACTATGAACACCAGGAATGATATCTTTGGTTTCGTAGTCAGCGTCTTCAAACTTAAATTCTGAACTACCGCTGATAACCGGACGAAGGGCAAAGTATTTGTAAACATTACGAGCTTCTTGACGGAACTTGTCAAAGTCATAGCGATCGTTTACAGAGAATTTAACTTCAACGCCGCTGGGTTCGTTAGTGTCTTCTTGCATCATCAATGCAATGCTAGGCACACCGGCTTCGTTGATAAAAGCAGTGTAGATACCTTTCTTGCCATCTTTAATAGCAGTAACGGTGAAGTTGTCAGTATAGCTGAATGGTGACTTTGAACCTAAGCCCAATGCCCCGATAAATTCGTTGCTGGCAGTCTTAGTACTTTCAAAGTAAGTAGTATAGATATTTGTAACTTGCTCGTGTGTCAAGCCAGTACCATAGTCACGGATGGAAAAGTGTGGTGCCAATGCGTTAGGCAGATGCACATCAAACGGTGTGTCCTTCTTACCTGCGGCGGCATGGCTGTCAACGGCGTTACAGCTCAATTCACGGATGATAGCACGTACCTTGTTGGCATACAAGCCCGAGCTCAAAATGTTAAAAGCCTTGGCACTATTGCGAATACGGAATTCTCCAATTTCGCCAACATTGGAAATAATCGCTTCGTTTTGGGGAGCGTTATTCAAAATCATAAAAACCTTTCAGTGTGTGTTTGTTTGTATGTATATATTATAGCAAGGTTTTACCTGCTTGTCAAATATTATTTTGCCAAAATGAATCATTTATTTTGACCGTAGATTGTACCATCTTTATTGATATAACCTTCGAGCAAGCCTGTATCTTGCCATCGTTTACCAGATTCTTGCATATTGAGAGTAGGATGTTTTTGTTCAATTTCAAAATACTCGTCGTTAAATGCTTTTTCAATTGTATGAAAATCCACAGGTAAACTTTTTGTTATAGTTCCTGTCATCGTGGGAATTTCTACATCAACCATAGGAGCCCAAACGGCATAAATCTCTACTTTCTTACCAGCATTAATAGATTTGGTAAAGAAATTCCAAGTACAATATGATCGTTCACTATTGCCTTTTGCCCATCCGTTCAAGTACCAACCAATAGTACCTTGTATACCGCCAGCATCTTGACTGCCACCAATTTTTTCAATTACTCCATCAACAACAACTGCGTATACTCGCCCACGTTTGTCTTTTAGTTGAGAAGTGGACATATTGGCATCTGGAACGAATGCCAATTTCTTTGTATCGGTTTGGGTTTTAATTTCGCCAACTCGAACCATTTGTGTGATGTGATTGATATCCATAAGTGCTCCTGTCTATATGTATATATTATAAATGAAAAAACCAGGCATGTCAACCTGGTTTTATCAGTCATTTTACCAAATTACTCAAAAAGCATCGAAGTAAGAGTAAGACTGCTCTTTGACCTTGCTCAAAACAAGTTGGATACCTTCCGAATTGGCAAAAACAAATTTACCATTTTGGCTATCAATTTTCTTGATATCGCTAGGGTTAAATTTGATTGAATTCCAGTTCCAATCGATGTCACCGTCCTCGTCTGGTTCGTCGTCATACTTTTTAACATGAAGATGAACTTGACCCTGTAGAGGATTACCTCTCCATTCAATAGTCTCCATGTCAGTCGCCTTGACTTCCTCACCATCCTTAATGACCTTCATAGTGAACTTGTTACCAGAATCGAATTCTGGTTTGACATTCAACATACGCAGAGCTTCTTCGGGCGGCTCGTCGTAACGGTTCATTTCTTCAACCGTTGCTTTCAACATGTCAAAGTTAAACTGAGCAAACAAGCTGGCAATCTGGCACAGCTTCTCAGCATACTTCAACAAAGTTGGCTTCAAATTGTCGTTGCAGTACTCCATGATGAAGTTAGCATCAAGACCTTTGTAATCGATCATGTAGAACAAGCGACCAGGACGGTTACGCATGTGTTGGTCAATACGCCACTTGTCATTACAGGTCAAGACAAACAATTTCTTGCTAGGGAATACACCGTCAAGCAAAGTAAGAGCTTGTTCTTGTTCTTCTGAAGAATAAACTTTTTCAAATTCATCAAACAAGACCATACATGGTTGTTCAATCATTTGCATGAACGCATTGAACTTGTCACCAACCCAAGGTGCGTTAATAACAATGCAAGGAACACCTAACCGCTTGGCACCTTCGATAGCCAAATTCTTAGCCAGCAATGACTTTCCAGAACCTTTTTCACCAGCAAGCATAACGCCTGTTGATGCAGTACGGTCCATAAATGTATTCAAGATACGATCAGTGTTTTTATCAAGGTCGCCATAACGCTTGCCTTTGATTTCAAACGAATCGATGTGTTCAAGATACAATGGACCATCCATTGGCATTTCTTTAACTACATAATTGCCTGCGGGCAACTTCTCGTGAAGATCCATAGCTTCTTTGGTTGAAACTCGGAATGTATTGCCTGACTTCAAAAAATATGACATTTGATGCTTTTCAAAAAGTTGATTTAAGATTGGTGCGCTAGGCGGGAATCGAACCCGCGGCTCAGAGGTTTAGAATCTCCTGCTATACCATTTAGCTACTAGCGCATGTGTTTATTATAGCAAATAAAAAAGGGCCTGTCAAGGCCCTTTGGTTAAGTAGTTTCTATTTTAGAAACGTACACGGATGCCTGCACCTAATGTTTGGCCTTGGCTTAGACCAGAAACATTAGTACGTCCAACCGTAGCGTAAACATCTGTTTTCTTGCTTAGGTTGTAGTCGTAACCAACTGCATATTCATTGTATGCTGTGATTGTGCCGTTGTCGTAACGTGTGTGAGCGTACTCAGCCATTACATTACCTGGACCTGCTGGAACCGATGTAGAGACTTGTGTAGTCTTGCCGTCCATGTTCAAGTGCTTGTCGCGACCTTCTTGGTAAGTTGCGAATACTTTAGCAACTTGCAAGTCATAGCTGGCACCAACACCTTTTTCTACAGAGTGGCTGGCCGCATTACCTGTGTAAATATCATTCTGGAAACTACCAGAGCTGTTTACTTCAGTTTTTTGCCAGTATGCTGTTAGACCTAGGTTGCCTTTGAAGTACAACACATTAGCGCCGCTGTTGTTACCTGCAAGGCTTTTTGCATTTTGCAATGTAACCTTTGCACCACCTAGACTTGGTGTTGTGTAAGCAATGCTATTGTCCCATGCTGTATCGTTATACAATTGGGTAGATGGGTTACCAGTGTTACCAAAGTAAGTGGCGTGCCATAGAGGACCATATGCACCGGAATCACCGTATGCGTTAAATAGGATGGTTGGTAAGAAACTTGGGTTAGATTGACGACCCAATGTAACGGTACCTAGTTTGTCGTTGCTTAGACCGACAAATGCTGAACGTGCAAATGTGTTAGCAGTAGTGCCGCCTAATGTAGCACCATTACCAGCGTTTAAGAAACTGGATAACTCATAAACTGCTTTAGAGCCATTGCCTAAATCTTCAGTGCCTTTAAAACCAATGTAGCTGGTTGTCATACCGCCGCTGGCAAAATTAGTAGTTGCTGAGGCTGCGCCTGGAGCTTTGGTACTATTATATCCGGCATCCATTGTGCCAAATACACTAGCGTCCGCTTGTGCTAAACCAACTGATGCTAGTAGAGCGATTGAAAGTAAGAACTTCTTCATGTAAAATATTTCCTTTAGATTATAAATGACTACAAGGTCATAGTATTATTATATATGCCTAAACACAATATAGTCAACAAAAACTGGACATTTTTGCCTAGTTTTTACCATTTAACGTCGATGATTGGTCGTTTTTTACGTTCCAACCATGGTTTAACCGGCCAAGTCTTAGCATAAGGTTGAATGGCTGTCTTTAGTATATCGATCAACACTATGGTTCTAGGTTTCGTACCTGTATGCTTGGTTCCATGCAACACCATGCTATCGTCAAAGCCAAATAGCTCACCGTTTACCCATTCGTGTTTCTCCCCTTCTATGTCAAACAAACAACCAGGAGCATCATCTAACACAAGGTGTAGGCGTAGATAATTATAATCTAGCCCCCAATGGTGATTTAGCAAACTATTTGGTAAACATATATTATATTGTACTGATCCGATAATGTCAAAATTTTCCATTAGCCAATTTCCAATAGTTGGCATTTTTGCAATCCTATCTTCGCGAAGGCAATATGTAGGACCGCCCTTACGGAAATTAGGCCATGGCGGGATCAACACTCCATTTTCATTTGGAAATCCAAGTGTTGCTGCCTCTCTATCATCTAACAAAGAATCTCGTATGAACGTAGGCATACATTTGAATATTCCTTCATATACAACATCGTCTTTTTGTTGAAGGTTTGTTATGTGATTTGCTTTTTTCCCAGGGCTTTCAGGGTCTGAAAGATCTTTGATATGTGTAGGTAACCAAGCATTAAATTCATCTCTAATTTTTTCCCAATTATTTGTTAATGGATCTAAAATAGGATTTGGATTGAAGTAAATGTATTGACTCATGCTAATATTTATTTTCTTATATCTGCCAATTTTAAAAATTTAAACAACTTAAACCACATCCAGCCTATGTCAAACTCCCAAGGCTTTCTGCTAAGTTTCGGATTGGCCGGATCAAGGTGATGATTGTTATGCAACTCTTCGCCGCCGACGATAATACCCCAAGGACTGATGTTATGGCTAGAATCTTTAGTTTCGCCGTTTCGATAACCTGCCCAGTGTGCGATTCCATTGATAACGCCTGCGGCCCAAAATGGAATCCATAGCATTTGAATACCCCAAACAACGAATCCAATAGGACCAAATATCAACATGTTGATGATCAACATAAGTCCAATACCATAAGCGTTATATGGAGTATAGATATTTCGCTCAATCCAATCGTCGGGTGTGCCTACTCCGTATTGCTTAATCATTTCTTTTTCTTCACTGGCATTATGATATAGGAATGCACCAAAGAACAACACGGTGCATACACCAAACATGTGAGGACTATGAGGATCACCTTGTTGGTCGCTGTATCTGTGATGTTTTCGATGTATTGCAACCCATTCTTTTGTAACCATACCTGTTGTTAGCCATAGCCAAAAACGCATAAAATGGCTTAGGATAGGATGGAATGTAATTGCTTTGTGCGCTTGACTTCTGTGTAAGAACAGAGTAACGCAAATGATAGTAATATGTGTAACTATCAATGTGTATAATAATATCTCGATCATATATTACTTATGCAAGAAAAGGTCTTTGGGACCTTTTCTTATGCACTGGCACCATGTATTTCATGGTATTTTGCCATTGCTAGTTGTCTAGCTTTAGCTAATCTCTCTAATACATAATCAGATAATTCTTCTTCATGTACTAGTTTTCCAAAGTCTTTAGCTTTTCGGTTACGCCCTAATACTAGATCGTCATCTAGTATTAGAGTGTCGTTCGAATTACTTGGAAGCCGCTGGGCTAGCTGGCTTAACTTCAGCCTTAGTAGCTTCTTTCTTTTCGCTTTTGTTAGGCTTAACGTCTGCCTTGTGAGGAGCAGGAGTTGCGGTGACTGCTGGTGCAGACTTTACTTCTTCTTTTTTAGCAGGTTCTGCGGCAAAGGCAGTTACGGCGACAAGGGTAGCGATCAAAGTTGCAATAGTTTTCATTTCAAAGTTTCCTTTTGGTTAGTACACAACATTATTGCTGTGTATATATATAACGCGGTAGCTCTGAACTTAGTTGACAAGATTTGGAGAAATAATCACGCATTGGGATTAAATGTAAGAATATTCGGAGTCATTCGTAAACTCATCAACACTCTTGGCAAATTACTATCATTCCTTACATCGTGTGGAATGTGAACATATACCAAAGTTGGTTCTTTAATACAATACGATTCTAACAGAACAGGTTTAGCGTTCCATGTAAGTTTTTCAGAAATGTATCCCCCGGGTCTGTGGTATGTTTCCTGCGTGTAGTCTCCGGTATACCATAACATTTCAGAATTTTCAACATTGCAAATTGGAATGTTTAATGCCCAATTTCCTTCTGTTGGCCAACGTGGATCATTGTAGTCAACGTGTATTCCCCTGCTTTTTCCGGGAGCCACGAAAAAGTTGATACAGGACTGAATCTTATGATCCTTTCCAGAAAATGCTTTTAATGAAGGATTTACTATTGACTCTATCCATTCCCAATCTTCTTTTGGAACTAACTTTGAGTGTAGTGTAAATCCGTCTTGTACCCAACTTGAATATTTTAAGGCAATCTGTTCCCAGCCTTCAATTTTAATAGGTTTGCTATATTTCATGAATTATTTAATCTCTTTAGGTTGTCTAACAAAAGGTTTTGCTAATAGCTCATCTCTTAGAACGTAAGGCTTGCCCGGTTCTAATCCCAAATAACTGCGTTTAATATCTATTAGAAAAATCAATCGCCTGTTTGGTGTATGGTTGTGAGCACTATGTACCTTTTGATTATTAAATCCAAAAGGTTTATCCCATGTAACTTCTTCTCCGTTGACTTCTAAGAAAATATCCCCTGGCGGAACAATTAGGGGCAGATGTATTCTTAGGTATTCGCCAGTACGGTTCTCAATACCGGTGTGCCTAAGTATAGACGAGTTAGGTTCGAGTATGCTGTATAAAACGATTCCTAAATTATCCCCAAATTCTTCTATAATTTTAGCGGCAGTAGGGAAATTATCTCCAAAATCTTTATAACGTTCTAGTGTTTTTCCGTCTGGTGTATATCTGTACAACAAGGGTTGGCTTTTCCAAGCATTTTTTTTACTTTTGAGATAATCAAAATTTCTACCACCGGGTCTAACATCAATTACCTTAGACATGCTTTCTTGATCGAAATCTGTATGATACGCTAAGAAGTCTTTAATCAAGTTATCTTTGAATGTCATCAAATACTCAGTTATTGGTAATTCTTCAGCTGTATAGATATTCTTTTCAGTCATGAAAATATTTATTTTTAGGTAACGGTGGTCAAAAAGAAACCCGCCGAAGCGGGTCCTTGTTATTTTCTGTTACAAGGCATAACTGCCTCGCTATTAGGCGTTTGCGGCTAATAGGAATGTATCGTCGTTTGCGATTACTTTTTTTGCTTCTACGACCGGGTTACCCCAATCCTAACGGGTTCTGCTTTCCCGAGCTGTCCACTTCAATACTCTTTGCCCTGTCGAAACCATTTTCATCCCCACCTAAATATACCTCAATACACTTAGGTGGAGATGGCGAGATTCGAACTCGCGTCCAGAACACTTTTCTCTTTGCTTCATACAGCAATAACTTCAATTGTACAATATTTATCGTACAATGTCAACCTACTAATTGAGAAACTTCTGGAAGTACTGCTCTCCAATTTGTATTCCTTGACTTATCGAGGTAGTCCATAAATTTAATAAACTCTTGCAAGGCATTTGGGTCAATTTCTGTTTCAAGGTTATTTTTTAGATGTGCTACGATCAATTTTGATTTAAGACTAACATTAACAAAGGATCTGTAATACTCTAGCAATTTTAATTTTAAATCCCTGGGCAAGTGATTTACAGAAAAATGTATAGGACCTTCTAAAAACCTAATATGAAAAGGAATACCTAATCGTCTACAGAATTCCTCACTCTTAATTATATCATAAGCTGTCAAGGTTTGAAAACACGAAGTTATAGAATCAAATACAACATTAGGATTTCTTAAGGTATGTTTTTTTAAAGTTTTTACATTTTCTACAAACTTTTCCCACTTTCCGCCGAACCTTATTAGTTCATATTGATCCCCAGTAGCATCCATGCTTACTCTAACTATAACACTTTTAAAGTTAGACCACTGATCTATAATTTTGTTATTAAGGGCAGATAGATTTGTATCATACTCTAGTACAACGTTTTTAGAATAACCACTTGTTGATAATTTTTCCAGCATCTCGAAATGTGCAGGAGTTACCATAGGTTCACCGCCGGTGATGTAGATATGTCGAAGCCCTGGCATCAGCTGGTTAAACTTTTCCCACCAGATGGGATTTTCATACCAATACATTTCAGGTGGAGACATCCACTTGTCTGTTTTTATATTTTTTACAAGTTTTATTTCATTCATCAATCCAAATGAATTGGTATTGTAATATTCAGTGTACTCATCGTACCATAGGTTGCTAAAATGCGGGCCGCACATTATACATTTTTGATTACATAAGTTACCAAAGCGTATATCTAAACTACTAGGTAACCAATCAACCGAACCGTCGTCTGCAATCTTGTTGGTGTAATCTTCTTCAGTAACATGTTCAGAATTGATTAACGTCATCAATCTCACTCTACGACTTGTGTTAACATGATTACGATTGTAGTCTGTTATTATTTCTCTATTCTCACAACATTCGCAATGAGGACTCCATTGATCAGGAGACTTTACATTTAATCTTCTAACTTCTCTATGCTTATCGCTGTTTATAATGTCACGTAAATCGTGTGTTAAGATGTGCATTAGATTGCCGTCTTTGTCTCGACAACGTTGCATATCTAACTCATCAACGCTATTTGTACCTAATGAACATAGTCGTATATATCCGTCGGGTAATATGTGTAACCCATCCCATACGGTTTTACAAAATGTATTACGAGGAGGTACACTCATTTATTATTTTGTCTTAATGCATCTTTAATTCTATCAAATGGTGTTCCTACCCATTGCCATGTAATGAATCTTCTAACACCACTATTGGGACTATTGACACTATGAATTTTAGAAACGTCTAACAAATATAAATCATTTTGTTGTGCAGTAAATTCTGCAACCTTTTCTACCTGATCTAAAGAATATATGTTGGCTTCTTTTTTCCCAGGATGGTTAAATCCGTATGCGTTTTCTTTTTTCTTATAAAAGTAAGTAGTAGAATTATTAGTTTCTAAATAATAATTTGCACAGGCACTGATATTATGATCGATATGTGGTAGTAAATGACCTTCGCCATGTATCTCTGCCAATTGAACTTGTAGAGGCGGGATACCAGAAAACATTTCTTTCGGTAGTAAACTATTAAAGTACGCAGGATCTTTTAATCTATAGTATGTAAGAACGGGCTTAGGAGCTCTTCCATATACAACAACCACAGGCCCTTTAAGTCTTTCAAAATCTACATTGTTGTCGTCTAATAAAAAATCAATTTTTTGAAACATCTATATCTGTTCTTTCGATTAAAAAATCTCTGTCTTTCATCCACTCGGTTATATCTTTCCAATACATTCTTTCTATCATTCCTGCCCTTGCAGAAATACACCATCTAGCCTGATTATTCATTATAACCGTATGGGGAATTCCCACTCTAACCATAGTTAACTTATTTTCAGCAAGAATATGTCTATCAATTTCTTCTAATGTATTGATGGGCCAATTATAATAAATTGTGCCTGCACCTCCTGGAGTAGGGGCACGATTTTGAATAAGAGGAGTCTTATACCAAGTCATGGGGGCATCTTGACCTCCTACTACCATGTTAAGACCGAAGGTAGAAATTTTAATAGGATGATTTCTATGAATGTCTAAATGTGCATTATGTGTATTGTGGCCCGGCTCTCTATAAAAGACTATTGATTCTGTTATTACCAATCCTCTTTTAGCTAAGTCTTGTATCCATTCTTTGCTAAAGATTTCAAATGCTTTAAAAGACCAGACACCAAATTCTTTACCTTCTACATCTGGATATTTCCACTCAGGATTAATTGCATTATCGCAAGGAATGTTTAGTTCGTACCAACATGGTTCTTTCATATTATCTTTCCACTAATAAATTTTTTGAACGGAACAAATTAGCAACTTCGTCCCAAGGAATATCTTCACTTATATGAGTTCTTGCAGAAATACACCATCTTGGATCTGACCCCATTGTAATAGCATGTGGAAGATTTGTTCTAACCAACGTTACCTGATCCTGGATTCTGCAGGATTCTATGTATTTTATTTCATCAAATTTATAGGTTAGGTATGGAGAACTAGAATCAACATCTTTAAATACTCCTTCTTCTGTAGGAAGTGTATACCAATGCATACTGCTTTCCTTTCCTCCTACTACCCAATTGATTGCAAAGTTAACTTTTTTAAGATCTTTTATATGCGTATCAACGTGAGCTACTTTAGAAGTAGTAAATGGCGCTCTATAAAATACAAGAGCATGTTTTATATTAAGTCCTAAATTTGAAACATAGTTTAACCACTCAGGAGTAAACATAGTAGTTGATTCAACTGACCATATACCATAATCTCCAGTAGGGGTAGGAAAACTCCATTCAGGATTTAATGAATTAGCCGTTTCAATTTTTAATCTATAATAGCATATTTCATTCACGGACATATCCTAGTTCGATCATCTTGTCTCGGCATTGTGTGTAAGGCCATTTTTGTATAGGATGAAAATTCCAACCAAACGCTATACGAGTTTTGTCAGATGTATTTCTAACACCATGCCATTCGTGTACATTTGTTAAGTATGCATTATCATAGATTGCATATTTGTATATAGGTTGTGGATGTACTGATTGACTTTGTCTATTAGGACTATCTATTTTAGGTAGTTCATAGTACTCGGAATAACATTCTGGACTACACCCCTCGATAGGAATATAGATAGCCTGTGCTCTCCATGATCTATCGATATGCGGATGCATAGTTGCTCCTGGAGGTAATTTGGTAATAACTGCATCTTTTGCCATAAAAGGTAGCATAGGTTCAAAGTGTTGTTTCCATAAAGGATCATCGGCACACTCGGGTACAGAGAACCCATAATTTTTATGGTTTATATCCTTGCCTTTTGTTGGTTCCCATTTTTCATTTGGCCACCATAATGCAACGGTTGCTGTTCCATCATAAGTATCTGGCATGTGAGGTGCAAACCATTTATAATAAAGTTGCCTAAATGCATCTAATTGTTCTTCTGTAAAACAGCATTTTGCATATAAATCTCGTGCTGGTAAAGTCATACTAACATTTTTCCTACAATAACATCTTCGTCTGCGTATCCCATACGATGTAAAATTGGCCTAAAGTCAGGTTCTCCTTTAACATGCCAGGTAATCTTATGTGCGTACTTACGCATTTCTTGCTCAGAATATTTAATTAATTTAATTCCGGTCATGCCCGCACGTTGGTCCTTGCGTAAGAATAACACATCGTTAGATGCAACAATAGTTTCTTTATAATGAATATGTGGTTTAACAAACCAGGCACTATAACCTAACAAAGATCCGTCTTCGCTGTCCCGTGCAGTAAGTAGATAGAAATTATTTGTTTTTTCCATCTTATCATATAGCTCCCAATCAGGGGCAAGTTTAATTTTATCTTTGTGCAATGTTAATTCTTCATAATGATCAATTAGCATTGGTTCCATTTCTGGTTTAACCATTAGCACTGGTTCGCAATTAAATATTAACGCCATAATATCCTCTATTCCAATGTATATCAATCCACACAGCTTTGTTTTTAAATCTGTCTTCGTCCGTCCTATAGTGTCTCCAGGAAGGCATTTTTATTTTTTCTTTGGTGTAAAAATCGTCTTTAGTAAATGTATATAATTGATCTTTTAGTGGTTGTTTGAATTTTCTAAAATCATAACCTTCCCACTTTATTTCTGCCGGAGTTGATACAGCATAGTTATTCCAATCTGGTCCCATGCCAAAGTGAAAAAGGTTATGCCCTAGAACCATGCGCTTTACTTCTAAAAGCCACATCAGTTCTTCGCTTTGATAATTTAACGTATAATCCAGCCACCAAAATAAATCTTTAACATTTTCAAGTTTCCTAGGACATGCATTGACTGATTTCATGTACATATCTTTAGAATACGCATTTAATGGTTTTAAAAATCGATCAATAGATTCTTCTAACTTTTCCCGGGGCATGGCAGAATAATTGTTAGAACCGAAAACAGGATCTAACAAGTGACCAGTAACTACAATTCCATCTAAAATTGCTTTTCTTAATGGATCGTCATTGTAGAAATTCATTTCAGTTGTTGCTAGTTTATCTTCTATGTATTTTTTATAAAAATCCGGATACTCTTGTTTGCTATGATTATCCATCATTACAACTAATTGATCTGCAGGAGCATATTTTAACATCTCAGATAACACTAGCGTAGAGTCAATGCCACCACTCCATGTGACATATATTTTTCTAGAACCTGCTTTGGCTATAATGTTAGTAGCACTATTATAACACAATTCATCTATAGACTTAGGTGTATCAACTAGCTCGCCAATTGGTGTTATACACTCGATTTGAGGAATATCAATCATTGATCGAGATCTGTCAAAGACATTATACATATGAGTAGGAGCAACCATCATAGGTGTGTATCCCGCATGGTGGTAGAATTTTCTCATATTAAAAGTATATCCCTAACTTTGCTAAATTTTCTTTTATTTTTTCTGGAGATTGTAAAGGGACTTCTTGAACCACAAGTTGTGGCGGACGCCATGCTGGGTACACTAAGATTATATTGTATGTCTCAATAGCTTCTGCACCGACATGCAAATTATATCTTTTATCTTCTTCTTCTAGATCAAGTAGTTGCTGATTTATCATTTTTACCAATTAAACTTATTAAAATTGCACCAAGGTCAAAATAATAAAATTTGGTACCCCAGTCCATTAGTTTGGGTTTATTGTGATGTTCTTTGTGTAACCATTCACCCCCCATTGGTATTATAAACTCTAAAAGCCACAGATTCCTAGCGGCGTTTTGCCGATCATCATTTTCTTCTAATTTACCGTGTGCAAAAATTGTATGTAACCCGCTGGTAACTAGATATGTAGATGTAGGTAATGCCCATAAAAATAAAAAGGCATTGTAATTTATAGCAAGCAAAATAATAGCAACACCTAGTGCAATTGTTAAAGAATGGTTTAAGAACAATGTATGCATAGGATCACGCATCATTCTTAATTCATTTTTAGTGGCAATTACACCTTCTCTTTCTTTGAATCTTAGAAAGTGTTTGATGTTAGGATCGTATGTATCTTTTTCAGTATCACTAAATTTATGATGATTGATGTGTACACTACTCCAATGAACTGGCGCCGCATTGAGAGTTGCACATCCTACTAGACCAAAAAACCAATGCCAGAATTTAGAACAAACAAATGCGTTATGTGTAAACAAACGATGATATCCTACCGTAACGGTAAGTGCAATAGTGATATAAATCAAAAACGATGGTATCAGCCATAAAGGATTTGCATCGGCAATATATGCCAAGTATGCAATCGGAAATAACATCCAAGCTCCTAATGATCTTTGCCAAACGTATGTCTTCATAGAAATTTTACTCCATAGCAATCATCCGAAGCCAGTGGCTTTGCTGTTGCATCTCCTGTTCTTATTCTTATCTGTGTTGGACCCGTAAATGTTTTACCGTTAACAACTAAATTTCCACGAACTAAAAAGATATTGCTGTTGTTGGGTATAATAGTTTCTTCACCTGCTTTAAATATTGCACTTTCTAGAGTAGGCAATCCGTCTTTATTATATTGATGAGGAATACATAACCATTCTGTAGCAACTGGGAAATTTAATTGTAAGTTACCGCCTGAACTCGCATTTGCACCAGCATGTTCCGAATTTAACCAACCGGGTGTTCGATCATCTAATTGTTCGCCAGTTTCTAATACGTGGACTTTGGCTACACCGTCAGTATAGAAATACCAGCCTGTTTTTACTAGACCATTTTCGGCAATAGGAACCACGCGACTATCGCCTGCGTTTGTCTGTGCAAGAATAACAATTTTTCCAAATGCTGCAAACGGAGTAAATTTCATACGGTACCTTCCGCCATTTCTTGTAATACTTGTTGAATCAACATTTTTAATTTGATCACATTTTGTTCTTGTGGTGATGCTACCTCTTCAGGAGATGAACTTCCTGAAGGAGTTGAAGGAACTACAATCTGTCTAGGCATCTGAACCTGTTCTAGTGCAGGGCCTTGATCTCCGGGTACAGGTGGTTGGAAACTAAATGAATTTACAGGATTAACAGGCATGGGCACCAAAGAACTAATGTTGTGTGATGTGTTAACTAAACTAGCAGCCGCATCATGATCTACTTCTGCTGCCTGTGTCTGATTATACCAATATTCTTGAGGTGATGCTAATGATAATTTTTCAATAATTTTATCTCTATCGTATAACGTTTCCGGGTCTAGGTGTATGTCTAATTTAATAGAATGATGTACTTCTTTTTCAACTGGTATATATTCAACGGTGTAAACACCGCTCTTGTAGTTCAAGATATTCATTGTAAACGGTATCATTATATTCCTTATTAACCATAATAATTTAAAGTACAGGCATGGTTCCCTGATACAGGATGGGTACCACCGGATGCCCAATTCCATCTGCGAGCTGTTCCAACAACTTGTGTACTAGCCGCAGATCCTCTTAACCCAGCGGCATCATAATCTGTTAAAGATACGGACTTAAAAGTAAGATCTGTGTTTGCAGGAGCAGATGCAGAACTTAAATGTAGATGCCATGTGTTGGTGCCCGAACCAAAGTAAAACCCTTCGATGTTCATAGGACCATTAGGAGTTAAAAATGTAGGGTTATCGATATAACCAAAAGTTTGCCCAACGCCGAGGTTTCCGAATCCGTAGTAATATCCTTTTCCGGATACAGCCAATGATCCTACGGTCATTGTAAATCTTAGAGTTTTATTACCCCAAGTGCTGTAAAATTCATGTAGACTAATTATGCTGGCAGTAGGAACAGCATTGTTTGGTGTAATGTTGGGAACATTACTACCGCCTCGATAAAAGCTATTGAACGATACAGGTGTGCCTGTACCAAAAGCATTTTGTAAGTTTTGAAATGAGATAGGACCCGAAGATGGTGTTGGCATATCGTTGCTCGCAAGTTAATTTATAACTATTTAGCAAGCCAACACCTAGGGGTATTTTGATTATTGAGTGCAGGTACGAGTTACGGTTACCGTACCGTCTGGATTACGAACTTCTGTCCAAGGACTGCAATTTTGCACTGGTGCAGGTTGTACAACAACTGGTGCTGGTGGAATATATACAGGTTGTTGCTGTACAACAACAGGAGGACGGGCTAATTCATAACCAATTGCGCCACCGATGATTACCGGTGCGACCCAGCCCCAACCACCACCGCGGCGTTCCCAATGTCCGTGTTGGGCAAATGCTGGAATAGCGGCTAATGTTAATACTGCAACTGCTAGAACTTTTTTCATAACCATCTCCAAAAAAAAAATGACGGACCCGTTAAGTAGCCTCCGCCTGACCAAAACTAGACCTGCTACGCAAGTATGCTTAACGGGTGTACTTATTTAACGCCTTACCTCTCAACATCGTTGACAAGTTTACACACGATTTGGAAGTTTTCGTAGGACTTTTTTACCGCAGGATGCAACATTAATCGAAATGCTTCTTCTTCCATTGCTTTTACTGCTTCTTCTGCGGCTTCTCGAGCGCTAGGCCATTCTAAAAGCCTAGCTTCTTCTCCAAATACTCGAACTAAATTTTCCCAAGCATCTTTCTGTTCTTGAGTAATTGGCATTTTTTTTGGACGCAGGTCGCTGGCTTTTCGAAGTATAGAGCTGATAGTATCTTCAGCAATACACCCCGCGGCAATCAGCGCGGCATAATTTGGTTCCACGTTATAGCGGGTTGATTGGCCGCCGGGGTAACAGACAATAAGGTGACTACCTTTAGGCAGAGCATCCATGAGATTGCTGTCATACTCACGAACAGGAACATATTTGCGGCCGATTTTTTCATAGTAAATCTTCTTCGTCATTTGTTAATCCGTTGCTGTGTCGGTCTGTGGTTTTTTCAACATCTTGGAAAAGGCGTCTTTCTTGCTGTGTAAGTTTATCTTTGTGCGTCTTGCGAGGGTTACCGCATAGATAACATTCTGGATTACCGCAATCCATAGCATGGTGTTTTGCTAGTCTATGTGGTTCTTTTTCATCACGACTTTTGTAACCCGAAATTCCATGTTGTTTAGCAATCTTTAATTGTTTCTTGATAGCATTTTCATCTTTTTGACGACGACGTGAATTTAAATATTTTGCCAATTCATTAGCCATTTGCTATCTCCTTGCTTATAGTATAACAGCGTTATTTGATTTTGTCAAGTCTTACTTGGACGCCAGCAACTTACCCAATTTGAATTGGATGCAGGAGTTCCGCCCGGATAAGAAACGGTAACATCGCCATCATCTGGGTTATTACTTCCACCTTTGGGTGTTTGATTTCCCCCAACAAATGTATACTTGCCTCCACTGGCTCCATATACAAAGTTTACATGTCGGTAACTCCAAAATGCAATGTCACCTGGTTGTGCTTGTTCTTTTGGAACTTGGGTTGCATTCCATCGTCCTGGATTGGTTGTAATTGCGGCAGCAGATGCAGTCTGCACATATTTGAATCCACTAGACTTTAATGCAAAATTAACAAAACCCATACACCATGCTGTTTGATCCGTTGCCCAGGCTCCTGTTGAACCAATGCCCAACGATCTCCAAATTCCTGTAATATTAGGATTACTAGGTTTGCCGCCCTGGCCGGTTTCACGCCACATTCCTCTACCAGCTTCGTCTAGCGTATTTTTTAAGAATGGAATGATGTCACTGAAAGATGCATCTGTGGCAATTAAACCGGCACCTGTTGTTTGATCGTCAGGTGTTCCTGCATAGTTACCTTTAACGCCACCTTCTGCGGCTGAGGCATTATAATACTGATTAGGCTGTCCATCTTGGGCAGCAACATAAGCCGATGTACTAGCATTAATTGCATCTTGTATTTGAGAAGGAATTGTTACTGATGGAGAAACACTTACGCCTGCGTATGCCGCACTTTCTCCAGGGGTTAACCATAATGCCATCGGTACATTATTAGCGAAAACGGTAGGGCTATGATAAACATCAGCAACCTCAACTAATCCGCTATTTCCTTGACTGGTTCCACCTGGTACATATGGCATATATTATCTCCTAATAATGTATTTAACGAAGGGCAATGCCAGTAGTTCCCTGAACATATTGATCGGACGCATCTTTCTTGCTAGGAACCATAACAAATACATGTTCACGTTTCAATGTGAATGAATCAGTATCTCCTAGAAATAACCAAGGAATCATTCCTAATCCTTGTGCTCCCATAGTTAATGCTAACGGACGATTAATTTTAATTGTATCAGCATCTTCGCCGTCGTAACGTGCGATAATTTCATCTCCGTTAACTAGTTTTAAACTAACAACGGTTCCGTCTGTGATTGGTTTACTTAATAACATATTTTCCTTTAATCTTCGCCGATTAGGCGTTCTAATGTTTTATAGTGTTCATATGCCTTTTTAAGGGCAGCAAATTTTTCTAGTTTCTCTGGACTAGGATCTTGTATAATAGCCAGTCTATCTTCTATGGTTTTTAGAAGTTTAACAACACTATGGCCTTGTATTTTAACATCACCGTCAAACTCAGCGTCTCCTGTAACTTTTATCGATGGGTGGGAATACGATGACGCCCAGCTAGATCCATTTGCGCCACTGCTGGTTAGAAACGCCCCACTTGGACCGTTAGCTAGAACCGTACTAATAAAAGAGGACGATGTAGATGTTATTGTTACATTCCCGTAATAAGGACTATTCATAGAATAATTGGTCCATGATAAATCGTCAACGGTAATGTTACCGTTGAAATCTTCATCCATTTAGATGTGCCTTTAGTTCTGTGAAGCCGCCGATAAGTTGGTTGTCTAAAAAGACTTGCGGAACGGTACGTGCATTTGGCACGGCTTCTAATAGATCTTCTTTGGTATATCCATCACCGATTTTCTTTTCTTCAAACTCAATACCTTTTTGTGTTAGTAATGCCTTTGCTTGATCGCAATAAGGGCAGTGGTACTTACTCCATACAATAGCTTTTGTCATTTTTTCATCTCCTTTTGTAAATCTGCAAATTCTTTTAACATGTTTTCTGTTAGTTCACGATTTTGTTTGCGTAGTTCTTCGTTGGCTTGTTCTCTAGAAGCCAACAACTCTTTCAATTGACCAATTTTTTTAGATTCCTTGGCGTGTTGGCTATCTTCTTTTTTGCGTGGAGGAATTTCAATTAGGCATGGGCTGTCAATATTACAAGCCATGACATGTACACGATTACTCCAGTTCAACAACTTATCACTGAGCCAATCCAACATACGAACACGGAGGCATTTTTCCTTAGCTTCGATTTGATTCAATTTGGCCCATACATCAGCTAAATCTTTCTTACCATTGGCAATAGCTTCAGCGTTGTTCATCAAAACTTTTTCTTTGTGTTTTAATGATTTCAAAGTTTGTGTGGAATCAAACAAAGCAGTTGTTTTTACTTCCCCGTTTTCTAATGCTTTTATTCTTTCTTGTGTTTTTTCTAATATTGTTTTCATTTTTACCTCATAGATCTGGTAATTCATCGTAACTAACATTATCACTCATAACGCCAATGACATAGTTAGTACTTTCATTTTCTTGAAGTGCTGTTTGTTTCTTATTAATATTCACATGTTTATTAAACCATGGAATTGGGCTAGACTTAGGATGCTCTTCAAGATATTTAATTCCTACTTCTTTTAATTTAGTAAATGCTGTGTAGTCAACAAAGTCTTTTAGGATACTGGCATTTAAACCAATAACAACACCTTTCTTAAATAGGTATTCTGCCCATTCTTTTTCCTCACGAATAACATCCATGTACAATTGATAAACTTCATCTTTGCACTCTTCTGCGATTGGAGTAAAGTCAGGATCATCTTTAATTACATTATTAATTAACCAGGCAGTCCATTCACTATGTAAAATTTCATCTTGTAGGATTAGGCTAATGATGTTACCGTTACCAATATAGATTTTGTTTTCGACCATTGCTAGACTAGTAGCAAATGATACCATAAAGCGTAGTGCTTCTAATGCGTAACTGGCATGTAGTGCCATCCAAATTGCTCGCTTGTGAGTATACAGGTCAATTTGCTCACCTAGTTCTTTACGGCTGTTAAGGATATGAAGGTCTTCATAATATCGCCCAACGCTAGCAGCCATGCCAGCAATTTCAGTTGTATCGTGGATCTTGTTAAATTCATCTTTAGGAACACCGTATACGTTTCTAATGATATGACTATATGATTTACTATGGATACTGGTCTCAAAGAAACTCCAAGTTAGTGTTAACGCTTCGAGTTCAGGTATTGACGATACTGGCCCAAACACTTGGAAAGGAGCCCGACCCTGAATGCTATCCAGAGCAGTCTGGCGAAGTAGATTAGAAGTAAAAATATGCTTAACCGCATCGCTGGCCTCCTTGTGATCCATTTTGTCTTTAGTAAGACTGATTTCTTCTGGAACCCAAAAGAATCCACGAGCCAGTTCCTCGTACTTTTGCAGTTTAGGATATTTGACTTCTTCGAAACGTTGTACCGTTACAGGACCTTCTGGATCCAGAAACATTTTACGTTTAAGGTAGTTTGTTTGTTTACTAAAATTGTATTGTTCTTTGCTCATATTAAATTTCTCATAAATGGTCTTGGGACATATCTAGGATTATATGGCTCCCCAGGTTCAATGCCTGCCCTTACTCTATCGATATCAATTAAAAAAATCATTCGCCACTCGTTAGATAAATTGTGAGCGCTGTGTTGTAATTGATTGTTAAATCCAAAAAGATCGTCCCAAGTAACTTCTTCTCCGTCTACTTCTAAAAAAACATCACCCTTTGGAATTATCAAAGGAATGTGAATCCTTAAAAATCTACCACTCCTATTTTCTATACCAGTGTGTCTAAATATCGAAGTGTTAGGAGCAAGTATACTATAATTCATTATAGGACAATCGTCTCCATACTCTTCCATTAATTTAAACGCTGTGGGAAATTTTCCTGCATACGGATCGTCTGGAGACATAACTTTGTTTATATCATGCTTTCGATCTTTTAAAGTATACTTAAATGAAAATCCTCTCCACGATTCTTTGTTAGGTCTATAGTAATTTTTACCTTCTACTTTAGACTGCACCATATTTTCGTAATGGCTTTCTTCAATCTGGTGATCAGGGCGATTCATTGTTGCTCCACCTAGTTCTTTTGCAGCCGCTTCTAATGAATCCCAACCATCCATAAACTCTGACAACAAATCATCTTTGATTGACATCAGTTTATCCCCGATAGGAATTTCTTCTCTTTTCCAAATACCTTTGTACTTAGGAATCATTAGGTTCCTCTAGGTAATTTACATGTTCCGTAGCTCTCCAAAGAGTTAGGCAAGGTAACCCTGTAGGCGACCCATTACTACTATCTTTATAAGCTATACGTATTTCAACCCCTTTTTCATGTAAATCAGACATTAAATCGTTGATAATTTTTACATTTTCTTTGATTATGTTAATTTTTTTTAGAATTTCTGTGTCTATCATAACTTACATGCCTCGCAGTCATCATCTAATTCTTCATAGATAATGGCATTGTCAGTGGTCATAATGCCTGTAGTCACTCCATTGAATGTAATTTCATTTGTGCCGGTTACAGAAGTCTTAGCACCTACTTTATTAATTAAACTATAGTATATTGTCTTAAGACCCCATTTGTAAGCCAACATTAAGTTTTTGGCAATCAGTGTACCTGGAACTTTACTATCTGCAAAGTGTGCAGGATTATAGAATGTGTTAGTACTTAGACTTTGATCAATGTATGCGGCTAGCACAGCACTGGTTTTTAGATAGTCAACACAATCAGTTTGATCCCACATCAACTGATAACGATTTCTTAGACGTTTGTACTCTGGCACGACTTGTACAAACGATCCAGCTTTCGATTCCTTCACAGAAATCAATTCCATCGGCATTTCAATTCCGTTGGTGGAGT
>Ga0214166_1000319_pt1 | contig 25472 bp, 22 predicted proteins | sample TroBogepilimnion_27_FD_153005 | JGI IMG/M metagenome (GOLD analysis project Ga0214166, IMG submission 153005) | Freshwater microbial communities from Trout Bog Lake, WI - Practice 18AUG2009 epilimnion v3 | ecosystem: Environmental > Aquatic > Freshwater > Lake > Epilimnion/Euphotic zone ...
TTAATTGTTGGCGGTCTTTAGGAAACTCGTTTAATGCCGGGACCTTCAGCTCGGGCACCAACAAGACTGAAGACTGTTGCGGTTGCGATCCGCGCGGAGCATCGGGATTAAGGTTGCTTATCGTGTTGTGCGCACAAGGGACGACATAGACTTCCACTGACCGACTTCATACCCGCCAATCTTCAGACTCGTTGGCTCTCACGGAAAAAAGTGGCCCCAACTAAGGAGCCACCAAGTTCCCATTCCCGGAGAACAACCATGAAAGACAGCTGCATTTTAATCACATCTTTTTAGCAATTCAAGCGCCTCTTCAATATTATTTACCACTGCCAGCATTCCGCCACTCCACTCATCAAAGAACTTCTGCTCCGCCACCGTCAGCTTCCTGGCACTGGGCTTTTTACTCCCGTCCTTCACTTCCATCAAGATCGTCACGCCTTTGTACCCAACCAATAAATCAGGCACACCATCTCCCATCGTCACAATTCTCACGTATGCACCTACTTTTCGTAGGGCTTCTACGATGCTGTTCTGGTTAACGTCAGTTCTATTTGCATATCTCATCTGAATACTTTCGTGGGGTGGCACCATAAACGTTTATGGTGCCTAAAAATTAGGCAACTAATTCTTTTGCAATAGTTTGTTCCTGTGTGAATATAACTGTTGACATGGCTAAAAACAACCTATATTATCTACTTCCCAACAACATATTTAAGGAACCATGATGGACATAGAGATTTCTATACGGGATTACTTTGCGGCGCACTGCCCTGAGTCTGAATTGCCCAACTCAATTACTGAGGGGGACATTATGAGAGAGCTGAACATCCCTGATCAAAACGGTCAGCGGCTGGACCGTGAATTTCGCCGTCAGGCTACTGTGATCTTGCGCTGCCGTGCTCGCTATGAGTATGCGGACAGGATGATTGAAGCGAGTTTGTACAACACCGACTTTGAGACTGAGGAGTCCAAAGCAGCTATGGAAAAACTGGAGAGTAAAGATGAGTAAGAACACTAACATTCCGACATTTCCAAACCCAAGATGGGAAGGATGGGGAAACCCACAAGAAGGCATGACTTTGCGCGATTACTTTGCTGCTAAAGCGATGCAGGCGTTCATTACATTGCATGAAAATGCGTTGGTTAAAGATGGATTTTCTTGCGATTGGTCTAAAGACGGATCAAGCTCCGAGATAGTTGCACTAGAAGCCTATGGCATTGCAGACGCTATGCTGAAAGCGAGGGAAGAATGAAACAAGTTATTCAAGAAGAGGGTTCACGCCCAATCAAAATCTGGACAGACGAAGTTGAGGCATCAGCACTGACGCAACTCAAGAACCTATCGCGCCTGCCATTCATCAACAGCAATGGCGTGGCCTGCATGCCTGACGTTCACGCTGGCATCGGTTCAACTGTGGGCACTGTGATCGCCACTGAGAAGGCCGTGATCCCTGCGGCCGTCGGTGTGGATATTGGCTGTGGCATGAACGCTGTGCGCCTGTCCTTGAAGGCGTCAGACCTTCCAGACAACCTCAAGCCTTTGCGTGATGCCATTGAAAGCAAAATTCCGCTAGGTGCAGGTGGCCGACTGCAAAAAGAAGAAGACTTGAATGAACGGTACAAGCGCCTGCCAAAGACGGACTATTACTTGTGCTCCGACTTAAACTCAATCACAAAAAATAACTACTGGGAAAAGGCTGGCCAACAACTTGGCACACTGGGCTCTGGCAACCACTTCATTGAGGTGTGCATCGACGAGAACCAAGATGTGTGGATCATGTTGCACTCTGGTTCGCGTGGTATCGGCAACATGATCGGAACGCACTACATCGCCAAGGCCAAGCGCCAGATGGAGAAGTTCTTTGTCTCATTGCCAGACGATGACCTCGCTTACTTCCCAGAAGACACCGAAGACTTCAACGACTACATGGCCGCAGTGGGCTGGGCGCAGAACTATGCGCTTGAGAACCGCCGCTTGATGATGGAAAAAGTCATCGAGGCCATGCGCAAAGAAGTACCAATTGAATTCACCATCACACAAGAAGCAATCAACTGCCACCACAACTATGTTGAAAAAGAACATCACTTCGGTCGAAATATGTGGGTCACCCGTAAAGGTGCAATCCGTGCGCGTGAAGGTGACCTTGGAATCATCCCAGGAAGTATGGGTCAGCGCAGTTACATTGTTCGGGGAAAAGGTGACCTTCAATCCTACTGTTCGTGCTCCCATGGAGCTGGACGTGTTATGTCGCGTGCCGAAGCGAAGCGCCGATTTAGTCTTGCTGACCTCGTAGCGCAAACCGAAGGTGTTGAGTGCCGCAAAGACGAAGCTGTGATCGACGAAATCCCATCGTCATATAAGTCGATTGATGAAGTAATGGCTAATCAAACTGATCTGGTTGAGGTGGTCCACACCTTGAAGCAGGTCTTATGCGTGAAGGGGAATTAAATGGACGATGCAAAATACATGGCTGGGTTCTTTGATGGAGAAGGGTGCATTGGAATTTATGCCAATGGTCAAGGCAAAGGCCACACGCTTTCAGTTCAGATCGTTCAAAACAAGAGCACTGCTGTCACCGAGTTTCTGCAAAAACTTAAATACGTTTTTGGTGGCAGCTTATCGTTGAGCACATCTGCAAACGGGAATGAAAAATACAACTTGCAAATAACAGGCGAGAGCGCAAGAGTTTTTCTTTCGCAGATCAGAGATCACTTGAGGTTCAAAAAAGAACAGGCCGACCTTGCTGTAGCTTGGCATGCAACAAGGCCCAAGTTAAAACGCGATGCAAAAGGAAGGTTAACTGCGCATCCACCGGAGCAGCGCAAGTTTGACAAGAAGGTTGCCAGACTCATCAAGGCGTTGAAAAAGCAAGACATCGACCAAGTAATGGCCAACCAAACTGATCTTGTTGAAGTGGTTCATCAACTCAAGCAGGTGCTCTGCGTGAAAGGAAATTAAATGCGTTTAACCAATAAATTCGGCTTGCCCGACACGATAGTCAATGTCTTAAAGCGTCCTACCTACTCTAAGGGTAAGGCTCATATCTCTGCTACTGAACTGATTAATTCTCCGAGGATTGTTCAGCTTAAGCGTTTGCATTGGGATGACATTGAAGAAGATGCTAGTTCGATGGTCTGGTCACTGTTCGGCTCTGCCGTTCACAATATCTTGGAGCACGGCAAAGATGAGCACCACATCGTTGAAGAGCGGATCCATGTTTTGTTTGAAGGCTGGAACATTTCCGGGGCGGTAGACCTGCAAGAAGTCTACGAAGACGGCATTGTGATCAACGACTACAAAACCACAACGGCTTGGGCTGTCACTAACGACAAGCCAGAATGGGAAGAGCAGCTCAACATTTATTCTTGGCTGATTCAAAAGGCTAAGAAGGTTCCCGTCAAGCAGCTGCGTATCGTAGCGATTATCCGCGATTGGAGCGCCCGTGACGCCGTTAATCGGGAAGGGTACCCACAAGCACCCATTGTGATCATTGACCAGCCTCTATGGCCGTTTAAACAAGCCGAGGACTTTATCCTGAACCGGCTACAGCTTCACGGCGAGGCTTACTTTGAGTCGGAGACAGACGGCAAGGTTGCTGAATGCACCCCTGAAGAGATGTGGGAGAAACCCACCAGTTACGCAGTAATCAAGATTGGAGGTAAACGGGCTAAGAGCCTACATGAAACGATGGAAGACGCACAGCACGCCCTAAACCAAGTTAAGGGCTATGAGATTCAAGTTCGCCCAGGCGAGAGAACCCGCTGCGCAAGCTACTGTCAAGTCAACCGCTTCTGTACCCAGTACCAGAAGTATTTATCAGAGAACTCACAAACCATAGAAATCGTAGAGGACAAAGAATGAAAGACGTACAAGTACGAATAACAGCCATGCAGTTTGTATTAGAGATATTCAAGCTCATGACCGAACAAGAACAGCTTGAGCTATGCCACACCGACTTCAAACTCATGATGGCTGGAGCAGAGCAGGTTTATGAATTTTTAAAGGGGAAATCATGAAAGAGTTTTTTGGAACTGTAATGTTTGTGGTCATGGGTATTGCCATCATGACTGGACTGTCTGTCTTGAGCTATCAAGCGTACGACTACTTTGCGCCAAAGTACCGAGCCACCGACAACAAGGTGTTCAAAGAATCCGAGCAGTACAACGACGGCATGGTGCGCGATCTGGAGAATCTTCAGCTTGAGTACATGAACGCCGACAAAGAGCACAAAGACGCCCTGCGTGCCATCACCTTGCATCGCTTCTCTGTTTATCCCGAAGAGAAAATGCCACCCAACTTGCGTAACTTTCACAACGACTTAAGGAGCGGAAAATGAAATACATCATCACAGCAATCGCAGCACTGGCTTTAGTGGGGTGCAATGAATACCACCCAACATCCTCTCAAATTGAAAGAGGCAAACAGGAAGAACTATCCAAGATGGCAGTCCAGTCTGTGGGTATGCCTGCTATCGTGAACTTCGCCGAGAAGCGCATGATGAAAGACATCTTGGAGTTGCGTGACCGTAATGTTCCGACCACGACTTACATCATGGATATGAATGGCAAGATGCATAAGGTGTGCGACTCTGTGGGGTTTGGTTTGCCTTACGCCACACAGTACACCAACCCTCAAAGACCGGAGATTTCAAGCGGCGGCGGTCATTCATGGACAATCCCACAAGCCGATCCAAACGGGCTCTACAGTCCTGCCAGCGCAGACGGTACTTGGGTTCAGTGTGTTGACCCCAAAACCAAGAAAGCCACAGTGGTTTACATCGAGCCTCGCGTTATCGTTTCACCATTTCCTCTAGGAGAATAACCGTGTTCATATCAGCAAAAGAAAAGAGGGAAATACTCGAAAGAATAGAAGCACTTGAAAGCCGCTTCAAACACATCAGTGCTCTGGCATTGAAGAAGACGGTACACCCAGAAGAAGCCCCTTGGGGGTTTAGGAAGAATGGACAGCCAAGAACAAAACCTGGTCGTCCTACATTGAAAGCAAAACCATGACCATTTACAGAAAACTTCAGGCAGCGCGATACGAGCTGGTTAACTCGGGTATCAAAAAGAGTGGCTATAACGCCTTTGGCAAATGGAACTACTATGAACTAGGAGACTTTATTCCTACGGTTCATAAACTGTTTGATGCCATCGGTCTGTGCGGCGTTGTGACCTTCGGGGAAACAGCTACTTTGACCATCTACGACAACGACGACGGAGCGTCTATCCAATTCTCTACGCCGATTGTCTATGCAGAAAACAACAAAGGACAACCCATTCAAGTACTGGGCAGTACCCACACTTATCTTCGCAGATACCTGTGGCTCTTAGCGATGGAGATCGTAGAAGCCGATGCGGTGGACTCTATGCCGCAAGAGGAAAAGCCAGTCAAGATTGAAAAGCCTAAATCCACCAAGCCTCCCAAAGCTATTGAAGGAGATGACGGACCGTGGAGCATTAAGATCAAAGTAGATGATGGAACTGTGGAGAACTGGGCAGAGCTTGCCTACGATGCATCTGTGCTTGCCCTATCAAATGCAAGCAACGTTGCTGATGTAATGTCAATCTTCAGAGTAAACAGAAATATCTTTGATCGCCTGCGTGCAGACGCAGAACCAAAATATGCACAGTTGATGAACGTTTTTAAAGAGTACAAGGAGAAATTCAATGGTTCAGTATCCTAATAGTGGTCGCTTAGCGGCTAACAAATACAAAGACAATCCTAAAAAGCCAGACATGACAGGCTCTATCAAGATGACGCGAGATGCCATGCGCCAGCTGATGATGGAGCAAACCGGGGAAGAGGTGGAGATCAAACTCTCAGCCTGGAACATGGAAGGTCAGTACGGCCAATGGCTACGCTTAGCTTGGAATAACTACAAGCCCCAGCCACGCCAGAACTATGGTCAGCAGGGTTATCAAAATCCCCAGCAAGGCTATCAAAAGCCTCAGCAGGGCTACCAGAAGCAATTCCCTGAAGACGGATCTGATCTGCCTTTTTGATCATGGAAACGCTTAATTTTGAAGCGGTTAAGGTGGCATTGAAGCAGGATAAAACCGGCTACATGCTCACCTTGTCTGTCCATCCAGATGAGATACCTTCCGACTTGATGAGAGATTTTGTTGGCTCACGCTATCAGGTGGTTATGGTTCGCTTAAACGGAGAGGAAAAGCCGATGAATCGGGATCACGAACATTCAAACGACAACGTTCGTGCAGCTGCTTTGTTGTGCCGCAACCCCAAGTTCTGGCACTTCTTGTGCGAGACAGGGCAGATATTTGAGGCAAACGAAACCTTGTCCACAGAGTGGCTAAGGCAGGAGCTGGACATATCGTCCAGAGCAGAGCTCAAAGAAAACCAAGAAGCCGTTCGGCGGCTTAAATTTATTATGAAGGAGTTATACGAATGGATGCAGGTAAACGGTTAATCCCTTACAGCGTTCACCTCACACCAGAGATTTATGAAAAGCTCAAAGAGATGGCTCAGCAGCGCAAGGCATCCAGCCTTGTGCGTGACGCCATTACAATGATCATCAATGGTAAGGGCGAATTCAACAGCGGCTACAACAAAGCAATCAAGGACGCCATGAGGCTGGTCAAGGGTGAGGAGCACCTGAACACCATCGGCATTCACGGCATCTCTATTGCTGAGTTGATAGTTGAAAAACTTGAAATGATGCAGAAATGAAAATACAGGGTGTGTTGGTTTATCAGAATAGATTATTCCGATGCACCCTGTGCGGCATCAAATTTGAAATACTTCACGAAGCCGAGGAGCACAACTGTGCAAAGCAAGAACAAAAAAGCCCCGACCAAAGCGGAAAAAAGGCACATCGAAAGAATAAAGTCAATGCCATGCGTTATATGCGGGACATCCTCACCAAGCGAGTGTCACGAGATTAAGCAGGGTCAGTGGTTTACTTCTATGCCCCTATGCGCAGACTGCCACAGAGGCTCCCATAATGGAATTCACGGGCGCAAACACATCTGGAACATCAAGAAACTTGACGAACTAGATGCGCTTGCCCTGACTATAGAAAGTCTCCTATCTGAGCCTTCTGGCGTAGGTTTTTAAGGTTCAGGCTTTTAATGATCAAATCTTCCTGAGCTTGCAAAGCCTTTTTCCTTCTATCCTTCTCATCCGCTGACATCTTGCTGTCTGGCATATTCGTGATCAGCGCAATGTTCTGACGAATCTTTGTCAGGTTCTTGCCCACTTTATCAATCTGCTTGTACATACCCAAACGAGCTTTGTTCTCTTCTTTGTTAGCGTACTCAGCGGCTTGATGTGGGCTTCTTTGTTTGATGTCGTTCAGCGTAGCGGCAGTCTTGTCAACTTCTTCCTTGAGCATGTAGAAGTCTTTCTTGAGGCCGTTCTGATTCTCTTTGGTGATAAACCCGCTAGCACCAGGGATAGATGCAGCCACGTCATTCCATGACATTGTGGGGCGCTCAACCGTAGGATCGCTGTGCATCACCTGGTTTGTCAATAGAAGGGTTACACCGCCCACTGAGCCAAACATACCGCGCATTAAGTGATCTGCATTGATAGGAGCAATGAGTCCAGTCTTGCCAAGAATCTTTCCAAGCTCAGAAGTGGATTCGTTGAATTGGCGTTCAGTCTCTTTGTTTGCCAGGCCAGTACCTATCAGCGGCTTTTGCTGGAAGAAGTCGTAGTTCAGGTAGACCTCAACAAACGGCTTGATCGCCTGCGGCACAGCAGTAGGAGCCATGATGGAGGAGGACAAAGCAGACAGCAAAGACTGGCGGAACTTACGTCCATCTTCTGTAGCGTTATCCGTCATCAGCAAATACATGTGCTCAGTAATGACCTTGGGTATGGTGAACAGGTCATTACGCAATGGAATGCTCAAGCCACCAGAGCCGGGGATCATCAGCAAGCGGTCACGCACTGTCGTAGGCTTTTTCAGGTAGTCATCATCGTCACCATTCATCATGGCGTAGATCAATGAGAGAGCCATCACAGAGCCGGTCGTAGCAATTAGCGTTTCAAGAGCAGCCTTGCGCTCACCGGGAGAAATGCCAATACCAGTGATTGTTTTGTAGGCTACGTTCTGGGCTGCAAGATATGCATTGAAGAATGGAATAACCTGACCGGCCAGCATCAAAGCTTTGGAGCTACCACGACGGCGGAAGTTGATAACCTCAAAAGCCTTCTCAAGCGCAAGCGACTTGGCAATATCTTTAGTCTCTGGATTCTTTTCATACTGAGACATCGTTGCCTCGTACACCGCCTGACGCACAGCGTTGTCTGAAGCCATAGAGATGTGCTCAAGCATAGACTTGACTTTATTCCAGCCACCAGGAGGAGACTTCAAGCCAGAGTAGATCATCGCATCCATGCGAGATGCATGAGATGAGAAATCCTTCACGCCTGTTGCGCCGTAGCGTTTGAGCTCTTCGTGCGTTGTGCTTGCGTGACGCAACGTTTTCACAAACTCTTTAACGGCTAAGACTGGAATTCTCAAAGCATACTGAGGCTTTAAGCCAGAAGAGAAAATGGCTGCGAACGCATCTTGAGGCAGTTGACTGACGGCAAACAATGGGTTCATCACCACAGTCTTGCGCAGCATGTTGCTGAATCTGGTGAAGAACTTAACCGTAGGTATGGAGATAGCAGCCAGACCTTCAAAGGCATCCACGAAGAGCGGATCCTTCATGTTGTAGAACTCTTCCTTGCCGTTGCGCCAGATGCGCACGTTATTGGCATCACGGCTTGGGCGAGGGATTCTCTCGGCTACACCAACTTCTTCAGCAGCCTTGACAAGCTGAACAGCAGAAGTGTTTCGCACTGAACGGTTAACGGCGTATTGAGTCCAGCGCATCATGTTGTCAAACACGTCATGCACTGGCTTTTGAGAACCACGGAAACCGGGCTCTCTTGCCTTGACCATCAAGCCGGTTAAGAACTCTTTAGGACCTTGACCATTTTCAATCTGATCATCACGAAAGAAAGGAACGTAGTCCGCATTGGACATCATGAAGTCAGCTTCTTCATCGCTCCAAAGTCCAGAGTCAACCAATATCTTTTTGGTGTTCTCACGAATACCATTCCATGTCTCAACGACATCATTGAGTTCAGGGATGGTTTTAAACAAGCTAAGGCCATTAGCCACTTGCTCATCCGTCAGGTGAATGATCTTTGGCTTTTGCTTAGACAAGTGTTCCAAGCTCTTGATCTGAGCCTGCATCGTTGCCTTGGAAGCTTTAGTGGCTGGATCTTTACCTTTTAATGCATCGATCTTTGCCTGCAGGTCTTCAATCTTTGCCGGAGCTTCAGCAATGCTGTTGTTGTAACGCATGAGCGATGCGGTACGCTTGGCTTCAAAGGCATAGTGCGCTACCAACTCAACTTCTTGCTTGGTCATGTTGTGCTCTTGCGCAATCATGTCTAGCTGGCGAGAAAGAGTTAAGAAGTTAAACTTAGATTTAATGCCTTCCCACTTGTGCATCAACGGGTCATATACAAGATTACCCATCGTCATAAACAAATTGCCCAGCGCATCGGCATGAACAGTCTGGCTCAAACTAATGTTGAGCATGTCACGCACCTTGTCAGAGATGTCTCTTGTAGAAGCCATCACTGCTTCTCTAATCTTTGCGTTCAAAGCAAAGTCACTGGAGAAGCTCTTAGTGCCAACGATATTAACAAACTTGTTCCAAGCCTCACGAGATTTGCCAGTTGGGTTGTCTGTTGCGTTATCCCAGTAGCCTTTGACCTTTTCTTTGAAGCCTGGTGGCGGAGGGGTAACTTCCCTGCCCATTTCCCCAAGCATGTCCAGTGCATCACGACCAGCGCCAGTGGCTTGACTTGGCGGCAGCTCGGAGGCTTCTATTGAAGGACTTACAGCCGCTGCTTTTGGCTTTCCTGGTGGCGCTTGCGGAGTGGTTGGCTGACCCAGCCTATAACCCTTTTTCTCCAGCTCTCGTGCGGTTTCAAGAGCCGGATTCTCAAACATAGCGGTTGATATTTTGATCAATCGGTCAAGCGCAGATTCGTATTCGGGAGAGAGGTTCAAAACTTTGCGAACAAACTCCACCAACTTTTGCATGGCAGTCTTGTCGCCAACTTTGACGGTGGACAAGAAGCGTTGCGTAGCCGGATTGGTCAATCCTTGAGTGATGAACTCAGCGTAGTAGTCTCCAACATCTGATTGTTTAAATGCGTACTGAATATCAAATTTTTCATCAGAGTTGTACTTGTTAAGTTCCTTCTCTTTATTCCATTGCTTTTCAGCAGCCTCACGAAGTTCATTCAGAGCTTTTACGCGAGGATCTGAATTGCCAAGAAAACGAATCTCTGCCAACGAAATAACATGGACGAATTCATGCGCAAGAATCTCAAACGTAGAACCTTTTAACCTGTTAATTTCTAAATTAAAGTAAATTTTTCCATTGGGATCAGTATAAAATAGAACATGACCGCCGGTCTTTGTTACTCCTTTTCTGCTGATCACGTACTTCATGCCAAAAGTCATTGGCACGCCACGCTTGTCGTACTCTTTGATCTTTTTAAGGATGTGCTCTGCTATGCCCTTTGAATAAGAGTCGTGAGCAATCTTTACCAACTCTTCTGCAGCCTGAACAACATTCAAGCCTTGGAATCTTTTATTAACCTGCTCTCTGGTTAGTTCTGGCTTCTGAAAGAACTTCTCTTTCTTTGGAGCTTCCTTTTTTGGCGGCTCGGTTACCGGTGGCTTTTCCGGAGGAGTAAACAAGTCCTTTGGCTTTTCTTCTTCCAAAGACTTGAACACATCCTCAAGAGGACGCTTTTGAACCTCGCCAAACATGTCCACATCAGAGCGGTTGTGCTCAGCCAGTGCAGCCGTTGCCAAGCGGTCCAGACCCTCTGCGATCTTCTTGCCAGAGCGACCGGCATCAGCAACCATCTTGATGATCTGCTGAGTATGCGGATCCATTCCGATGTCGGCTTGTGCAGCCATCTCTTGCAGGCTAATACCCCTGCGCTTAGCATTGACCACAGCCTCTGCAGCTTGGGTCACATACTTGCGAATGTCGTACTCGCCAGCGCCGTCAAGCTGCGCCATCTTGGGAGCAACCCGTGCCAAGGCGTTAAGCATCAGCTTAGCGTCTGGGTCCATCGTTGCACCGTACAAATCAATCAATGGCTCATGACCGTATGCGTGCCAGAACACGGCATTCATCAAGCGGTCTTGCGCCCTTGGCGTTGGCTCTCCGTTTGTGTTCTTTAAGTCAGGATGTTCAGACACCGGCATTGCATTGATGAAGTCACTCAAAGACTTCGCCGTGGGCGTGCCGTCTTCATTGAACTTCAGTGCATTTACATCTACACGCTTGGCGTCTTGCTTGGCTGCATCAATAGCAGACAGACCAGATATTCCTGAAACGTTTGAGATGTCAGCAATGTTAGGCGTGACAAAAGACTTGGGCATCACCCGAACCAGCATAGGCTCAGCCATACCTTCAATGGCAGACTTGTCTATACCGTGAGCATTGTCAGCCAGCAATTCTTGCTTGTACTTCTGGGCTGTGTCCCGGTTGTAAGCTTCTTGTATCCCTGCTACACGACCGTTACCTGCGATGGGGCGAATAGCCTGAACGGACATATCCCCATAGGTAGTGTTCTTACTGCCGTCATGAGAGTTAGATGGCAATACGGAGCTTGCTTCAACCACAGCGTAGCGCACGGGAATCTGAGTTCCATCAGAAGCCGTGGTCATCTCGTAGGAGCCCAAGTGTGTTTCTGGCAGCTTGGTGTCGGTCATCACCACTGGAGCGCCACTACCAAAGCTTCTGGACACGCTGAGTTCGTTGTAGCGTGGATCAGCTGCTATGCCCTGCATTTGAGCAATGGCTGCAGGCGTAGATCGATCACGGTTTTGCAGAACCGTATTCGACTCTTCAGGTAACCCTTCGTGATAATTCTCAAAATGCTGAGACAAGTCCTGCTGAGGCACAGTAGCAGGAGGATTAACAGGAGGAGTGGGCGGTGTTACTGGCGGTGTAACAGGCGGAGTAGTCGGTGGAGTAACCGGCGGGGTCACTGGAGGATTTACGGGGGGCGTAATAGGAGGAGGAGTTGTGGGTGTTGTCGCAGCTTGAGGGCGCTGCAATGCACCAATGCCACCAGCCGTACCGATAGTTCCAAGCGCAGCCTGAGCGGCAGTTCTACCTAATCCCTCTGTAAGCTTAGCGTTAGGATCTACCCGTTGTTGAGCTATGTTCTGTGCAAGCTGACCGCCAGTTTCTTCAATAAATTCACTTGGCAGTTCACCAGCGACAAGACCTGCGGCATTAGCCACACGGCTACCAGCTTTCCCTGCTTTACCGGCAAGAGCCTCAGCAAACCTATGTCCGCCTGGTAGATTCTGTGCGCCCAAAGATATGGCAGCACCAGCGGCTCCAGCCGTGCGAGCATACTTCAATGCGCGATCACGAGCTTCGGGCTCAGGTACGTCATCGGCAATCATCTTGTCGTAGGTTGCCTTGTAAGCCTCAGAGCCTACGTCCGTTCCTTGCTGTAGGGCTCCAGTGCCGATAGCGGCGCGAGAGCCAACCTTAACGGCAGCTTTCTCGGCGGCCTCAGCGGCGGCTTTCTCTGCGGCAGTGCCAGCAGCTTTCTTTGCAGCAGCTCTTAAAGCAGTAACTTCCGCAGATGCAGCAGGCGTTCCAATGGCCGCAAGAAGTGCAGGCAGTTGTTCGGGAAGTTGTTGGGCTACAAAGTTAAGACCAAGACCCAAAGGATCTTTTGCCGTTTCTTTAAACTCAGTTAAGAACGCACTGAGCTGACCGTTCTTTTCAGCTTCTTTGACTTTCTCTTCTTTGGCTTGCTCTCTGGCTTTTAAGCCGGGAGACTTCATCTCTTCGCCGTATTGCTGCAGCTTGTTGGCTGCGTGCATGACACCCGTATCCGAGAAATCGCCAGTGGCTAATCCGTACATTTGAGGAGCGAACTTTGCCGCACCTCCAAGCCCGGAGATAACGCCAGCGGCTACGTCCTTAACAGCCTCACCGTAAGTACGGCTTGTATCTGGAGCCTTTGGAGCGCCAGCCTCAAACGGATCAAAGACTTTCGGCGTTTGATCAAACGGATCGAATACAGCCATTATTATTTCCCGTATTTACTGTTGTAATAATCGGTCAATTCTTTATCAGTCACGCCTTTATTCTGTGGCGATGCCTTGGCTTTTGCAAGGAATTCTTGCAGCGACGGAGGGGCAATATTTGAGGTCTTTGCAGATTTGTCTATCTCATCGATTCCCTCGTAGATATTTTTGCCCTGATTGAAGTTCTCCATCATTTTCTTGGCTTTTCTTGCTTCCTTCTTAGCGTCTTCATAAGCCGCAGATTGCTGAGCTTTTAAAGCGTCATCAAAACCAGCATTTGCCAAATCAAAAGATTTTCGAGCAGACTCTTGCTCTCGTAAAGAAGCTTGCAAAATAGAAGCAAGACTTTGATAGTCAAGCTTGCCTGTTTGGCCAGACTTAATTTGCTGAGCCTTGGCATAGGCTTCTTGCTCTTCAGGCTTAAGCTTTGCAATTTCAGCAGCAGACAAATCCATCTTTGCCAAGCGAGCAGCTTCTGCTCCTTCCAGAGCTTTGTGGTGGCGAGCATCCTCAATCATCTTTCTCTCTTCTTGAGCACGCTGCTCAGCCGCACGCTTATTAGCCTGAGCCTCACCATAAACTTTATGAAGATCGGCATCACGTCGTGCTTGGCTTTCGCCGTAGGTCTTGCCAACGTTTTCCCCGCGCTTGAGCTTCTCTTCTCGGTTACGCTGGTCAATTTTGTCCAAGATTTCCAGCTGGTCCAGCATGTGCTTTTCTTTCTCAGCCTGATGTCTGCTCTGCAATCCAGTGTAAGTCTCAGCAGCGCCACCGGCACCGCCAACACCCCAGCCATGAAGAACAGAAATAAGATCGTTCATCTTATTTGCTTCTTCGTTTCTCATGTGCATCTGCTGAATTTCTTCCAGCTTCTTGAGTGCGACCTGACCCGCAGGAGAGTCAACACCGTAATGCTTGGCAATGGCATCAGCCACTTCAAACTCATCCTTTAAAGACGGTTCTTTGCGCAGCTTGGCAGCCATCTGTTCATTTGCCGTATCGTCCAAAGTGCTTAGCTTTGGAGCGGGTTCAACCGGGGCAACAGGATTGACTGGTCTAGGTTTATTTACAATCTGAGCAATTCCATTTGCAGCAGCGTTAGAGCCTGGCGGAGCGGCTGGAGGCGTGCCCTTTGTGGCGCCTTGAGCTATACCACCGGCTGCAGGAGGAGCGGGTGGAGCAGTAGGTGGAGCAGGTGGAGCAGGAGGCGCAGCTGGTGGAGCAGCAGGAGGAGCTGCTGGAGCAGGCGCACTTTCTGTATCAAGCATCATTGATTGGGGTGTCTTGGGCTGTAGAGCACGACTAATGCCAGACCCAATTGAGCTCAGTCCTTGGGAGATACTTTGACCAAGACTTGACAGAGGTGTTTGGGGGCCTCTTTGCATTAAGCCAGCTTCGTTGTCTGGAGAAATTGAACTTAACGCCTGTTGTTCCGCCGCTTGCTGTTCAGCGGCACGTTGCTTAGCAGCTTCTTGTGCCCCGGCTACATACATGGCAGTCTGGTTGGCTAAAGGCACCTGACTTCCATTGGTCGTTCCCTCAAACGCAAGAATACCGCCGTGGGCAAACTTGTACATGTGATGGGGAACGTGATGCATCAGACCGCCATGCGCAGCGGCAATGGGCTGCTGATTTGTATAGCCCTGAAGCTGAGACAAAGACACTTCATTAGAGATAGGTACAGCCTCAGTAGCCGGACGCATCTGTGGACGAGTGCCCACTTGGAAGGCGGCAAAGTTCTGCATAGGCATAGCCTGACCAGCCTGTGGAGCAGGCACTTCTATAGGCTTAGCCTCTTGAGGAGGAGGCTGGATAGAAGACTTGTTGATAGCCTGCATCAAAGCAGCAAACTGCTGGGCAGCGTTTTGCTCAGAAGTGTGACCACCGCTTGCAAACTTTGCAATGCCGCCAGACTTCATGGGATTACCAGCCGACTGAGTAGCCGGTACGGGCTGTGGTGGCTGAGCTTGAGGCAGGGCAGCGGCAATACCTTGGGGCTGAGGAGAAGCTTGACCAGGCTTAACAACCGATTGCTCAATCTCTTGCTTAACGCTAGGAGGATTGGGATTGGCGCTGGCATTCTGATAATGCTGCTCCATTTGCTTGCGACGGTTCAACTCTGCTAAAGCGGCATAAGGAGGAACCTCGGGATTAGACCCGTTGGCATAAGCCATGATTGCCTGATTTGGAAGATTCTTTAAATCATCCAAAATTTTGACGAGATTCATTGACATATTTAGTCCTTAAGTACCGGCATTTGTTGTACCGTTGCCCGAGCCGGTCGTTCCAGATGAAGTCCCGGTTCCCGTGCTAGTTCCTGTAGCGTCCTGTATTTTTTTGTACAGAGATAGCAATCCAGCAAGATCGTTATTGATCGTAGCAAGGGTAGATGTGTTAGGCGTAGTCGCAGCAGTAGAGATCGGCAAGTTACCCAGCATCGCAGCCATGTTGGTGAGCTGAGTCTGTGGGTACTGGACCTGCTGATTAAACTGGTTGAGAGAAGCTGTGTCTTGAGCCTGCTTGATCTGCTGCTGAGTAGCGCCAGCGGTACCGAGAGCGGCGTTCGATGCCAAGCCATAGTTGGCTGCAGCTTCGTTGGCGGCTTCTTGGTTTTGCTGAGCTTGTAGGCTTTGTGCGTTAGCAGTATTGAACTGGTTCATCGCATTGTTGTAAGCCGTGTTGTAGCCCTGACCAATCAAGTTAGACTGCTGAGCCAGCAGGTTATAGGCGTCTTGCCCCTGAAGGACTGCTTGACGTGTACCGCCAAAGCCACCGGCTTGCGTGAGCTTACTCAAGTCACCCTGCTCACCCTGCTGAGCAGCCAGCTGAAGGGCTTGGAGCTGAGGATTCAAAGAAGCCTGCAAGTAGGGGTTCATGTACTGCTGAACGGCAGCGGTGTCAAACGTACCAGACTTGAACTGGGTAGGCGTTAAACCCGTACTAGCCAGCTGATTTGCGTTGGCAAAGTATTGATTCTGAATATCTGATGGGCCAGCAGCTAATTCACCTGTATATACAGGCATAGGAGCATTGCTCAGGGCTTCTTGTTTGCCCAGCATATTGGTCACATAAGGAGCCGCCCAGTCAGACAAACCCGTTTCCGTGGAAGTGCCCAAGCCGGTAGAAGGGGTGACTGTGCTTGTTGCACTGGGTGAAGTCGTAACGGAGCTACCAGCAGCGAAACGTTTAATTCCACCGCCAGAGGCGTAGCCTGCAATACCACCCGGCATGAATTTGTCAGGGTTAATTTCTTTGCCCTGATGTTTATTCCCGGTACGGGCGTAGCGGATTTTGTCCATCATCTGGTACAGCTTCTTAGCACCAGCATCTGAGTTGCCGTTACCCAAGTGGGAAACGACATCGGCAGGGATAACGAATTCGCCGTGGCTTAGTTTGGCAGGCTGAACGCCGTCGATGGACGTGTCAAGCTTGTCAGCCATACCATCCGTAGTTCCTTGTAAATAACGACCACCGCGGGCCATAGCTGCGATTCCTGTGTGCATAGCGCCTCCGTGAGCGGCATGAATAGCGGTTGTAGGATTCTGCTGAGCAGCAGCAAGCTGAGCCTGAATTGCCAAGATTTGTTCAGGTGTGGCAATCTGCGCAATACCCGTGGATGGAGCTTGGCTCGTCATCGGAGTGTTTGCTTGTACGGGTTGACCCTTATTTGACCAAGCAGTACCAATATTTGCGGCAGGCAGTTGTTGTTCCTGCGGTTTGGGGGGAGTCATCTCAGCGGCTTGCTTGGCTGCAGTGGCTTGGGCAGTAGCAACGTCTGCCGGTGCAACGTACTGACCGGGAGTGAAATAAGCCTGACCTTGACCCGCTTGTCCGGGTGCTATGCCTTGGCTGACGTACGTGTAATTGGGGATTGTGGCATTGGCAATCTTGGTTTTGGTCTGATCTCCACCAGCCAGCATGGCAGCAGCTGCGGCGCCAGTTCCCATATTTGCCAGATTTAAAGTACCGGCAGGAAGATTAAGAGCCTTATTTAAAGCTGCAAGAATACCGGACGACCCTCCCCCGGCGTTTCCAGCGTTTCCAGCTCCTGCGCCAGACCCAGAACCTGTACCAGTATCGGTTGCATTGGTTGTATCTACAATGTTACCGTTTGAATCGTAGGTAAGAGTACTTCCGTCATCAAATGTCTGGACATAGTTGCCGTTTGCATCCTGAGTAGCTCCAGCTGGGGGCTGCCATGAAGAGGCTGTGGAGCTACTATCTGTAGAGCCGGGAAGATCAACCCATTCGAACTGCTCCGTATCATTGTTGTATTGCCACATATTAAACTCTCCAATTCAGTAACTTTAGTAGATCGTCTACGGAGCCACCACTGGCAGCCATTGTAGTATTTTCTGGTTCTCCAAGCCATACATATTGCACGTTCTGACCCGGTTGTGCGTTCGTTGGAACGTCCTCTGCAGCCGCCTCGGCAGCCGATATTCCCTTGATCGCCAAGTCCTTAATATCAAACTGTGGCGCAGCACCCATGACCGATGGTCCTTCGGGTGTAAATATAGAAGGTGTAGCCAGCACAGCCAGCTGAGCAGCACTTAATCCAGTCTTGGTACTTGTACTCGTACCTGTAGTTGTAGTTTTCCCAGTTCCAGTTCCGGTAGATGTAGTGGTTCCACCCGTACTAGTGCCGCCGGTGCTAGTACCGCCACCAGTGGTAGTTCCTCCGCCAGTTCCCCCTCCTGTGGTGGTTCCGCTGCCAGTGCCACCGATTGAAGTAGTTGTTCCACCGCTGGTATCTGTTCCTCCGCCAGTAGTGGTATCGCCTCCTGTAGTGGTACCGCCGGTAGTAGTTCCTCCACCAGAAGTATCAACTCCACCAGTTGTTCCCCCTGTAATTTGAGTCCCCGTTGTTATGGTTCCCGTTCCAGTTGATGCCCCTGTAGTGGACCCGGTATTCACGCCAGTATTGTCTGTTCCGGCTCCGCTTGTAGTCGCTGTTCCGCCGGTGACAGTCGTTCCAGTGGTTGTTGTGCCAGTAGTATCTATGCCGCTTGTTGTCGATCCAGTAGAGGATACTCCAGATGTAACCCCACCGTTCCCGGTGCTTGTGCCGGTTGTTTCGCCGCCAGAAGTAGTTGCTCCGGTAGTAACCCCAGAAGTTGTTTTTCCTTTTACCAACCCAGACGCATCAACTTCTGAGCCACCGGAACTTGTTGTAGTTCCGCTGGAACCTGTTCCCGTAGTGACTTCCCACGGCGGGACAGGTATATTTTCACTGCTGGTCGTAGAGCCGTCGCCGACAACATTACCCTCCGAGTCAACGGTAAATCCGCCTGTTTCATAACGAATGTCACCAGTAATGTTGTCTCTCACAACATCATAGGTAAACACTTGGGTAGGATCATCTGGGTTTGTAATGACAATGGTTGTATAGGTGGATTCACCATCTTGACTTGTGTGCGTATCAAGAGCCTGACCATTTTCAGGAACAATAACCCAAGGCGGCACAGTACCGGTACCTGTTGAAGTGCCGGTTGATGTCTCAGTGCCCGTTGACGTACCAGTAGAAGTCTCTGTACCAGTAGAAGTCCCTGTAGAAGTTTCAACTCCAGTAGAAGTACCAGTAGAAGTCTCAACCCCAGTTGATGTTCCAGTAGATGTTTCTGTTCCTGTGGATGTGCCGGTAGAAGTCTCGGTTCCTGTAGAGGTTCCTGTGCTGGTAATGCCGCCTGGTCCAGCGACTTTCGTTCCTGGGTCTGTCGTCAACTTGGGTAGCGTATCAATGTGATACTCAATCTGCAAAGCCGTAGCGGGATCAGTTCCGTTCTTAACCAAGCTCTGATACCCTTGTTTGGAATCGTCAGATAGATTCTGATAAATGGACCATGACTTTGGATCAGTAAACCCGGCAGCTGCCGCCGCCGCCATATCGGCTGCATCTTGAAAGCCAGCAGACTTTGCAGTGTCATCGGGATTGGGCGTGGTTACACCTGTTCCAGTACTGATCCCTGTCGATGTATTTGTTTCCGCTCCAGTGGATACGCCGGTACTTACTCCAGTATCAGTGCTTACGCTGGTTCCTGTTGATGTGCCAGTTGATGTAGCCGTGCTGGTAGCTTTAACCTGATCAGCGTCGTATGCATTCTTGTCGCCGTTGTACTTTTGATAAGTTTCGTAATCGGGAAACCCGGCGTCTTTTGCTGTCTGTGCATTACGTGCAAATGTATAGGCTGCATTATCGCCATTGAATTGCTTATACGTTGCATAGTCTGGGAAACCCGCTGACTTTGCGGTAGCCTCATTCTGAGCATTTTGATAAGAGGAAAAATCTCCTTTGTACTGTTGGTACGTGGAGTAATCCGGAAACCCGGCGTTCTTTGCCGTGGTTTCATTTAAATCCGTTTGGTAGGCCGTAGAGTTGCCGTTATATTTCAGATACGTTGTGTAATCAGGGAAGCCAGCGTCCTTGGCTTTCTGTGCATCCTGGGCGACAATATACGCCGCATCATCGCCGTGGTACTGCTGGAATGTGGCGTAGTCGGGGAAACCTGCCGCTTTGGCAGTTGCCTCATTCTGATCAGACTGATAAGCGCTCAGATCACCATTGTATTTTTGGTATGTAGCGTAATCGGTGAAACCCTTGGACTGAGCCATAGTTTCATTAGCCTGAGCAGCGGCTTTGGCGTTGGCCGCATCCTGAGCAGCTTTGGCGGCGGCAGCAGCGGCAGCTTGGTCGGTGTTATACGCACCCACATCGCCTTTGTACTTCTGCATAGTGGCGTAGTCAGGAAAGCCTGCCGTCCTGGCTGAGGCATCATCCTGTGCTGCTTTATATGCAGAAAGATCACCGTTGTACTTTTGATAAGTAGCATAGTCAGGAAATCCAGCATCTTTAGCTTCGGATGCCTGATCAACACTATGCAAGTTGTAGTAATCCAGTTGACCTTGGGTGAAACCCATCTTGTTAACTAGATAGTCCAACGTCAGATTGTTCTTATCAATAAAGCTTTGAGCAGCGTTAGGATCGCCGCTGTTCAGTGCATCTGATAAATTATTTGATCTTTGGGCAGCTTGGTAATCTGCATAGTTGGCAAAGCCGTGCGCCGTGGCGTCCGCCTGATTTGCTTGATCAGTCTTATACGCATTGCTATCGCCGTTGTATTGCTGATAGGTTGCGTAGTCTGGAAAGCCAGCTTGTGTAGCCTTCGCATTATTTATCTGATCAACGTTATATGCGTTTACATCTCCGTTGTATTGCTTAGATGTAGCGGCATCAGGGAAGCCTGCTTTTTGGGCGTAATAGTCTGCAGCCCCAATGCCGTTAGCGCTTTGGAAATCTTGGTAATTCTTAAACCCAAGATCAGTCGCTGTTTTAATCAGCGCATCCTGAGCTTCTTTAGCTGCTTCATCAGACACTTGCTTGACAATGTCTTGGGCTTCGGTTGTTGCCAGATCGTTGTACTTGGCTACGTCCTGCGCAGTAGTAGCCGCTTGATTGGTCAGACCCGTATTGATCGTGTCAATCTGAGACTTCAAGCTTGTTAGGTTATCACTATAAGTCTTGTACTGCATCTGAGCGTTAGTTAGCTGAGAGCTGGAGCCGGTATAAGCATCCGCAGCAGCTTTGGCTGTATCGTATGCAGTCTGTACCGTAGTAGCCTGTGAATTGATCTGAGGCACAAGAGCATTGGCTGCAGTAGCCAAAGTTTGTTGAGATGGAGGGTTAAAGTCGTAAATGGGTTGCTGATGAGCCGGGACCCAAGAAGCGGATCCAGAATCATCTGTCTCATAGCCGCCCGGAATATCTTGGTATCCGGTTATCTTCACATAATTGCCATTAGCATCGTCGTATTGCCAGCCTTGGCTTACCAGATAGTTGTTATACCCAGCATTGCTACTTACCGCATCTTTGTACGTGTTGTACTGATCCATCAAAGAGTTAAGCGTAGCCTGCTGACTGGTGAAGTCAGTGTTCGCAACGTTAGCCGTTTTGTATTGATCCTGAACAGTGTTCTGAAGTGGATTCAGTACATTGTTAAAGTAGTCTGTTGCCGTTTGCTTTATATCGTTGAAGTTGTTTGAAAGCGATTGAACGGTGTCTGAATTTTTCTTTAAATAGTCAACACCAGAAGAAATAGAGGCAGACAAAGCCGTGGCTGTAGCCGACTGAGCAATTGCATCGCTCACCGACTTGCCGCCTAAGATAGCTTTGGTAGCCGCTGTAACAGAGTTAGAGATCAGCTTTGAATCTAAAGTACTTGGGTCCAGATTTAAGTTCTGTTTCAGCTCAGTTTGAATGGCTGCACCGATACCGCCGCTGGCAGCACTGGCAAGAATCTGATCAAAGTTCTGACCCTTCAAAGCCGCAGTAGCAGCAGAACCTGAAGCACTGGTGACCACTTGTTTAACAAGAGCTTGCGTATCTGGTGACCAGTCAGTAGTCGTCAAAGTAGAGCCAGTAATATTTCCAGCCACTTGCCCAATTTGGGCGCCAGCATAAGATGCCAAAGCGTTGGTGGCTATAGTCTGAAGGTTTCCGCCGTTAACGGCGCTTACCGTGGCACTAGCAATGATGGGTGGAACGCCAATAGATGTGAGAGCAACCGTCTCAATAACTGGCAACGGATTTTTGATAATAGACTCGATTGTGTTGGTGACAAAACCACCAACGGAGGAAAGTAAATTACCAACCTCTTTTGTTATATCACACATTTACAATCCCCTTGTAAATGGTCCGCCCTTTTTCATCCTTCCCAATAGTCTGAACATCTACGGGATAGCCAATGCGCTTGATCAGGTTAATCATGTTCACGTCGTGAGTCTCGCCGTAGACTTTCTTGTAACCTGCAGCCTGCATGGCATGGGCAAACTCTTTCATATTCCTGAATAGGTTCTTGTATGTGTCTGCATTGAACACAAACATCTGAGCTACACCCGGAGCGTCTATCCTGATCCAGAACAAAGTGTTGCCGTTTCTTAAAACCCTATATTGATTTGAAGCGATTGTTTGATGCAAAACTGCATAAGCTTGCTTCCAATCTATGCCGGACTCTTTGATCTCAGTAGAGTTTTTAACAATGTCCTGCGGGGTCATGCGTTTATCGGTCATGTCTTGATCTTCAAAACGTTACCGGCTGACTTGTCCACATACACTTGACCGGGACGCAGATTAGATGTCATTGTCTGGTCAGGAAGGGTATTGATGTCAAAGATAATCCCATTAAGAGAGATAACCTGCTGAGCGTTCACTTGGTTCAAAAATAAACGCAAGATGTTGATCAGCTTATTCATGTAAGTCTGATCGTACTTATCCGGTGGGTTGGGGAACGCCGGAGGATTTTGGTTCTGAAGCATCCCCATGATTAACCCCTTAAGCCATCAGATTTCCAATCAAACTTGTGTATGCCCGACTGCCAGGACAAGTTAAGTTGGTTGCTCGTGATGGAGAAGTAAATCTGTCTTCCCCTTACCCGAGTGTTGACTTGCCCAGTGAACTGCTCAATGGGATATGAGTTTGTCTCTGTAATCGTTCCAGAGCTGATGCCGCCGGTAGACTGAGGAGAATAGTATCCCGAACCCGAGTTGAGCATAGGGTAAAAGCTCATCGTGACTTGAGGCGTAGGATTTGTTGATCCCAAGAAAGTAAAGTCCGGCAGGATACGCCAGATGTATGAGACATATCCACTGCCATCTTGAATGTCAAATTCAGAAGATGTGATGGAAGTATTCAACGGTAAGGGTGTGCCAGTCTCGTTATTGTTGCTTCCATACTCGTGATACACCAGCGTGTTGTTACCAGTGGCTCCAACTGGATATTGGAACAAGCCGTTCTGCAACCAAGCCGTGCGGCACAGTGCGCCGTAGTACCAAATGTCCTGCTCGTAGTTGTAGACTACGTAGGTATCGTTTAGACCATTGGGTGAATTGAGAGAAGTGTAGTGCCACCAGACTTCGTTGAACTGCTCGTTCGTTCCGGCTGTAACTTGTAGATACTCGGTCGTATCAATGGTGTCAAAGATAAACTTCTTCAAGTCGCAGCGCAGCGTTGTTAAGTTACCGTCGTACTTGTAGAACTTACCAAAGCCCATCCAATAAGCCTTGCCGTCCGCATAGGCTGCCGCGTTAGGACTAACGATAGATTGAGTCTCACCCACCAGCGTGAACGTCCAAACAGCTGGCGTTCCCACATACTGACCGCCATACAAAGATGAATCAGTAAAGACCAGAATCTGTTGGTTCATCTGCAAAGCCGTCACGATCTTTGATCCGTGAGACAGCGGAATAGAACCGGCTTGGTTGGTAGAGCTGGGCGTCCAAGTGGTCAGACTTTCCTGATCAGACCAGCGAACAAGCATGGGGTTAAATACCGTAGTGCCGGTATCGTTTGTCCCGAACACCAGCAAGAAACGGCTTGTATCAGAAACAATTAACCAGTTAGCCGTCAGCGGTAAATCTATCCCGCCAAAGGTCAAAATAACTGCGCCGTTGGTGGCCGTAGCGTTCTGGGATAAAACCAGTGAAGTGCCGCTTATAGAGTAAACAGTCGTTCCAAATGGAATCCCCGTACCCAGCACCGTAGCTCCAGCTTTGATGGCTGAGTTGCTAGCCGGCAAAGTAACAGCAGTAGATCCGCTTGTCGTAGAAGCCGTTTGCGTAGTAACAGGAACAGAGGCAAGAGACACGCCTCTGGTTGTCAAAGCATTACTGCCATTCCAATAGTAAATAGGCCCACCGACGGGACAGAAAACCAAATCCTGACCGTAGTTATCTTGTGACCATAGCCTTATGGAAGATTGGTTTGTCGCTCCAACACCCCAGTATCCAGCACCCCAAGAGCCTGCACCCCAGCCCACTTGAGGAACGGCTGTAGCGGTGCCCACGTTAATCTGATACGTAGCCACTACAGAGGATCCGCCGCCAGAGCCAGTATTGTTGGCATAGGTAGCAGATGTAATGGTGTACGTAGAAGGAGTAATACTGGAGCAAGTCAGCTGATACTGACCGCTAATGGTCACGCCGTTAAAGGTCGTAGCCCCGCTGAACGTTACAAAGTCGCCGGTAACGTATCCGCCAGAAGTGTCCGTCACCGTGACGATGTTGGACATATTCGTGGTCTGAAACGGATTAGCTGATAAGTTAACCACTGCCCGAATGGGAGTGATGTCGTAATAGGCCCCGCCGTTTTGAATGTAAAACTTCAGGTTAGTCCCAAGGCTGATGTAAGTCTGGTAAGCCAGAGTCACCCAAGACCACAAAGAACGACATACACCAAGAAACGTAGCAACCGTAAGTGGTATCCAGCCCCCGATACTCTCGGGCATTCCCTGGCGGAAGCGGACTAGATTAGATTCATACCAGCCAGTGGTATAGCCAGACGAGTTATTGACGCCCAGTAATTCTGTGGCATAGCGTGTGTTTTCTCTGTTAACACCGGGTCTAATAACTATTGGCTTTAATGGCACGGTTTACCTCATTATGCTAGGACGCTAAAGGCGGTGTTAATCTGTGCAACCCTGTCGTCAAGCCCAATGATACCGCCGTTAATCACCTTTGTCATCCCGACAAAATCACGCCCTTCAGCCTTTTGATTTAGCTTATGGGTTGACCAAAAGAAACCAGCCGTCAGGGCGGCATACATGGGCGTAGACACCAGATCGGGGTTCATGACGAAATCCACCCCTAGTGCTTGACCGGCATGATAGTAATTTGCATGGCCCGTGGTTTGAATGCATCCCCTGCCGCGAAAACGCCAACCATCTCCTGATGCTTCATCCCGGTTTCCCATACGATTGGCGTAAACAGAATTGGCAGTCTTTTGCGGATTACCGGAGTACTGGTTTGCGACATCAAGAGTAGGAAAGCGCTTGGGCCATAGACGCATCAGCGTCGCAGCCTTGTAGTTCAAGTTCTCTTCTAGGACCCGGAAGTTACCGCATTCGTGAGCGCACTGCCCTATGAAAGAAGCCTGCTCAATATTTGAGAGGATATTGAACTTTTCAAACGTAGCGTTCAGTGGATCAACCCACTTGGGATCAATCTTTAATTTGACAAGTTGATCACTGTTTACCATTGATCTGCTCCCGTACTTGGTTATAAGCGTCTATGCACGCATTAAGTTGTAGAGTATTCTTATCCCCTTGGGCTACTATTTCTGCGATGGCTGCGAGGGTTGCTCGGTCGGCATCAGAAGTTTGGTCAGCCGGTCCGTTAGGTTGGCTTCCTGCTTCTTGGCTATTTCCGGCGGGAGTGGAGGCACTTGGGGCGGCTTGTACGCAACTTGCGGTGGGGAGCCGCAGGCGGCCAGCACGGATAGCACGGTCAAGGGCAGTAGATTTTTCAGCAAGGACATTGTTGGCTTCCTCCAGTTTGGTGGCGTTTTGGTTCAGTTTACTTGTCATGTTT
>Ga0214166_1000320_pt1 | contig 25384 bp, 28 predicted proteins | sample TroBogepilimnion_27_FD_153005 | JGI IMG/M metagenome (GOLD analysis project Ga0214166, IMG submission 153005) | Freshwater microbial communities from Trout Bog Lake, WI - Practice 18AUG2009 epilimnion v3 | ecosystem: Environmental > Aquatic > Freshwater > Lake > Epilimnion/Euphotic zone ...
CTTCAGGATTCGTTAAGAAGTTCTCAATTCCAGCGTGCTCAATGTATCTAAACTTGATATCTTGCTGCTTCTTTTCTTTCATGATTCTACGTATGAAAGCGTAATAGCAAATCTGTGTAAAGTAGGCAAACGCATTTGGATTACCAGTTCGTGTTGCGGCTTCTACATTATAATTCATGATGGCTTTAATACAGTTCTCTACGCCATCCATAACCATCTCCTCACGATAAGTATATCGAATAAAGTTTGGTTTATGAGATAATCCCTCGGCAATTCGAAGAAAGCATCTGCCAATATATTCGGTTATACGAGGAACCTCAGCGTTATTTAATTGAGCCGCTTTCACAGACTTCACATAGTCTACGACTGCCTGTGAAAATTCTTTGTTGTTTACGTAGTGTACACCCTCGCGCTTTGCAGCTAGCGTAGTTTTCTTTGGAGGTGTATTAATTAAAATTTGGTTGTCAGTCATAGGCATGATATAAGTCTATCTATGTTAATTATCTACATTATATTATAAAATATCGAGATTGTAAACATTATAGTATTAATTTCAATTCAATAGTTTCGTTTCAAAAACATTACAATAAGTTTTACATCTGTCTAAAAAGCCGTTATTTTGTATCTAGTGATACAGGGAAAAGCAGAATACAGGAATTGGAGAATATCAATTATTTGATCTATCATGAGGATATTTCTTATTACTCGAATGGTTATTAAACTTGTAGTTGAGATCCTCAAATGGAGAAGAAGATTGAGTAGTCTTACCGTTATTGTTATTCTTTGTAGCATTTAGAATTGCTAATTCTTTTCTTTGCACTATCAATTGGTAGTCTTCTTTTGTTCTAGAATCTGGTATTGCAGCAGAAATGACGTGCTGTTTTCTAATTACATGAATTCGAGAGTCTGTGGACATGAACCATTCTGAGTAATAGGCAACGACATGTACTCCATCTTCTTCATTTTGTTGATGCAAATTAATTAGATATGGATCACGTATGAATATGTTATCATCGCTGTCTTTAATCACTTGGCATATAAGTGTATCACCTGAGACAAGTTTAAGTATCAATGAGGCTTCTTGGATTAGATCGTTCATATGTTTACCTCATGGATTGCGTAGCTAAATTTTTCCTTGGAATAGATTTTAATTCTCTCTGCTGCATGATCCAACGTATAGTTCCGATGTTTCTTCCAATGAAGATCATCTGCGATATCAAATACCTTTGTTCCTTGATTGTTATCTGCTTTACGAAGTCCTCTACCAATTGATTGTAGAACTCGAATTTGAGACTTTGAGGGAGAAGCAAATATGATATTATGAAGATTTCGAATATTGATACCTGTAGAGAAAGTTCCCATTGATGCTACAATGATTGCATCTTTCTCACCCTCAGTGATGGAACGAATTCTTTCTCTCTCATCGGTTTCGACAGAACCAGATACAAAGAACAGCTTTCTTGCTGCTGAAGGTCTGGCTGATTCTAATAGCTTCTTTTGTATCATGTCGTAGATAGGCTTGCCATGTTTTTCAACATAGTTATAGAGGATAAGAGTATTTCCTTCTTGTGCAAGAGCTAAGTTACGAATAAATTTGTTTCTAGGGATATAGCTTACCAGGAAGTCGATTTCTTCTTGATAAGATTTCTTTTTCAATTCCTGACAGTATTTATCATCGTACTTAAGTAGGAGAATCGATATCTCAAGTTCTGACAAGGCATCTGAATCAATCAGTGCCTTTGTCGTCGTCACCTGATAGACTGGACCAAATAAACCCTCAAGCACGAGTTTATGCGTTTGAGTTCCATCCAGAGTTCCAGTTGTTCCTATACGATACTTACAATCCCTTAACTTCTCCATGATCGAGGATAAAGACTTCGCTTTAAAGTTATGGGCTTCATCTCCTATCACCATTCGAAATGGTTCAAACCAAGTAGGAGGCATCTTGTAGATCGATTGCCAGGTTGTAATAATTACCTCTTGCTGGACATTGATTCTTTCTTTTCCTGAGTAGATTCTATGGCAAGACTCTTCATGATTCCAGGTATCATCATTCGTTGAATAATCTCCAAAGTCTTTATACATCTGCTCAACAAGAGATGTTGTAGGTACAATGATTAGCACTTTCTCATAATGCTGTCTCTTTATCTTACTTAGATACCAACGAAGTAGAATGTAAATGATAAGAGATTTACCAGAAGCAGTTGGACTTAGAAGTAATTTTCTTGTATGAGTCAGAACCTGAACAACTGCATCTAATTGGTAATCCCTTACCTCAATCTGTTTACCATGGGCATAAAGATTTAAGTCTTGAATGAATTGATTCAGTTCAGTGTCTTGAATAAGGATCTCCGAATCGATCCTTCCATAGTAATTATCGTCAAGAAACTCGAGTTCACATTTACGAACCTCGGCAAATTCTTTCAGGTATGGAACGAGTCCTGCGTATAACGTGCGATCTTTCGTATTGAATAATCTTACCTTACCGTCCCAAAACTTATTCCGATAAGCGGGCATGAACTTATATCCTGGAACGAAGAAAGTAAAGAATTCAGAGAGTTCCTGAGCGACTCCTGAATCGCAATCGACAGTGATAAACACTTCATTCTTCTTCTTGATCTTCAATACATCCATGATAAAGTTATTATTATTTCTCTTTATTTATCACTGGATTTCTAGCCGCAAAAATCGATAAGGCGATCTCGAGTATATCTCTATTCTCTGGATTATCAAGGTATCCTTTTTGTACAAGCATTTGAGCGTGTTCAAAATATGCATGCCTCTCATCTCCACTCAAGAGATTCCATCTTGCCCAGAGCTGATCTTTTGGTCCAAGTTCGTTCATCCGCCAGAAGTAAAGCGTCTCCAATCGATCATGTTCTTGATCGTCGTATGTCTCCACTTTAAGTTTCCTAATATCTCCTCAAGAGTATCTACCATCGTTTTGAGATATGCGATTCTTTCCTCAGTCTTCTGGAGTTCTGGGTCAGAATTAAAGTAATACTCGAGATCTGATTTCATGATCTTGAGTCCATTGAAGGGATCGTAAGGCCAGCCTCTCTTATCGATCTCAGATTTATCCATCTTTCCATTGAAGTAAAGCCATTTATCACGAAGTAATACTTGCTGCTCCATCTCTTTTCTTTTCAATTGGAGCTTTGTAACTGAATGGAGTTCTAGATACTTTGAGTGAAGTTTGATTCCATCGACAGATGCATCATCAAGTGCCATCTCATTTATGGCACTATCTTTCTTCCACATCGCAAGCAATTCATCAAGGGTTATCATAATATAAAATATATCAAAAAGAAGTGAGAATGTAAATACTTCTTATAAGAATTCGAAGTAAGAATATCTGAAAGAAGCGTCAACTGTCACGTATTCAACGTCTGTATTTTGAGTATGTAAGTCTATGGATCCTACTGAAACAGGAAATGCATCAACATATCGTATTTGTTTTGATACATTGTTGTGAGAATCAAGAATCGAAAGGATCATATCAGACTTTACGAATTGATCGATCTGAGAGTTCTTCGTGATCCAATTATAAAGCTCAAGATAGTTCTCAAGAAATTCTGATACTTGAAAAGTCATATCAAATGGAGACCATTCCAAACGTTCGCCTGAAACATAATTCGGCATTGATTTGTATGGAAGAGAAACCTCGGCGAGACTGATCATAGGCACTGAGGTTTTAATGCAAAAGTACTCCATATTAGCAAACTGCGACGAATTGATTGTAACCTTAAACCCTGTTGGCGAAAGGTAGTTGAGTTGACTTGTTAAATTACTCATATACTGTATTTATAAGCCAAAAAAGGGATCCTCTTTCGAGGATCCCTTAATTATTAGCTTACTATCTAATTATTAATTTGATGGGTGTGCTGGACTTAGAACGCCTTTAACCGCGAAGATGCGGAAGTACTTGTTCGCACGATTGTTACCAACGCCGTTTTGAGGAGCTGTTGGGGATTCAGCGAATGGGTTAGCGATCATGCCGTAACGAGTCTTGAACCCGATACGTGGTTGGAAGTCTGATTGACCAACTGCACGGACCATAGTTAATGGTACGTATGGGCAATAGAATAAACCAGCATCATATGGGTTTGTTCCACGGTAACCGATTGTGCAATAGTCAACGGTTGCATATGGATCAATGTATACTTTGATACGACCATTTAATACACCAGCAAAGGTGTTACCAGTATCATCAACTTCTAATTGAGTTGAAAGAGCTGGAGCGTAGTCTAATGTACCGGAAGCAGCGAGGGCTGTCGCAACATCTGATGAACAGAGTACGAAGTTACCCTTACCACGACGGGTGTCTTTAGCGATCTTGTTAGCTTCGCGATCGATCTGAACTAATAGACCACGATACTTTTCTGCTGACCAACGGCCATCAGCATCTGTATAGAGGTTAAATGTACCAGGGACTGCGATGCCGCTCTGTTGTGCACCAAGGATAGCTTTTACGTTGATTGTACGAATAACTTCACGATTGATTTCAGCTAAGATTTCAGCTGAAAGAATGTTAGCTAATTCGGACTCAGCGTCAAGACCATGAACTGCTTTGAGGTCTTGTGCTAATTCCATTGTGTACTCAGCCTTGAGGGCACGAGTTGTAGCGGTAACAGTTGATTTTTCGATTGAGAAAGCCATCTGAGCGAAGCTGCCAGTGCCGGAAGAACCGGTACCAAGACCTTCAGCATAAGATGTGCTCATACCTGTACCATTAGCGAATGAGTTATCAACGCCGTCTGCATCTGCACCAGAACCACCAGTTACGGAAGGTAGTGAGGATGAGTCGCCGCCCATTGAACCTGTACCGGAGAAAGCATCGTTAGCTTCTTGGTAAAGAGCTTCTGTGCCACCTTGTGAGGTGTATTTGCTCTTCATCGCGAATACTAAACCTGTTGGGCCGCTCATTGGTTGAACGCCGCAGATATCGTAAGCGATTAGGTTTGGCATGGAACGACGTACTAGGCTGATGAGGATTGGATCCCAGTTAGCCATGTAGCCTGTGCCACCAGTTGTAGCATTAGCTGCTGTTTCGTTGATAGCTTGGAATGAGGATTGAGCGCGTTCTTCACGTAGTGCTTTTTCCTGATTTTCAAGAATAACCGCAGTGATTGATTTGCGGTATGTGTCTTTGATCTTTGGGAGATCCTTGTGCTCAAGGATTGGTGCCCATTTTTTGATTAGGTTTTCTGAGTTGAACATGTTATGTCCTGTTATTTGTTATGACTGTAGTTTTTACGGCTGTTTGATAGTCCGTGAGATTGCTGTAGAGTAAGCTTCCATTACTGGATTGAGTTCGACTTCTTGGCCGCTCTCATTTAATACTACTTCTACTTCGTTTTCTTTGGGTGAGTTGATAACTTTACGGAAGTAAGATTCTTTGATGCTTTTTACTTTCTTAGCGAAAGAATTTTCATCTTCAAAATCGATTGATTCCGCAAGTGTTTTGAGCTTTACTACCTCTGTTGAGGCAAGATCAGCTGAAGCTTCAGAGAGGATCTGTGTACGTTTTAGCGTATTGACAGTCTCATTTAACTTCATGTTTGATTCGGTCGTCTTGAGCAACTGTTCTTCGAGCTTGGAAACTTCTTTGTTGAGGCTATCAACAAGGTTTTCTTTTGCTTCAGGAACTTCGATGTAGGATTCTTTAAACACATTCTTTAAGGATGCGATAAAGTTTTCCGCGATCTCGGTGCGAAGGCCAGATTCAATAGCGACTTTGTTCTCTTCCATCCAGGTTGATACTACATAGCTAAGATAGCTATCGACTTTTTCAGCTAAACCTTGAGTAGCTTTCACTAACTCTTCGTTTAATTGAGTCTTGTAGGATTCCTCGAGCTGGAGAACTTTAGCTGCTACTTTTGCGTTGACAGTTGATTCGAATAGGCTAGAAGCTTTTGATTTGAATTCTTCGGAAAGGTTGGAATCTGAATTTAAGAGATTTCCGATTGACTCGTCCATCTTCTTACCTTCTTCTTCGCTATCCTCTTCGTCGTTTTCTTTCTTCTTGGATTCTTCCTCTTCATCGGATTCCTCGTCGTCAGCTTTCTTTTCGTCAGCTTCCTTCTTTTTGGATTCCTCTTCTTCGGATTCGTCCTCGTCTTTTTTAGCTTCTTCTTCCGATTCTTCTGCAACTTGACCAGGCGTTTGCACGCTTAGCTTTGGAGCGATCGAATCTTCTGGATTTGGCTGATTGTATGGTGCCTGTTCGATATCACTTGGATTCGTCAAGGTCTGATATACATTCGCCAATTCTTCTGTCGTCATTTCTGACATCTGTTGATACACTGCGTTGATGAGACCAGCTTTTGTCTTTGGAGCATTGGATTCTGAAACGCTAGGAATCGCTACGTCGGTTGGCTTACCATGAACTTTATTCAATGGTGCCTGTGCAACTTTTGCGATACCTGCTGCGATAGCGTCTTCCGCTCTTTTGAGCTCTTCTGGTTCTGCAGGAGCTGTAGGCTCACCCTTCGTCTGATTGTGAGGGGCTGGCTTTGTTGCATCCTGAGCTGCTTTTGAAGAATCGACCGAAGCTTTCACTTCGATTTCTTTTGCAGCAACAACCGCATCTGGCTTTTTCTTGCTGAATGGTTCCTCGTGGGAAACTTCAACGTCTTCAACAAGTCCATCTTTGTGTAGTTCTTCAACAGTGATGTCTTCAATGAGATCGAAGCGATCTTTTGATTTCTTTGACATAGTGTTTTATCCCTACTATAATTGTATAGCGGTTAAAGTTTTGAGAGGAAACCTTCGCTTGTAAAAAAGCTAAATTTCAGTCTCTGTTTATTCAATTTTGACTCTAGGCACTTTGTAGTCACGTCACCATGATTAGTAGTAATACCCTTTGTCCCACCCATAACGTAAAATTGTTTGTCGCTGACGCTCATCTTATTTCTTCGAGGAGACTTCTAATAAGAAGTCAGAGAATGCTTTGATTTGAGCTTCGATTAAACGATTTGAAGGAGTCTTGAGGATCTCATTCTTGATCTTTTCAGCGATGATCTCGTTACCTTTTACAAAGTACTCGACGCCTTCCATGATACCATTCACGAAAGCGTGAGGTGCGGAAGGATCCTGTACGATGTCAACAGTTGCGAGAATAAAATCATTCTTTACGGTCATTACTTCTCCGATGCGTTCAAGAGAACCCATTCCGCGAGATGAAACACCGAATTGAACACCGCCCTCGAGAAGACCTTTTACGATCTGTCCGCAAGGTGTGTTAAGGATTAAAGCTTTACCAATCACATCGTTTCCGTTCCACTTGAGTTCAGTGATGCGATGGGATACTTTATCTAAATTGACTGTAGGACCATCTGGGTGATTTAATTCACCAACTGCGCGTCCTTTTTCGACTTGTTCTGTTACGTATTTTGCAACAGCTGGAGCTAAAACGCTCTTTGGATAAACACGGCCATTGCGATTCTTTTGCTCGGCCTGCATGAAGATGCCATTGATATAAACTTTCTTATCAGGACCGGTACCTTCAGTAATGACTCCTAGACCAGAGTCGATTGCTTCTGTGATGAGTTTCATTTTACTTTGAAGGAGTTGCTGGTTTGCTGTATACTTGGCTAGCGATTGCTATTTTGCGTTCATCTAGAGCAGCATTCATCTTTTCGCTCATTGCACGAGCAAATGATTCCTGTGCCTGGGAGACTTTCCCTTGAGCTAGAGAAGTTACTAAATTTGTAACATTTGAATTCATTATATACTATTTATAAGGTTTATTTCTTTGAACCCTTCTTGGAAGGCTTCTTTTTCACTATCTTGTACTCATCTCCTAGGTCATCTCCTTCTTCCTCATTGTCTTGCTGAGCTTCTTCGGCATCAAGCTGCTGCGGTTGCATGATCTCTGCCTCTTCCTGGATCTCTTTATCCATAATCTCGATCTCGTCATCGGTTTGACGTAGAACATTACGGCGAATCCAGTTCTGGGAATAGAATTGACCCACATATGGAGCCAATTGAGTCAACATGTTGATACGATCCTGGAGTATCTCATTGTCTTTTAATTCAGCGAAATGATTATCTTTCTTGAAGTCAATGGCTATCGCCTCACGGATCATTGGCCAATCTTCTTCAGTAATGACCTGCTTTAGAATCAATTGAGTTCTGAGTAACTCCATGAATAGGAGCGAGAACTTCTTACGAAGCTTATCAACGAACTTCTGGAACTTGATCTCGTCACGAGTGATCTCTGAGGATTTACCGATATTGAAACCAGTCTCTGGTTCCATACGAGATATCGGAACATTCAGAGCACGATATAACTTCTTCTGGAAAAATATGATGTCATCGATCTGGCCTAGATTCTCACCGCCGGGTAGGGTAGTGATCTCTGTTCCACGACCACCCTCACGACGAGGTAACCAGAAGTCCTCAAGCATTGACATGTGCTTACGATCATCACGTATCTCACCAGTCGCTGAATCATATACGATCTTATTGCGATACTGATTCATGACAGTGCGTAGGTATTCCTCTGCTTTACCCTTTGGAAGATTACCTACATCGATATAGAATATACGGCGTTCTGGTGCACGTGATAAACGATAGATCACGAGAGAATCTTCCATGAATCGTAATTGATTCACTGGCTTGACTGCTTTGTGTAAAGCTGAGAGAACACGTTTACGCGTTGAGTCTAATATACCAGAAGGTACGTAACAGATCGCATCTTTATTGATCTTGATACCAATATCTGATTTCTGAAGTCCACCTTCTTGATAGAGGAAGTACTCGTCCAGAGTCTTAATGATCTTTGCACCAGTCTTGATATCGATCTCTTCTTTGACTTCACGAACCTTACGCATGCGAAGTGCATCGATGGCACGGAGTTCTTTGATACCTTCTGCTAGATTATCTTGGTCAACGATGATGTGATAGTATAATCTACCATCGACGTACCAGCGACGGAATATATCCGTACCATTTACATTGAAATTGAGTAAACGAACGATGTTCGCGAATTCATCACGAATCTCGTTTTTAATTGAATTTGGTTGATCTAACTTATCGAGATTCAACTCGACTGGACCTGCATCTTCATCGGTCACAACTACTTCATTTACGATATCATCGATCGCTGCATCACACTCAGGTTGTTCGGCCGTGAGACGATACTTACGAATAAGATCGATGTCGGACTTTGCCGCGTCACCGTCCATGTCCAGATACTGGCCATAGTAACCTCCAGCTGCAATCGCAGATGAGCCATCTTCACTTGAAGGAGGGACGAACGAGTCCGCTTGTTTTGCCAGTTTTTTCTTCTTTTCCTCTGGCGATTCTGGATTGCGAGTGATTGAGAATCCGAAAAATTCCATGATAATGTATTAGTTGTTCAGTAGTATTTTTTGTTTTTGAAAAAAACGGAGGAGGACGATTTCTCGAACCCTCCCCCGTATTTATTCAAGTTTTTATAACTTTATTCTACTCAATTGTATTAAACAGCTGATTCTGGAGATTCCCAGTACATCATCTGTAATTCAACTGTGAATTCTTCGATCGCGTTTTCTGAATCGTAGCTTAAATCGATAGCTGATACGGCTGAAGGCCAAGCGCCACGGATAACGTATTGCTTTGTAACTTCTCCTGCTTTATCGAGCTGGGATACTGCCATGTCTACCATATAAGTTGCTGGATCGACAAGACCTGTATTATCAACGTTGTTATTGATATTGCCTACCCAACGCTCGAAAGCATTACGGATTGACATATCTGCATCGTTGATGATTGTGATACCCCAAGGATCGAATGAACGATCTCCAGCGATATTTAAGTGACGACCACGAAATGGAATCGTGATTGGTGTAACTGTGGATGCTGGTAACTGAGTAGCTTTGATCAGGAAGGAAGCGAGTTCGCTATCTCCACCTGCATAGGCTGGGAAGTTACACGTAACTTCAAATAAGTTGTTACGTGCTCCACCACCGATTAGTTTTGACTTAAAGTCATTAATTCCTAGAACTGCCATGTGAGTGTTCTCCTATTTTATAGATTGTTAATAGTATTATTAGTGATAGTATTTATTTGACTTAGCCGGATTTTGATCCAGCTATTTCATTGAAGCTCACACCTGTGCGAGTAGCTACGAAGTTCAGAGTGATGAAGTTAATCGAGCGAGCTGGTTGGATATAGATGCTTGCTACGAATTGATTCGAATCAACTACGTTTGGTGTGTTGTTTGTGCTATCACATACTACCTTGAAAGCAGTAATACCACGGCGTCCTTGAACATCACGTAAGAATGGTTCAGTCATGTTACGGAACATTGCTTGCGTGAACTGATCATTGAACTCAAACAACTGATACTTAGCAGCTGTCGAGATTGCTTTTTCAAGAACGATGAATAAGCGACGTACATTGATACGATCGAATGCAGAAGGTTTAGCTTGTGCAGTCTTATCTCCATAGAGAAGGATACCTTGACCTGGGAATGAGACGATCGGATTGATGCGTGCTTTGTAAAGAGTATCACGATCAGCTTGTTTTGGATTATAAGCTAATTTTGTGACTCCTAAGAGATTACCACGGTTATAACCTGCTGGTGAGAACCAAGCATCAGCAATCATATCTGTATGAGCACAGAGACCTGCGATATGTCCGCAAGCTGGAATCCAGATATAAGTGTCGCTGTATTTGTTATAAACCTTTAGAGCAGTTGAATCCATTACAGCATAAGATGTGGAAGTGATTGCATTTCCCCAAGTTGTAAGAGCTGTGACAGGATCGCTGTTGTTAACAGTTGCACTGATTGGTGGTGATAAGAATGCGACTACATCCTTACGAGCTTCTGCGATACTGACTAATTCGCCAGAGATTACGCCACCAGAATCTGGTACTGCAAAGAGTAAGTTTACATCAACTGTTTCAGCGTCACCTAAGACCTGAAGAGCTGTTTGGATATCGCCTGTTGCAGGAGCTAAGTTAGTACCACCTGAGAACGTATAAGTGACAGGAGAGATACCAGTTGATAAGAATGCGCCACCAACTGTAGCAGCTGTGCTACCAGCGTTAGTGAAAGTAACAGGATGTGCTAACCACCATGCGTACTTTGAACCTGAGTTCAATACGTTTACATAGTAGTTTGAAGTACCATCCGAGGTAACTGCGTCTGAAGCAAGAGATAGGAATGGGAATGTTTCAAGAACAGTTCCTGGAGTACCAGTAAAGATTCCGTTAACATCTACTACAACCACGTGAACTTCGTCTTCTGAAGCGCCGAGTGAAGCTGCATAATCAGATGTACCAGGAGCAGCAGTGAATAAGCTCTTATAATCCCAGCTTGTAAAACCTGTTGGGTTGTTTGCAGGGAACATGGAGAGACCTAAGCTATTGCCTAGAGTACCTGCCCATTTTGCTGCGAATTCACCAACTGTGTTTGTGCCAGTTGTAAGACCTTCATAAGCATCGTGATTTGCGATCAGTATGCCATGGGAACCGGAGTGACCAGTTGAAGCATTAAGAACAGTAGAACCGCCGGCAAGAGTACCAGCACGGACTACTTTTAATGCGTTGCCATACTTCAAGAAGGAAGCTGCGGTGAAGAATGATTCTGCTGTTGTGTTTGTTGGAGCACCAAAGTTTGTAACAAGATCCTTTTCGAATCCGACTGTTACATACTCATTGATTGGACCCCACTCGAAAGCACCGGCGTATCCACCAATAGAGGTAGAAACCGCTGGTACGACATTGGTTAGATCAACTTCGTTGACCTGAACTCCTGGAGAAACTAAAAATGCCATATTCGTGATGAGTTAGATGTTAATAAGAAACATAATACGAGGAATTCAATATTACTACTATTTATAAATAGCAAGCTTTTAGAACAACCAGTTGTTGTTCACTTCTTCCCAGACATTACCCTCATTATCAACCTCGTACTTCTCCTTGAGATCTTCCTTCTCAGAGAATACGCCGACTGGAGCGATATCGTCCTCAGCGAGCTTTAATCTCTCAGCGTATAACATGGTTTTAAGGTCCACGTTGGCCATTTCAGCAAAATGATCCGTGGCGGCAAACCAAGCAAATAAGACTAGATTCATGACTAAATCGTCATGGTTTCCATCAGAAGCTGCATAGGAATCCCCATCTTCCTCAAAAGTACTTAATTCAGCGATTGTATCAGCATCGGTAACAACGAGCTTTCTTGTCTCGATCATGTCCTTTAAATGAGAACAGCCTATCCTTTTGGTTCTCTTTGTCATTGTAACTCCAATAGAAGCGGCTTTTACTGCAGATTCCACGAACATATTCTCGTATTCAAGATCGTAATATAATCCATTGCATACAACTCCACCTGAGTCATTGGATTCCACTAATACATAAGCGTTATTATAGGTCTTGGCATACTTGTATATGGTATCAGGGAATAAGAGTGGAGACATCAGGTTATTCCTATATGATGCAACGACTTTACAAGGTTTGACCGAGATATCGATTATTGAGAACGTGGATGAATCTTGGCCTCTTCCTTTGGCCACGTCCACCGTCATGATGTAGTTATGACTTGGTATCGGATCCTCGTATATGCAAGCTTTCTCGACAGTTCGAATTGGATTAGTTGCTCGAAGAGAAAGAAGGGTTTCAGCATTAATGAGTGTGGATCCAGTTCCTACGAACGAATTACCGAATTCTTGTTCAAATTGAAGTGGTGATGTATTGGCGATCGTCTGAGCTTTCCAGTTCTCATCTCTTCCAGGAACATCCCACCAATCGACTCGAAATGGTTTATATGAATTTGTACCCTGAACAGCACCTTCCCAGAGCTTATGATATGTGTTACCTACACCATTTGCGGTGGATGTAATAATGACTCGAGAGGTTTGACCGGATGTAATTACTGGATAAGTCGAGGTATAGAAAGTGCCTGCCTTCTCAACGAAAGCGAACTCGTCCAGGAATAGAAGATTGACGGAGAGACCACGGATAGAGGATCCTGAGGTTGCCGAGGCTATGATCCTGGAGTTGTTTGAGAACTCAATAGACCTTTTATTTAAAGCTTTACATCCAGGCTGCAAGAAGAAAGGAAGATTCTCAAGTGCAAGTGTAATACGCGCCAACATTTCCTGTGATGTGGAACCCTTATTTGCAAGGACTGCGATCGTCTTATCTGGCTGGAAGACTGCGTACCAGAGGATGTATATGACTGAGGAGATAGATTTACCAGACTGACGACAGGCAAGAACGATCGAGAATCGATTCTGATTGAAGTGCTCGAACATTCTTTTCTGATAAGGATACGGTTCAAATGGAACTAGTCCTTTATCCAGACTGATCACCTTCACGTAAGTCTTCGCGAAGTAGACCGGATCCTTCATACACTTGAGGTATTCGGAAACTTCTTGGTCAGTGAACTGCTGATTCACTCCATCTCGCTTGACCTGAGGGTTTCCCAGGTATCCAAGATGGGCTGGTTTAATGAACATCTGTGACGCCATCTGTGGAGAGTTTTGCTAAGAGATGTTTTTGTAAATCTGAAGTGGAACCAACGAACAAGTTATTATTTGTTGTGGTCGTTGCCTGAGCTTTTTCCTCGGTCTTTTTCTTGATCGCCTTCTTATCTTTCTGGAGATCCATCAGCTTCTGAGTCATGTCAGAAGTATTCTTTAACATTGTGGATAGAACTTCAAATGCTCTTGGATGCTCGGAGTTTGTCGCAAGCTCCATCATGCTATCGATGGCATGATTTGATTTGTCCACAAGATCTCGATAAGTTTTTCTGGAGAACTCGTAGTCATCGTCGATGTCTTTCTCGTCCTTAATAGGTTGAGGAATCGCGACTGGAGCCTGAGCTGAAGATATTACCGGAGGAAGGTTCTCCTCAAGGTTTTTCTTGATCTCTTCTGGTGTTAATTTTTCCATGATATAGATCTCTCAGTGTTATACGTCGTAGGTCGGAGTGATTCCAGTGATCGTTCGAGTCGTATTTGACTGTTGACCCACAAGAGTCTCATTGACCTTAAAGATACCAGTTGCGTCTTTGACTAAAAGAACTCCGTCTGTAAAAGATACAACATGAGCGTTTGTTCCAGATGTTGTACCCAGAACCTGTTCTCCATCAAGATACAATCCAGTTCCTGCACTCATTCCAAGATTGAACGATGTGGTATTTGTAAAGAAAGAGATTGAGTTTAAAATCTGATGTGACAGAGCTTCTGTGGCCGTCAATGGATCCACACTCGCAGTGATTCTCTCGATTGGTTGACCAGTTTCACCATTGAGTATATCTGCAATGACTTGTTTGACCACACTCGTACTCTGAGTTGGTCCATAGAAGCGAACTCTCAATTCAAACGTAAGAGTATAGATGATCGCTCTACGAGTCATGAAGTCGCCCTCGTAGTCTTCAGTCATGACGACATTCGTGAGAACAATTGGTATATCGTTTCGAATATCCATTCCCTCAACGTCTTTCATCGTGACTGTATACTCTGGCTGAAAGTAAGGAAGTATCTGCTCAACGATCTGTAATGCATCGTCTTGATTCTTTGCCATGATCGAGAGTTCAATGCCCATACGATACGGAGCGAATTGACGAATCGTCGTCTTTGTCATTGGATCAGCTGCGTTATCAGCAGAGATCATGTTGTTACGATTGATCTTTGTCGAGGCGTCATAGACCATCGTTACGATCTCAAAGCTCATGCGAGGGAGCTTGATCGCAACCTTTGGAGCATTGAGATCTGGCTGTTCATCGATACGGGCCAGAAACTTTTGCTTTGGTCCATACGCCAGAGGAACTCTCTGGATATTGATAACTTTACCGGTTTGATCACGACGAACCACGGAAATGTTATTGAAGACCGTACCGAATACCGATACGATCTTACGAATTGTCGCGTGATAAAAATGAGTCGTGAGCATATTTAATTATATCAGTCTATCGTAACGCCAGATCCAGATAGCATCCACGTGTCAGTATCAATTTTTAATAGAGTCACCATGCTATTTGCTGGAACATCATACCCACCTGCAGCATAGTTTAAACCAGAAACATAGAGATATGTTGTGCTTGGAGTAACTGCATTTACAAAGATAGGGCAAGTTTGACCAGTGACAATCACGATCTTTGATCCTATAGGGAATGGAGTTACTGCATTAGTTGGTATGAGATACTCTACATAATTTGTGACAGTGTTTGCGTATATGTGGCAACCACGATCCGATAGCTGAAGCGTATAATTTGCTAGCTGCTTATTCTGAGGAACGTCAATGATCGATGTCCCATTATTGTATAGAATATCGCCATTTGGTGGAAGAATAAGTTTACCATCTGCAGTGTAAATGAGAACACTTGTATTTGCAGAAAATTCAAATCCACTAGGACTTGCAAAACTTGCATTTCCATTTGCCGAAATTGGGAAATTTAAAGTACCTGAATTGTCAAACTGCCAATAATAGGCATATGTAGGACTCTCAGTCCAGTCTGCGTTCTTGATCCAAACGCCATCAGGCAGTGTTTGAACTTGAGAATAAAGAGATGGAGTAACAAAATAAGCATCACCGGGACCATTGAGGAAATCACCTGGATCGCTTGGATACTCAAGAGTCACACTGTTTATTGTTGAACCAGTGCACATATAAGTTCCTGGATAACCACCTGCAGCATAAACGATGTAGTGATATCCTGTGACAGGAATTGAACTCTGTGTTCCAATATCAAACGTGACTTCAAATGGACCAGTTCCAGTTTTTGAAGTTACTGCATTGATGTAAATTGGTGCTCTACCTAAGCTAGGATCTTGGTCACGAACATGCCAACGAAGAGCAGCTGAAGAACTCGAAGCAACAATGATTCCTTCTCCATCGATTGCGTTTGATATACGCTGAGTGTTTACTGTTGGGTAACCCCAGAGAGTCGTCTTAATGCCTTGAATACCAACTCCAGATCCAGCAGGTCCTTGTGTACCAGTTGTACCCTGTACTCCATTTGCTCCTGAAAAACCTTGGATACCCTGAGCGCCTTGAACTCCACGACTATAAAGATCAGTGAAGTTTGCGTTCGTCTTTGTGAAAGCTGTTCGTAATGCATCGCCAGACTTGTCGTTGGCGGCTGAACCAATATTGATAAGTTGTTGTGCCATGATAAGTGATTATTCCTGAGTATCTGCTGTTAGAATTGTAGAGTCTGCGGTAAATGCGATGCTGTCTGCTCCATAAGATGGAGATATAACTGGAGGTGATTCCACGAAATTAACTTCACCAAAAGGATTGCTCTCGCTGAAATCGATAACCGAGTTACCCTGAACTTCGAAGTCACGATTCTGAGCTTGACGATCGTTATTCACAAACGTGAGATTGGTGTCGGTATCAGCGATATCATAGACTCGAGTGATTGACCAAGCGACTCCAGACTTCTGACCAACTAAAGCATCAGCAGAACCAGTACTTGCCTGGAACATTCCATATTCTCCAGTGTTCGTGCTGATCTCGCCAATTGCAACCTTTAATGGATCTGTTGAAACTTCTTGGATATAACGAAGCACCTTTCCATAGATCTCGACTGAGTTGCTTGTCTCTGTTGCAGGAGAAAGAGTTTGAGTGACCATTTCTCCGATCGTAAACTTCTGGCCTGAGCCAGAGATCTGGAGGTATGTTTCTGTACTGAAGTTTTGTTCGAGCTTGTCGACCTCCGAGTTTCCAGTATCGACCACTTCGTTGTTGTATTCGAAGAGTTCGCACTGTAACTTGAAGACTGGAACTTGAGTTAATTGATAGAAAGGAGATTGATGCTCAACGAACTTGATGTCAAAGAAAGACTTCGTGAGCGGGAAGTATAATAGGTCACCTTCCTCTGGACGGTCAGATATGATACCATTGTTCCAGACGCCAACGAGCTTGGACCATTGTTTCTTGGAGACAACGAATGTTGCTTGTTCACGAATCTGAAGGCCAAACTTACTCATGAAGATACCGTCTCCACCAAATCCCTCGGTGTTCTCGATGTACATCTCAATCATGTATGCTTCATCAAAGCGTGACTCGATGTCTTCATTTAGGATTAGGTCACGAGAGACCATGTTCCTAGGCAGATAGTACAATTCGAATCCGTAGATCTTCAAAGCCTCGATCACAAGATCTTCTACAAGATTTTGTTCGGACTTTGTGCCTTGACTGAAGAATACGTTGCGTGGCATCGTGTATTATCCTATAAAAAACATTGGAGGCATCTCGTACTTAAGTTGTGCCTCTTCTTCAAGTTTTGCAATCTCCTCAACCGCTTCGTCGTAGATCTGTTGACCATTGAGTGTAACACCGCCTGGAAGCGTGATTCCCTCGAACTTCTTTAGGTTATTTCCCCAGTTACGCTTGAATAAAGCAGTGGTGTATTTCTTTAAGAAGATATCGTTATAGACAGAAGTGTACTTGTCAGGATCGATTGATTCATATCCCTCGATGATGATGTAGTCACCTACGTTCAATTCGTATCCCCATTCCACATCGATAAAGAGTCTCTGCATGTGCCGGTTGAAGCGAACTGGAGGTGTTCCATTGAGCATCATGTCTAATAGCTCAAGGTACTGGCGAGTCATGTCATAGTTGACCAGAGCACCAGCATACTGTAGGTCGTATATGTCGTTTAACATCATCTGATAACGAGCTGACCACATGCTGGATCCGAAAGAGTTATTGTTCACCAGAGGTAATACTCGAGACACGAAGAGTAGCTGGTCAGGAAGATCCACGTACTTATTCTGTAGATCCTGAGGTGCTATCTGGTGCTTACGGAATTGCCTCACGATGGCATCATTATGATAGTCCCTGTAAAATTGAATCGCCTCATCGATGCGATCATCGATCTGGTCGTCGTCGAGATTGATCTCTATGACCGGCGCGCCGAGGTTTCGAAGACAATAATCGGCGAGTAACTGTCGAGAAGAGGGCTTTGACATACCTCTATTTATAAGTTTTACCTATCCGTCAAGAGGTAGGATTTAAGGGCTCAAGTATTGGCCTTCCATTTAAATCTGTCCAATTCGTAGAGATAATATGTGGATCGTGTCTTTCTCCAACGACCATCCAAGAGATCGTAGCAGTTGAGGTAGGATCTTGAGCAATAATCGTAAGAGTACTGCCAGATATCGATCCCTTGACTAGAGTCCAATCAGTTTGATTTGTAAGGAATATCTGAGTGTTCTTACATAAAGCGACAAAAGTTCCAGAAGTCATACCAATGGTTTCATCGATATCAAGAGTCGCAGTTCCTGCGATAAGATCGACTGTTCCTCGATAAAGAAGATCGCAGTATGGACCTTCGATAAATGAATGAACTAATTGTTTTGTGGGAGCAAGAGCAGGAAGTGGGTGAGGTATTCTGAATGATCCAGATGCCTTTGAGACTGAACCATAGCACACGATGCCATTGCAATAAATTCCATTAAGATTACTATTTTGGCCGGGCCAAGAATAGAAAGCAGTGTTATTATAATCATAGTATAGCCCTGCGTACATGGAGTTTCCAGTTGCACTGATGTTACCACCACTTGCAGTCACTCCATACGTTGTGCTTACTCCTGCAAAAGTAACGAACGAATTCGTGTTAAGAGTTTGATTTGCTCCGGGACCAGAAGTACCTTGAATACCTTGTAAACCAGTTCCACCAGTAGAACCGGTATATCCCTGTGTGCCTTGAATTCCTTGATTACCATTGGTTCCATTCGTTCCGTTCGTACCTTGACGTCCTTGAATACCTTGTGAGCCAGTGCTTCCAGTATATCCTTGAATACCCTGAGAACCAGTTCCACCTGTTCCACCCGTGTATCCTTGAATTCCTTGAGAACCAGTGCCACCAGTCGAACCTGTATAACCTTGAATGCCTTGCAATCCTGTTCCACCAGTACTTCCAGTGTAACCTTGGATACCTTGAAGACCAGTTCCGCCCGTGGAACCGGTATAACCTTGAATTCCTTGAATACCTTGAGAGCCTGTGCTTCCTGTAATACCTTGAATTCCTTGGGCTCCAGTACTTCCAGTGTAGCCTTGAATACCCTGAGAACCAGTCGAACCAGTTCCACCTGTATATCCTTGAATTCCTTGGATACCTTGTGAACCATTTAGTCCATTATTTCCTGCTGTGCCTTGAATGCCTTGTATTCCTTGCAAGCCTGTTGTTCCACTGTAGCCCTGAACACCATTTGTACCATTCGTACCGGCATTACCTTGCACGCCTTGAATACCCTGAGATCCTGCACCAGGAGGTCCTTGTATTCCATAATAACCTTGTACGCCTTGCACACCTTGAATACCCTGTGAACCTGCGCCTGCCGGACCCTGAGTTCCATAATAGCCCTGGACGCCTTGAATACCCTGAGAGCCTTGAAGACCTGCTCCGGTCGATCCTTGAGTGCCGTAGTATCCCTGAATACCAGTGATGCCCTGAAGTCCTTGGAGACCAGTCGCACCAGTGATTCCTTGTATGCCTTGATTACCTGTGTAGCCTTGAGCACCTGAGATTCCTTGAATACCCTGAACGCCTTGAGAGCCTAGAGTTCCCTGAGAACCAGTTGCACCCTGAACACCAGGAACTGAAGTTGAACTTAGTGTTCCACTCGCAAACTGTATTCCACTTCCAAGAATTACGTTACTGAATCCACCAGAACCATTTCCATATAAGATACTTGTTCCAGAAGTTGCAGGAGCGTAGTCGACTCCAGAGTATGCACCAGAGATTGCAGTTCCATCACCTTTTAACATTCCAGTCACAGTCGTCGTGAGTGTGATCGCTGGAGTCGTTGAGGAATTTAAAACTGTACCAGCGAATCCATTTGCAGTCGTTACAGTTACATTTGTGACTGATGCTGAGCTTGCAGTGAGTGTAGAACCAGTCAGCGTTAATCCAGTTCCAAGAGTAATGTTATTGAATCCACCTGAACCATTGCTCGTGAGTAACTGTGAGGTCGTACCGGTCGTTGCAGGAGCGTATGAGTTTGTATCAAGTGTAAACGTACCTGCACTCGTCATCTTTAAAAAAGATGGAGAAGCATAAGTGAGACTCGCAATTGAGGATAAGTTTGAGCCTGAACCAATGTTCAGGGTGCTATTATCCGTTCCAGAAAGTGTAAGTGTATTTGTAAGCGTTAACTTCTTTGGAGTCGTTCCACCATTGATCGACCAACCAATAGGTAGAGAAGTAAGCTCAAGACCCTCAACAACTGTTGTTGCAAGAGTCGTGACTCCAAGAACAGTTAGATTACCTGTGACTGTGACATCGACTGGAGTAGACATTGCTTACGTTGTTGTTGCAGGAGGTTTTGGCTTAGGAGCCGGAGGAGGCGGAAGTGACTGAATCGAAGTCTCTTGTGTGGACTTGAATCCAGCGTATCCAAGTATGATACCATTCGCAGTTCCAATATAGAGAGGAACTGTGGCATCGATTCCTACGAAAGTGAGTTTTGAGATACAGATATAAACCCAGACAAAGAGCGGAGTGAAGATCAGAACTGGAACACATAAAACGACAAGTAAACGAGTATGACTTGGTTTACCATGACCATCTGTTAAGAATCCGTGATTTTTATTCTTTTTCTTCATATTATAATTTAGTAGGCCATTTATTCTTTGGGCAAAACGCTGCGATCACTTTCACTTTCGTTGTCATAAAGCATCCGCATTGATTACAACGAGCAGAATTAGTATCGAAAAATTCACAAGCCTTACAGATATCCAATCGTATCTTTGCCATTTCTTCAGAAGCAAAGATATTTCCTGTTTGAATGGCAGTTTTAACGACATCGGTAATTGTACCTGCCATATTTCCTGCCATCTGTGGAAGAGAAGGAAATTCTGGACCGGCCATAAAATTACCTTACGTTCCTTGTACTCCTTGAGTACCCTGTACTCCTTGAACTCCTTGAGAAGGTGGTCTATATCCAGGATATGCTTCAGCGTAAGATTTTTGAATCCATGAAACTGTAGGTTCATTCCAGATCCAAACATATCCTTCAACATAAGCAGGTCTTGCAACAGGAGGATCCCAATCGCAGGTATCCTCGTTTAAAACCCAGGAAGGGAATGGTTGAGGAGGAATAAAAGCATCTCGATCTGCATCATAAGTGTGAGAAGGACCTGCATAATTCTTTCGAATTGGTGTTCCTCCTGACTTATGTCTGCCCTGAAATGTATTATAAGATGTCTGAATCCAAGTTCCACCTAGGCCAAGATCATTCGCAAGGAAGTCTTGACCACGGTGTTGCTGATCGTCACCGACAACCAGCACTCGAAGTACTTTTCCAGTTGAATCAATTTCAGCGAAGTGTGCCATAAAATAGTTCCGATCAGATTATTTGGATTATGTTCCCTGAACGCCTTGAGTTCCCTGAGTACCTTGTACTCCCTGAGTACCTTGTACTTCCTGAACACCTTGTGCAGGAGCTGGAGCTGGAGTACTTTGCAGAGTTGCGGTAACAGGAGGATTGACCGAGTCGTCATTTCCTGATTCAGATCCTGAACCAGCACCAGTTGAAGGTACCCATGGAAGTGCTGAGTTATCAACACTCGTGATTGGGTTTGCCTTTGCATCAATCTGAGCTTGGATCTGAGAGAGTACGTGATCTTGGTATGAACCAACGACTACGCTTTCTAACCAGCTAGCAATCGTTGCTGAGGTCAGGGATGAGTAATTTGTAAAGCTTGAGACATTGATCTGTGATGGATCAAATGGAGTTGCGCCTGAAAATGTACCAGTATTACCACTCGAGTCAGTGCCAGTCAAAGTCCATTGAACATGAACGACTGCATTTGTGAGGGTTGAACCGCTTGGGTGAGCATAACTCTGAAGATACTTCAGATTATTGATTTTCCATGAATACGTGTTTGCCATAATCTACTATTTATTAGTTGTTAGAGTTGTTATTTTGGTTAAATTCGTGTTATGTCGTTGGGAGTACTTTTGCCTTATATGGATCAAAAGTAAGTGGATTTAATCCAACATTTTCGGCTATCGCCATACCAAAAGCATAATCGTCTGTCCATGAAGCAGCCTGTTCAGGAGTGACTTTCACGTCATATCTAAAGATTTGAGTTAAAGTATTATCAATAACTGAACAGTCAGCTATGCATTCATCAAAGAAATAAGATATCCCATTAATTTGAAAATAAATGCCTACCTTATATTGATCCCCAATAGGATAACTCTCTGGCTGAATAGGTATGGTTAAAGTTGTCATAGTTTTATTCCCACTTATTTAATGGGCAATAGGCTGAAGCTAAGTTTACTTTCTTGTCCATGTAGCATCCACATTTTGTACACCGATTCTGACTCTTTTGTAGGAATTCGCAAGAGTTGCATATATCAACTCTTTTCTGAACGACATCCTTATTTGCAAGGAATTGTCTTCCTGCCATTACGTCTTTACTAGATAACCAAGCTTGCTTTAAAACATTACGTGCCATCTGATAGGCAGAAGGTAATTCTAATGTTGGATCGTCTTTTGGTTCTTGTTCTTCTTTTCTTACGATCTCCTCAGTGAGTTTTGCTTTTTCAGGGTATCGCTCGATCAACATTTCAGTAATTGGAACATTTTTCATTTTTGCCACGGCTTGATCCATAAACCCATCTAAATTAGAAATAACGTAATTTAATTCGACATGAACTACAGGATTTCTATTTTTAGGAGCAAAAAAATACACTCTATTTAAATAGGGTACCGGAAATGGTATCTTATTAATCGGATAGCAATGAACATAGTAATCAGATTTGTATTTCTGCTGCTTGAGAGCTTCTTGAAGAAATACTTCCTTTTCTCTTACAGTTTCACAAAAATCGTCGGTCTTTAATAAGAGCACGACAACGTTTTCAGCTTTATCGATATAGTCAAAAATCCAATCTGGATTGTCTTTTTCAATGATCATAATATATTATGTAGTTGGAGGTAAAGTAGGAGGAGGTGGTGGCGGAGTTCCAGGAACGTAAGGAACCTTTGGTTGAGCCGCAATTTCATCAGGAGTAGGTACTGGAAAAATAGGAGAACGACCTATTTTGCAAAAAGAAGCGATGTCGACAACAAATACTTTTATCATTGTGACAGATCCATCTGGATTAAAGGTCTTTGCAATCTTTTCACCATTTGGATAATAATATGCAACATACACTTGATCATTATGCGTATACATGTGATCAATGATATATTGACAAGGGTATAGACCCTTTGTTCCATCGGAATTTTTCTTTACGATGTTGTTGATAAACTTATCACCAACACTGTAAGTTCTGCCTAGATAAGTTGTTGTAGTTATTTCGTCCATAAAATTTTATTAAACACAAAATCCGCAATCATTGCCGCCTGGGCACCTGTCACAGGTATCACCAACACCACATCCCCAAATGTCAGCTGAATTACAGTCAGAACCGGCCCACAAGTTTACTCCACCTACACATCCACAGCATGCGCCTCCATGAACGTCGAAGCATCCACCTGTTGTAGTGCAACCAACACAAGATTGTAAATTGCCGGCGCTATCGTCATCTTCCTGGTGTCCGCATGGTCCGTCAACGCAGATATAAGAATCCCCATCTGAGTGCTCGGAAATATAAAGCTGTATCTCTCCATAACCGCAAACCGCTGAATTGTATGCCTCATCTACAGTATAAGTTCCGCAAGATCCATTTGCAAATACTTCTTGTAATGTATAGCCATTGCATTGCTGACCTAGATCGGTTCCATAAGCTAAACAAGTGGTACCACTTGCAGTTCCACTAGTAAAAGGAGCATAAGTTCCGCCTACATTATACGCCACTTTAAACGTGTAAGTAGTATTTGCTGATAATCCACCGATTGAAATAGAAGTGGCTCCGGCATTTGCCGTTGCTACGATAGAGCCATTTGCATTATTAATAACGTATATTTGAAATACCGTATTTGTATTGCTCCAGGTGACGGATAAAGTACTAGAATTTACAGCATTGACGCCAGTGATATTTGGAGCAGTTGTAGGCGATGGCCATTTTGATTGTAGCTTATTATAAAGTACGTCAACCGACGCAAATATGCCACTTGCGGCTGAGGCCGCAATTGAAACTACTTTACCTACTCTTGATCCGTTGTATCTCATTTGTAATAATATTAGGAAATATCGTCGTATGATAGAATAACGTCTAAACTATTTGCAGCTGAAGCTAGAACTTGAACGTAATCTGCTTCGTTTAAATAGATAGGAGAATCTTTACCGATAATTACGAGTGAAGAATTGCCTGGTACAACCATCTGATACGCAAGGTATGTAGTACTTGAGGAACGAATGACTTGACAAGTAATCGATATGTTACCGGCGGTGCGATTCGCAACATATATCGTGTTTATCTTATAAACGTGATTTGATGCACAAGTTACGAGGGTTTGAGCAGAAGTCGATACGTTTGGCTGTTGAACCGATGTGCCATTGATCGTTGTGACATTGACTATATTTGGTGTTGCCATAAAATTTTAATTTATACTTCTCTTTAACTGAATATATATGCCATTGCTATGGCCTTGCTGACGGTTGAGACTTCATTCCAAGCACCCCAGGTAGTGCTATACATATTTCTAAACGCTAGTCTATTGGTATAATTTGTCATACCAATAACAATCTGTGAACCATAGGCCGTACCATCACTTGCTCCACCCCGGTGACGCGCATTATAATAAGTGTACCAAGCGCTACCAAAAGGAGTATTTGCATTAGCGCTAATAGAACCTAAAGCACTTCTTTGACTGAATGCGCTTTGATTAAAGTCTCCAGAATCAGATGTAATTTGCCCATGCGTATAGTTATAATCACTTACATACTGATCGTAAGCTCCTGATGTAAGTACTGCATTTCCACCTACATTTAATGCGTTAAGATTGCTAGTTCCACTTGGAATTACATAGTATCCAGTATTTGAAGAAGAATAGAATGTCGGAGCTCTAAAATCATTACTTGCGTATCCTGTTCCGCCGACAGTCAAAGCATAAGATGAAGATAATGAATCACTGCTTGTTGCAACATTTAGATTTCCGCCTGAGTTGATCGTAAGTACTCCGCTATCAGAGCTATTTCTAAAAATAAAACTTGCTCCAGTACTAATGTATGTATTTCCTGAACTTGAAAAATACAAACGGTTCTGGCTATCGGAACTCGATTGATTCCAAGTATTATTTGGAAATTTCATTGTGGCACTGAAATTGTTGGTTCCAGTCCATGTATTTGCTGAACCAAGTATCGAAGCGCCAGATGTACCTTGAGTACCAGCTCCAGTTGTTCCCTGTGGTCCTGTATATCCTTGACTACCTTGAGCTCCTTGACTACCATTCGAACCGACGAAACCTGCAGTTCCTTGAATACCGGTTAAACCCTGAATGCCTTGGATACCTTGAGTGCCTTGAATGCTTGTACCTTG
>Ga0214166_1000321_pt1 | contig 25360 bp, 17 predicted proteins | sample TroBogepilimnion_27_FD_153005 | JGI IMG/M metagenome (GOLD analysis project Ga0214166, IMG submission 153005) | Freshwater microbial communities from Trout Bog Lake, WI - Practice 18AUG2009 epilimnion v3 | ecosystem: Environmental > Aquatic > Freshwater > Lake > Epilimnion/Euphotic zone ...
CTTCAACTTCCCATGCACTGCTTAACATATCGCCGCACATACGGCATTTGAAGTTGCATACATTGCTATAACGATAATCCCAACTAATTGGTTTAAGAGTTGTATAACCATCACTGTCTGTAGAATTTAAAACTTCACTGCGTAAGTGACCAAAAAGATGTCCAAAATAATCGCGATACACAGAAGTATTAAGTAGCTTTTTGTCGCAGACTTCACACTCTTTAGGGACTCTTCCAGATAACCATTCTTTTCTAATTCTTCTAATATGCTCGCCATTCCACCAATCCTCTAATGTAAGCGCATTAAATTGTCCATCACCACCAGCAGTATCAATATATTGCTTAAAATTCTGCGCAGGTTCGCGAGACGCACAGCATAAACGGCGCTCGCCTTGCGGAGAAATATAGGTGTGTGTAAATGGAGCCAAGCAGAAGTCCATAAACTGTTCTTTATTATTCTCTGTCATTTATTGCCTAAATAATAGTGTAGGTCACGGACGGCAATCCTACCTACTCTATGTTTGAAGGAAACACAGCAATGATATTTAATAACGAGCAATCCTCGCAAATTTATTATGTTTATGCCTACCTAAGAAAATCCGATTCTTCTTTTTATTATATCGGCAAAGGAAAAGGCAGAAGAGCGTTTAGAAAAGATAAAAGAATACCCCCACCACAAGATAAAAGTAGAATAATATTATTATATCAGAATCTTACAGAAAATCAAGCATTTCTTATAGAGAAGTTATTAATTGAATATTACGGCAGAAAAAATATAGGAACTGGTAGATTATTAAATCTAACAGATGGCGGCGAAGGTTCAAGCGGATATAAACCTACAAAAGAAACATTAGAGAAACAAAGTAAATCTCTCAAAGGCAGAGTTTCTAATCGTAAAGGAATAAAGATGTCCGAAGAACAAAAAGAAAAACTTAGAAAATCAATATTAGGTCAAAAAAGAAGCGAAGAAACAAAAGCAAAACATCGTGCTAATTGGGCTAGAAGAAAACAGCAAGTTTAATCATAACCAATTGCCGCTGCTATCTCACTATGATGATCGCTGAACTTTTGATTACGCTGTACATCACTATTCTTTAATGTCTGAACAAGTTTTGAACAATCACTGCCTTCTCCTTGCATCATAAACTGCAGTAAGTTAGCAACTTCATCGCTATATGGTCCGTTATAATTTTGTAACTTGTTATGGATTAGTGTCTTTGCATCATCATTTAAACGAGCAATACTAAAATGCCAAGCGTCATGTAACACATTAAAATATACATAATCAAAACGTTGTTGCGCAATCCATTGGCACATTTCATCAATATAATAGAAATTTTGCACATTAGAAGTCATGCATAATTGTAATTTAATATTACGATTAGCATCACGCAAATCATAAAAACGTTGTAGATTATCCATGGCTTTATCCCAATTAGCGCCATAACGTTGATATTCAAACCGTGAGCCAATGTCATCTACACTAACCGCTATTTCAACTGTTTTGAAATGGGGCCATAATTCTAAACCACGTTTTGGAAATGTAGTAAGATTTGTATTGTAATGAATTTCAATATCGCTTGCATATCCCATTTCAACTGCAATTTCTAACAGCGTAAAGTGTTCGTCAATTAAAAAAGGTTCGCCACCAGTAAATTCAAAATATTTTGTACTTGATAATAATTGGGTCAAATCTTCCCAAAAATTTTGTGCTTCACGAGGCCAACGACCTGACTCAAGATTTTCACGTGCAGTAATATTATTTGGATGAATATCTATTTCTTCTTGCGCCCATTTTGAACTACTAAAACTTCCACATATGCGACATTTCAAATTACATATATTACCAAGCTTAAGATCAAGAAACATTAGTTTGTTATCATCACTGTGAGTAAAACTTATATCTTCTATAATGTCTTTAAGTCTAGTCAAACTATTCATGCGTTTGCTCGTGCGCCCACTTTCTTCTTCTGCCCAACAACGATTACAATTACTAGGCTTCTCACCATTTAAGAAACTTTCTCGTAGGTTTTTCATATATGGACTGTTGAATGCTTCTGTAAGTGTATGCTGTTTTAAATCAATATGCGGTATAGTTTCATAACTTAAGCAACATACTTTGCATTTACCCATTGGGTCTGCTTCAATACTAATAAACGGTAGAATACAAAAATTATTAGTCATTCAAATACCTTAATTCTGGAACGATATCGAGTAACTTTTCACCACGAATGGTATCCATTTTATTTGTACGATCCCAAAACTGTGGTATAAGGTGTGACTTGTCATCTGCCATCATAAAATTAATAGCACTTTCAAAGCCAGTTGTAGCTCTTTTTAAATTATCTAATGATTTTAACCATTCAATATGTTCAAGATACATTTCTTGAATATCTACTTTGTACTGAAATGGCAGAATATCAATTCTAAAAAACGGTGGGTCTTGGAGAATATTAACATTTAAATCTTGTGGTTTGAGAAAACCTTTTTGTACCCAATCACGATGGAAACTAGGCAATTGCCATACATTCATAACACTAAGTGTTGGGCTTATATAAAAATCAACTTGTGGGCAAATGCGTAACATTTCTTCACGATTACGTTCAGTCTGTAACCAATCAGTTCCTTTACGAATTATTTCAGCCAATGGTCCCATAGCATCTAAACTTGCACCAACACAAACATTAGAAAATTCATTCCATAATTCTAAAACATTTTCTTTTTTGTAACGCAATTCACTAAAATTAGTGTTGTATATAAGACGAACATCACGTTTGCCTTTTGCAAGAAGTGCTTTGAGAATCCGATAATGCTCTTCCATAATAAGTGGTTCGCCGCCAGCAAAGTAAATATGTTCAACATAATCCAGATGCGGTTCAAGTTGTTCCCAAACATCTAATTGAGTACGTCCTGCATATTCAATTCTTTTGTTATGTTTTTTAAAATAATCAGGATCATTTCCATTAAGTTCAATAAGTTTAACTTGATCATCATACCAATTTGAACTAAAAATATGCCCACAACTACGGCAACGAAAGTTACAAAGGTTTGAAAAACGAATATCCCAATAAGATAAAGTTAGTTCTTCAAGGTGACCATTGGATTTGGTATTGTCTACACGACTAATATGATGTCCAAATCGTTTATTGCTGCTATTACGCATACTGAAAAATCCAGCATCTTCTTGTTCATAACATTTTTTACACGCACCGCATGATTTCTCAGTTAGCATGTTTGTTCTAGTTTGACGCATAGCATCACTATTCCAAACTTCTTTAATTGTAGATTCTCGTAAATTTCCTATTGGGTGATCCATTTCTGCAGCGCAACAGATATAAGCTGGTCCTGTTGGAAATGCATGCAAATGCGTCCATGGCAACATACAAAATGTTTTACTTTCCATTAGTAAAAATTTTTGTCTATCATCTAAATCGTCCAAACTTATAAATTCAGGAGTTCGTTCATTATAATTATAGGTCATTGTACCACTTTGCTAATTCTGGAAATGTCTTTGTAAAATCTTTACCACGTCGCTGATCATATTGGGAGTAGAATGTTTTAAAATCTTTTTGTAAAACATCTAATGGACTAGCGCCAGTGTGTGGAGACTCGACACTATTTAAGTATTCGATGAGTCTGCGAATATGTTCTATCTCCATTTGATGTAGATAGTATCCATCACTATACTTTTCTAAAAATGCCGTAAGTTTATTTGCGCATTCTTGTTTAATATGATAGGGCATGACAGTTGGACTTTGAAAACTAGGAAAACGTAATATATTAAGTGTAGTGGTAACTGCATCACGCCCGCGTCCAACTTTAATATCCATTAAGTGATCTAAAAATTTAGGAAGATTTGGCAAGCACAAACTGTTGATAGTTGCCATAACATGCATCTTTATGCCAGCAGATTGCAAAGCTAACAAATTATCTACCCACTGTTTATAATCTAATCCATCACGAATATACTCTGCTTGCTGACCATAACTTTCACAGCTTGTATAAATTTCAAGATCAGGTATGTCTGCTACTTTATCAATAAATTCGTTTAGTTTTTTTCTATCCATACCTAAATTAGAATTAATAGCTAATTTTGTTTGGCTTTTTCCAACATTATCTTTAAACCAATCTAGCAGTTTCCAAGTATGTCCGCTCATAAGTGGTTCGCCTCCCGTAATACGTAATTCACGTAAGGTATAGTGCAAATCACTTTCCCACCATTTAAAGAAAGCTTCTACATAAGGGTTGGTATCGTTATAACCATAGATTTGGCTGCTGTCGTGAGCATGTGTAAAATGATTACGCCCATCGCTAACCAACCCGCTATAACCGCCATTCGTCTTAATATCTCGGACCCAGGTAGAGCTAAATGCAGGATTACAATAACTGCAGGCAAAATTGCAAGTACGGTCAAAGGCTATCTCCAATGTTCTTAAATTTACATCTTGTTGTGATGGCAATGAAAATGCCATGTCTAATTCAGCTTCACTATATATTAAACTTTTATATGGTCTGTCACTTATTGCAGTTGGACTACTATCTTCGATCTTCCAACAATATTCACACCCACTCGGACGCTCACCACGTTGCATTTGCGCACGCTGTTCTTTCTTTTCGGGGGTATTATGTAATGCGGCAGGATTATGCAAAACTTGTTCAACACTTACTGCATGTGGCAGCGGATGGTGACAACTTGTTGTTTGCCCACTACCCAACCATATAGTTGCATTATACCATTTTGCACCACAAAATGATGCACTTTTAGTATCCAACACACGTTGTTTATATTCCAAGAAAGATTCTTGTGGTTTCTTACTGCGCATTATCTGACCAATACTTACATTCATTATACCATTCAATCATTTCAGGAAATGTTTCACTGAAATTTGTCTTTCGACGAGCATCATGTTCATTAAAGAAACGATAAAAATCTGCCATTGCTGTTGTATCCCTACGACGATGGTCGCGCATCCAATCTACAACTCTTTGTAATTTAGCAATTTCATAATCTTTGAAACCATTGAAACGAGTAGCAAGTGTTTCTGGTTGTGTGCGCATCCAATGCACAATATTTTCAGTTTGCCAAGCATAGCTTTCTGGCAATATATCAATACACTGCCACTGCGGTTCGCGTAAAATAGGAGTATCAAACCAAATGCGTTGATAGGTTTTACTATATTTTTTGCGCAGTTCGCTAATCCACTGCAACAATTCCTTAAGACTTGTCAGATTTAGTACATTCATTGTAATAATGAATGTCACGCTATTACGACTTGGAACTTCTGTTAAGAATCGTTCTACATTGTTTTGCATCAATACAAAATCTAAACCATGGCGAGCATATTCAGCACGTTCGCCATATCCATCGATAGAAACAAACTGCATAAAGTGTTCTAACACACCATTGCCACACATATGCTTTACATAGGTAAGATACTTGTCAAATGTATATTCATCTTGGCTAAAATTTGAAGTTACATTAAGATGCAAATCTTTCTTTGGATGCTCTAACACATAATCAAACACACGATAGGTATTACGATCCATAAGTGGTTCGCCACCTGTCATGCGGAAATGTTTTAGGTTGGGGTAGAGTTCGGGCCACCATCGCCAGAACGCATCAACATAAGGATTATCTTCCCGATTCGGTATAGGTTTACGATCACCCCGAAAGTAAGCAGGACTATTATGACCATTAGAGGTAGGATAAGCACCATAATCATTTATTTCTTTCATCCAACTGCTACTAAATTGCGGACTACAATAAGAACAACTTAAATTGCAAGCACTATTAAAATTAACTTCAACATAACTTGGATTTGTATTCCATGTTAAGGGGTCTTGAACCAAAATCTCGCTAAACTTCTCAGCAGCCCAAGGTTCCCCCGATCTGTAATGTCGGTCGGATAGGTTTCCCGTGGCTTCAACTCGCCAGCAATATGAACATTCTTCTGGCTTCTCTCCACTAAGCATTCGTGCGCGCTGTGTCTTTTTATGAGCGGTGTTATGGAGCGCACTGGGGTTATCTTGTAACTCATCTGCATCAATCCTATGTAATGGTGGGTGATAACAACTGTTAGTATGACCTGTTGTTAGGTGCAAACTAGTTTGCTGCCACTTTGCAAGGCAAAGAGCAGGTCCAAGTTTATCTTTCATTTGCTCAGCAGTGGTCATAAAATCACTATGAAGTTTGCCGGTGGTGTCAGCTACTGCCCTATCACCACTGTTGTCGAGCAGCGTTTCTGATGACACTGTTGAAATCCCTTTCTGGTAACATAATATCTATGTTATGATATTGCCGTTGATTGCGTTTAAACCACCCACTTTGTTCAGGTGACATTGAAATTATATCAAGATTAAGACGCTTGCGCAATATATTTGCGTACTGTTCGCTTCTTTGCAAACCATCATCTACTGTATATTGCCACAAATTATCAAGTTTTTTAAAGTCACGAACTTCACGATAATCCCATTCATCAACAAACATGGTCATATGCGCACCTTGTCGCGCACCCATTATTGCCCATTTACCAAACTCTACGTCCGCACCAACTGTTGCCCAAATGACAAGGTTTGCACGATTGCCATACCAAGTTGCACTTTCAAATTCTTCTGGTGTTGGTCTGCGCCCACGATCTAAACACAGTTTTACGCCTTCACGGAACCCTGCTTGCCATGCTTGTTGCGGCGAACTGTTTGGATATGTTGTACTCCATACATCATGCATAGCCCAATATCGATTATCAAAACAAAACTCAACCGCAGTATCATTACTGCCATCAGTTGCTTCATGGGTTCGCATGTTATAAACAAAATCTTTAGTCCAACTTGAAATGCCGCCATTGCCATAGCAAAGACCATTGATAGCGTTTTTTGCTCGCCAACGAAATACACAATCCCGATTACGTTCATCAAGACGAAGTTGTTGATTAAAAAATTCTGGATTAGGTTGATTGTCAGCGTCTATTAGAATAAAACGTTCTGTCTCACTTACAGCAGCCGCTGCTTTATGTGCAGCATCGCTGCCCTCTATACCATCAACACGCTTTGCCCATGGCGCAAACGAGCGCAAGTATGCAAAGTTAGCATCAGCATTTGGTTCTTTATAACTTAAAAAAATACAATCTAAATCGCTAATGTCAATTAATTCAGACATAATCCCATCCTTGTGCATTAGGATAATCACCACCCACAGGAAACTGATAATCATCTTGCAGAGTATAATACTTTGTTCCACCACGTTTCAGCACGATTTGAGTTGGAAACTTTGGTGGTTGAACTAAACTTTTAACTTGTGGCATTGGAACAGTTGGTTTAACTTGTTTGGCAAGTTCTATTTCAAATTCACGCCACCAACTAACTTCTTCTGGAGTCATACTCATGTTTATATCTATCCAATAATTCATCTGTTACAAAGGTTTTTTCAACATAATGCAGTGGTCTTGTCTGTTTATAATGCCCAATGGTTGGAATAAAATCGCCTTGAATATCCCAATGCAATTGGTCTTGCCATGGTTGTTTGCTAAAGCAACGTTGCAATTCAGATTTCATATGGACAAAACCAAATCCACTATCGCGTGGTTTTATATCTAATATCTTTAGCGCAAGAGCATAAACTTCATCTGTGCGAGGTTCATCATAGCGACAATTGACAAGATAATGATCACGATAATAATCCCAATCATCTATAATAAAACGCATTGTATCATAAATTTCTTTACATGCAGTATCATATGTGAAATAAGTCCAAGCACTATAAATGTTTGGCATAAGATTTTCATCAAATTGCTGACGATATTTGCCATTGTCAATTACATGACCATCATATGTATAAACGCTTTGTGTAAAACTATATGTAAATTGTGCATATGTATTCCATAACCAACTTAAATCAGTCGTGAATAGCATATCACATTCTGTTTTAATTGTGCTTTTATATGGGCTATAAGCAAATACTTGACATTCATTTTGCATCTTGATCTTGCTGTTTTTTGCAAGATCGTGCTTTAACACAATAATTTTATCAAAAACTGCACGATGTGCATCTGTTACTTGATCATGCGTTTCTGCATCTACAATAACGCTGAAATTATTATCTATGCTTTGTGTAAGTTTGCAACTAAGAGCTTGTAGATATGCCATCTTTAGATAATCTACATCACCACTATTCTGTGCAATACAAAGATAACCACTGCTCATTAAAATTGATCCTTGTTCATTAAATGTAAATCAATGCCGTTTATACTATTTGCATAAATTTTATCCGTTACATAACGATAGACAAGTTTATCATTCTCAAATTTATCATAATCCATTAGCGAATCACAATTAACGAGTGGATAACTTTTAAAACCATAATCACGCATACCATATCCGCCCATAAGATGCAGCGCAACTGAAAAGATAAAATCATTGCGTATTGGCACTCGGCGATATTCATAGATTGCGCTATAATATTCATAGTGTTCTTGAACATGTTTAGCCATCTCAAATATGCTGTAACTTTCTTCGCATTTGCTGAAAATACAAACAGTTGCCCAATACATGTCAATCTGTGTATTACCAAGTTTATACGATTCTATTTTACGATTGACTGGACTATAAACTTGCTTGGTCATGATAAAATTACGACTGCAATTTAAATGTGGCAGCAAATTAGGTGTGCATAAAAAATAATCACTATCAATGACGAGCGTTCTATCATATGGACTTAAATCATATAATTGCGTTCTGATAAGATTACGCCATGTACTGCCATCATTTCTCCAGTTGCCGCCAGGTTTTTCAACGATAATACGTTTATGCTGATGAGTGTCGCCCTCTAATCTATCGGTTACAATAGTAACAGGAATCTTCAAGTGCTTTGCAACACGGTCAGCCGCCATTACTGCCATATCAAAATAGATATGGTTTTCATTATCAAAAGCAGCAATAAGGCAACCTTTAGAGTTGTTTGGCATTACGAATCTTTATAAACTCTTCGTATTCTGCCGCAAACTCGTTCATGACTTCCCACCAACGGCGCTGACAAATCTGTAATAGTTCATACGGAATAACTTTAACTGGAACATCATAAGCATCCATCATATAGATTACACCATCCCAATCATGCCAAGTTGGTCCAATCCATGAATGTAAAAATGAGATAAGTTCTTGGGTTACGATAAACATACCGCCAGCATAATTCACGGTCATTCGTGATTCTATGGCAGTGTTAATGTTTTGTTTTGCCAATTCACGATCATACGCTACTCTGGCTGCATCACGCAATTGTTCAGTGTTCATATGAGAATTATAACAGATTAGTTAATTGTTGTCAATAAAATTGTATAAATAATAATGTAGGTCACGGGTTGCCGCCCCACCTACTCTATGTTATGAAGGAACACAGCGCAATGGTATTTACCAGCACTAATTTTCCAAGCGGATATTATGTATATGCTTATATAAGAGCATCAGATTCAACTCCATATTATATTGGCAAGGGGAAAGATGGTCGTGCATGGGCAAAACACAAAGGAACATCTATTCCAAAAGATCAATCTAAAATTATCATACTTGAACATAATCTAACTGAAATCGGTGCATTAGCAATAGAACGCCGTATGATTACTTGGTATGGTCGTAAAGACAACAATACTGGTATATTAATTAATCGAAGCGATGGTGGAGAGGGAACTTGCGGATACAAGTATTCAACAGAACAACGACTTGCCATAACAGGTGAAAAAAACCATATGTATGGAAAAGTAGGAAAAGATAGTCCTAGTTATGGAAGAATAGTTTCAGAAGAAACTCGTGCTAAAATGCGAGCGGCAAAGATAGGCAGAAAATTATCAGAAGAACACCGTGCTAAAATTGGCAATGCTGAAAGAGGAGAAAAAAATCCAAATTATGGAAAAAAATTTACTTTAGAACATCGTGCAAAATTATCTGCTGCTGCCAAACTACGGATTAAAAAAATAAAATAATCTCAACTTTGTGAATTTACCGTATTTGTTATAGTTGGAGTTCCCCAAGTATTAGTTAGGTAAGTAGTTTCTGGATAACCAACAGATATTGAGGCATTGGTTGAACCAGTATTAGTATATCCAAATACATTGCTATCATTATCTGTAAATGTTAGGGTTGCAGTAATAGTTCCACTACCATTATAACTTAAATTTAAAGTAATTGAGTTAGCATTATAGTTAGCATTACCAGTACCAGTTTCTGTCATACTTAAAAATGTGGCTGGAGTAGATGTAAGGTTGTAAAATCCACTACCACTTGCATAAGTTCCACGAGTATAAGTTCCAACTGTCCCTTGATGTACCGAACTAGTAGCGTAGAAAACATATGCAAGAAATCCAGTATTAACAAAACTATTCCAAGTTGCAGGTGTTATTGTGTTACCATTTGAAACAACTTGAATCCATCCACCAGCGTTAAAGAAATAACGAGCATGATTATCATCAGCAAAAGCAATTGTGAAAGTTTTAACACTGCTTGTATGCCAAGAAGAACTATTACTTGTTGAAGCGTAATTTGTAGCACTATTGGTATAAGTCGTAAAACGATTATTCTGCAAACTTGTAATAGCAGTATCAACAGATGACAAGTAAGTAATAATACTACCGCTTGTTGGCTGTGCAGGAATACCAGTAGTATTGTTAAACTGATGCTGTTGCATAGATGTCATTCTTGCAATCAAAGTTGCCCAATCACTTGCTGGTACAACTGAACCGCTGCTATTTGTTGCAACAGTAGTGCTTTGTCCATAACCATAGTTACCACTACCAGTTCCCCATAGCTGATTAACACTCGCTACACGAGTATTAAAATCTGTTGCCTGGATTAATCCACCACTACTGTATGCCATATTTTATAGTTCCCACAATGTATTTATTTAATTCCAACGGCTACTTCAATAATTTGAATACTATCATCAGTAATTTCGTGAATAGACTTTCCTAGCACACAACCATGTACAAATTTAGATGGATTAAGCTTTTGACCAACACCAGGTATATCGCTTGTTACTACGCAATCGCCTTTAGCAATCGGTCCTTGTACCTGCACACCAACTCGTCCAATTACAGCATAAGTTTCACAACCAAAGTAACCAAAATTAGTTAAAACTAATTCTGGATCGCCTGTTTGATCAATAGAAACACCAGCAACACGAGGATCATGAGAAACTGAACTAATTTCGATATCACGATCTCCGCCAAATACAACAATACTATTTTGTGGAATATCTGTTCCATCTACTTTATAAAATGATACTGAAACTACTGACATATTTTTTCCTTATCTTATACCAATTACAACTTCTATTAACTTAACACTATCATCATTAATGCTATTAAGTGATTTTCCAACGATACAACCAGGTGTATATTTGTACATATCTAATTTTTCACCTACACCACGTAGATCGCTACTAACTACACAATCTCCACGATCAATTGGTCCGCGAACATTTACATAAACGCGACCTGTTAGTGCAATCGCAGAACCACTATTGCCATCATTTACATTCATCAGATAAGCAGGATTAGGACTCATAACACCAATGACACGAGGATCATGTGAAACTGTACTGCTTGTTACTTCTTCATTTCCGCCAATTACCATAATATCATTAGGGCCAGGATTTCCATCCGTTCTATAATTTTCTGCCAAGTCAGCATATTGTGCTTGAGAAGCAGTTGCATATACTGTTCCAAATTTATTTGCAGAAGTACCAATATTATAAGTTCCATTGCCAGTGGTAGTAATTGCGCCACCCATGGACAAACCTGTGAGTGTGCCCAAACTTGTTATATTTCCTTGTGCAGCATTAACTACGTTTTGTGCATTCTGAATAGAACCAAGAATTGTTGTGCTTACGTTTAGCGAACTTAATGTTCCAACACTTGTTATATATGGCTGCGCATTTGTAATCAAAGTACCACTAATAGTTGTACCAACACCACCAAAAAGATTTGCATCAACATTATAGCCAGGACTTATAGTTGCAAAACCTGGATTTAAAGCAGTAAATGTAGATGAAGGAGTAAATGAATCTTTACTTACAACACCTGTAAGATGATTTCCAACCCATAATTTTAATACTGTGTGACTACCATTGCTTGTATCAGTAATTACATCAGCAACTGCTGTGGTTTTTTGTTGCGAACTTGTGTAAGATGGACCAATTAATATCCAAGTTGTTCCGCTATAGATATAAAGTTGTTGGTCATCACTTTTGTAAAAAAGATCGCCTTGCTGATTAGATAAAGTTGGAAAAGATGTACTGCTTGCTACACTTGTTATATTTTTAAAAACTGTACCAGTATAAATTTGCAGAGTGTTATTTTGTAAATTATACCATAACTGTCCAGTAACTGGACTACTTGGTTGGTTAATCCCTGTCCAATTTTGTAATAAATTTACTAAATCTTGGATAATATATGTACCATAACCAGGATAATTTTTACCAACAAGAGTCAAACTAGTACTATTATTTTTAGTACCGTCTGCAATAACTAAGGTTCCAACTGTGGCTACGTTAATATTATAAGACATTTTCCCACCTGATTTCTTTATTATTTATTGTTAAAGTGAGTGGCAGCCTTTTACAATATTACTGCTTCTATTAAACCAATGCCACTATTGCTATAATCTTCTAATGCAATAGCAAACATCCATTGTGAATCATCGGTTTGGGCAACAGCAAGACCATGTGCAGTTCCTATTAATGCTTGTCCTTTTGCAACAGGACCAATTACTTTTACAGGAACTCGTCCCTTGAGAGCAACATAAACACCGCCATCAAGATCACTATTCATTTTGTATGCTGGATATTCACTAATTACACCTATAGCACGAACTTTTGCGCCACTATGTTGTGTGATTTCTGCAGTGCCACCTACCATCATGACTGTGCCGATTTCATACTCTGAATCAGGCAAATATTTTTCGGCCAAGTCGGCATATTTTGCTGTTGTGGAGGTGCCAAGGAAATTAACTGCATATACGTTATTCCAATAAGCACTAGTTGTTCCAATATTGATACTGGCATTAGAAGTTGGAGTGATTGCACCACTGGAGGTTATACCAGCAAATGATGGTGTAGCAGATGCTGCAACACTTTGCGGAATATTTATAGTAATAGCACCTGTATATGGTCCGCTACCTGTTCCACTTACAGTTACGTTTGCACCGGCAGCAACACTCGTTACGCCACCTTGGAAGGCAAGTCCATTTGCATAAAAATAAGCTGCACTATAAATGCCAGTATTACCAACTAAGTTAGCAGCATAAACGTTTGAAGTTTGTGCTGTGATATTTGCACTGGCACTGATTGTTCCACTAGAAGAGAGAGATGTTAATGTGCCAACACTTGTTATAAATGGTTGAGCATTTGTAGCAATAACACCATAATGTGAGCTACCAACATTACCAACCACATTGGCATTGATAGTAGGCGAAGCAATTATACCTTGTGAAGTAATAGCACCCTGTGAATTAATAGTGCTTGTAGTTGTTATTGTAGTAAATGCACCACTATTGGGTGTATTAGCACCAATTGCGCCAGTAAGATAACCACTTACTTGCCCACCGCTACTTGCTGTGATGCTACTAAATGCAACTGCACCATTAACTGTCAAACTGCCTAATGCACCATAAACTGTGCGCCAAGTAGTTCCATCATAAACATTAAGATATTTGTATGTATTATCCCACCATAGCTGACCTTGTACAGGATTTGGTGGATAGTTGCCAGCACTGTTGCTAAAATTTTCTAAAAGATAAAGGAAGTTTTCATTTAACGCAAGACCATAACCAGCAAAGTTTTTACCAATAAAGGTTAAACTGGTGCTTGTACTATTTTCGGTATTATCATTTACCGTATATGTAACAGTTTGGGCTGTATTTTTTACACTGTATGTCATTGCGCGCTTCCCACAAAGTATTTATGGGATTATGCTACTAATCTAATTGAGATACTTGCGTTGTTATAATCAATTTGACCGTTTGTATCTGCACTTAGTACGCACTGAATTGTGTCGCCAATATTGCAATTTAAATATCCTGTTGCTGCTAATGGAACATGAAAAGTATCGCCACTTAAAACATCGATATGTCTTGCTTTAGCACTAATTCCAGTATCTGCTTGATTTTTCCACCAAGTAATATACTGAGAAGTTACACCACTTACATAGCCTAAACTTACTGCGTTGGCACTTACCATATAAATTCCTTTTACAGGGCAAGTAAATTGTCCAGTTGTTGCACTATAGAAATTGCCCGTGTTAATAGTAACATTTGGTTTCCAAGTTTGCGGACTTGTTAATCCACTGCCTGTAAAAACAGTATTTGTTATAAAACCAGTGCCTTGGAAAACAGGATTATATGGCGCATTTACACGACCATACGCATCAATAGTGAATAAGTTGTTACCACCAATTTGAACAATAAAACTATTTGTACCACTTACACGATTAAGACCATCGTTTGCAGTAAGCGGACCAATCGTAATCCAATTTAGTTGGTCATAAAATTTTAATTGTTGGTTTGTACTATCCCACCATAAATCATTTTGTTGCGGATTTGTAGGAGTAGTAGAACCAAAAAGGATGTTTGCTATATTTTGCCAATAAGGGGTTGCTCCGCCGCCGCGATAATATTTTAACACGTTATTGCCACTATCATACCAAATTTGTCCTGTAAGAGCAGCATTTGGATTAGTAGTATTGGCAAAATTTTCAAGCATACTAATTAAATTTTGATTTAGTAGCTGACCATACGTTGGAAAATTTTTACCTATCAATGTAATTGAGCTACTTGTAGTATCAATAGTACCATCTTGTATAGTAGCTAAACTTGAACCATTTGTAAGATTAACATAAAATGTCATTGGTTATACCTGCGATGTTAGATTTGTAAGAGTTTGCACACGAACCGTATAATCAATTTGAATTAATCGATTTAAACTTTTTTGAATAGGATGAAAAATAACATGCGTAATCAAATTACCCGCATCAACTGTATTGCCATTCCATGCTTTAAGTCCAAGTTCATCAAAAACAAATGTGTCATTTAGGTTTGTCGTATTATCAAATGCTTGCTGCCCACTTGGTTCGCCGTAGTCAAGCGTACAAGTTACAAAAATATCACTATATACTGTTCCAGTTGTATGACGAATTTCTATTTTGTTTCGTGTTGGATCAAGATTATAAATTGAATTTGGATCAACGACTTTATAATAAGTTTGATTGTATAGCGAACTATTGCTTCCACTTGTATTCGTAGGCAAATAAGTTATAACACCCGTTGGATCAACACTTGTGCCACCATTACCAAATGCCATTTCGCTAATCCAACCCTGTTGATTGTTACTCATTGCTTGAGCAAGCGATAGCGAAAAATTTTCATAATGAATAGCATTACGCTTATTAACAAAGACTTCACCGCTTTTTGGATCATATATTTTTATATGTCCTTGCAATAAAATGCCACTTTGTTCATTGGGTTTAGTCATTTGTTTGCTTCCTGCGTTTTCTGTAGTGTTATTTATTGGTTTATTTACGGTGCTCATTATAGTTCTCTAATAAAGTTTGCTGCTTGTGTATTACTTGTTTGTAGCGTTTCTCCAATATTAGTGAAGAATTTTCCTTGCAAGAATTTTTCTCCAGCATTAATTAAAATATTGGCATTATATCCATTTACTAGATAAGTTGGCGTTGTTGCAGTTACAACTACATCACGTGAGTTAGGAATTTCAAGAGTACTGCCACTATCTATAACCAACGAACCTGCTTGGTGCAGTGCTGCTCCTGTGCCAGCAGTTCCTCTACGCAATCCACCTAAACGATTGTTTATTGTATCAATAACTGTATAAACAATTCGCTCACCATCAATAACAACTACGCCTGCTGTATTTGTATTTGGGTCTGGACTTTGTAGATTTGCTACAGATTCGCAATAAATCCAATGATCAATTGGTTTTAAATCACGAGTTAGTTTTGTTGTTCTACTTGGCCAAACAGCATAATAACGAGTAACATCTTGAATATCCTTGAATATACGATACTCAAGCGTTCGTTGTCTTGTATTTTGTGCAAAAATACGAACTACGATTGTAGAATTAGCATTGATATTCAAACTTGCGCTTAATGTTAATACTGTAGGCGTAGTTAAAATAAAATCTTTGTAAGGTATTAGAGTAAATCCACCACTTGTATTTGGATTTCTAAGAGTAATATAAATGTTATTAATATCAGTAACAGCATAAGGAAGCGTATAATTTACATTTCCAGTAATAATATTGCTTAACTCATTATCAAATCCAACGCTATCAAATCCAACGCTGTCTAATCCATTATCAACAACAGTAGTTACAGCACTGCTGCCGCTAAACAATTTTGTATATTGCGCATTAACATCATGATTACCCTGAGTTAGCACTGTTATAACACTACCAAGTGGAATAGTGATTGAAGAATTTAACCAAAGTTGATTGCTATCATAAATTTTATAATCGCTATAATTGCTATCACTAATGATAATTTTACTGTTTAAAGGAGGAGCAACTACAAAATTAATAACTGGCATTACTAAATTTGCTGGATCATGATAGATTGTATAATCTGTGTTTCTAATTGCAACTTTTCCATCTACAATTACCATTATTTCGCCATCTTGTAAATTAGCAATATTTGTTTTCCAAGATGAGGTCATTGAATAAGAAGTTGTAATAGCGTCACCAACATAATAACTTTGTTGTGGAGGTGTAAGGTCATTACCATTTAATCGCACAATAGCATATGCACTCAATGGTTCCACATATTCTTCAGGATTTGTAAGTGTAAAGTTATATCCTGTTGGATAATTTACTGCATTTATGTTAAAAGTTTGTTCATAAACTTCACTATATGCTCGCTTACCAACAGCAAAATTATAGAGATGAACTTGCACATAATCGCCTGCGTTTGGTGCTACAGTAAATCTAACTGCAAGTATAGTTTTGCCATTTAGTGTTTTATTGACAAGCGACCAATTACTTACTCGTTGTCCATTTACCTTTACATAAGCTTGTTCTACTACTGTTAAAACATTATCAGGAATATCAAAATCTGTTTGAACTCCGTCTGCTACATAATCTTGATCAAATACTGGATTTACGCCAGTACTTCCCCACATAACACAATACCAAAATGTTCCTGCGGTAGGTGTGTAAAGTATATTAATCTTTTTATTTTGCCAATCAACTGTATAATCTACACTTTCAGCAATTGGTCCTTTTTTTGAACTATCAATAATAAAGAATTTTTCAATGCCGCCCATTGGATAATCAACGCCAGTTACATTCATATCAAAACTAAATGATGTAAGACCATTGTAATTAGCAGTAAATATTTTAAGTTCTGCTGCTCCTTTGCTTACAGGCAAAGTTCTTACTTTGATTTCAAGAGTATCATGCATTATGCCAGGCACAAATTCTTCTGGTGCATGACTGCTGTAAGTATCTACGAATTTTCCGCCATTGACATCTATATCTTCTGGTCTATAACCTAAACTACTGTCAGTAAATTCACTGCGGATATAAGTGTCTTCTGCCTGATTACCATAGACATCAAGCACATTTTCAACATCTTTAGTAATATAATCGTATGGTATGCTATCAAAGTTATTGATATCATAATAAGGCGATTGTTTGAAATCTGGTCCTTTAACGCCTACGCCACCATATTCCATACCAATCATAACTTGGGCCAAATCACGACCAGCCATTCCACTAGTTGGACTATAGTATGCCCATACACGGTCTGCTGCATTATCAAGCCACAAACCATTATATGTTACAAGATTATTTGTATCAAACAATTCATCACTAGTAAATGTTGCTATTGCCTTGTAACTATTATTTTTATAGATTACAATATCATCAAGTGCATATTCAGTAAAAGGATACCAAACTTTTACAACGAGTGGTAAAAATTTAGTAAAATCAAATGTTGAACCGCTTGTATGAACAATAATTACACGATATGGTTGAGCATCATAAACTATAACATTATCAATATTATATGCAGTATTTGGTGACCAATCTTGGATATTATTAAAATATGTATATCGATCAAATTTCATATAGGTATTGATATTTCTTACAACTCCACCATCAACAATAGCTACTGCAGATGCGCCAGTTCCTGTACCATTAATTGTTACTGTAGCATAGGTGTATCCAGTACCACCATTGATAACTAGAATATCATAAACTCCGCCATTCTGAATATAAACTTGCGCAGTTGCACCAGTTCCATCACCAGTAATTGTAGCTGTTGTTGCTCCAGTATAGTTAGAACCACTGTTAATGACATCAATTCGTGATACACTGTACTTGTGGTTATCTAACCATGGTTTATATACAGCATTTGATGATAAGATTGCGCTATCAAGCGTATTGCCTAATTGCGGACTGCGATATTTTGCAATTGCAGTGTTATAATAAGGTTGTAAATCAAAATCCGTAATGCTGCTGTATGCATAATCTACATTATTACTATTGTCGTATTTTGCAATATATTGTTTTAACTTTGTATGAAATGGTTTTACTTCATTAAAGAAATCTGTGACAATAGTTTCTGGCTGTGGAAGATATACTGGCAGAATATCCAAACCACGCACACGATGATAAATGTCAATTAAACTTGTTTTCATCATCCAATCTGTTTGTAGATGTTGAGTTGCAATAGTATCAATCATAAGTTTAATAATTTTTTTAAACTCAGTTCTATATTCATTTGTTAGTAATAAATCACGAATAATGCCAAATATAATATTAAATTCTAAATTATTATCTGTTGCAAAACCAGTTGCTTCTAGGCTGCTGCCTTCGAAACCTTGACCAGCATCTGATAAACTGTAAAGTTTTGAATTAAATTGAATAGTAGCATTTTCTTGTCCCAATAGTTCAAGACCATTTGATTTTACAAGAACTATTTTCCAACCACCGTTTGTGCTAGTTTTAATATAAATTATATCATTAACGTTTAATGTTAGTGTGCTTAGCTGTGTTTCATTTTCAATAGTATGAGCATAAGTGTCATTGGCACTATAATCAGCACTATACCAATCGTTATAATTCCAATAATTATTCACATTAAATTTTTGTGTTTGAATAATATTCCAAGTACGAGTATTTGGGAATACTACATTTAATGTATATAAACTCCAACCTGAATTATATGTAGTTGAATCACTTATAACAAGAACATTATCGCCATCCTTATAAACATTTTTATCCAAATATCCTAATTCAGTTATGTTTTGAACACTTGTTTTATACTTGTCGCTTGAAGGCAATGGGTCAAATACATTTAGTGCATTAACTGCTGATCCACGAGTAAGAACCATTGGATATACTTGACAAATTTCATTAATTTGTTCAATATAAAGTTTTCTAGCAGTATATTGGTCGCTGAAAACACTTTGGCGAGGTCTTACACTCATGCCATATTTTTGTCCAATCGGCAATGTAGGATCAGGAACTATACGCCCACTGCTGTCTTGACCAGTTAAACTGTCGTTAATCTTGTTAATGAATTCAACAGCAACACCTAAATCACTGCCATCATCAAATGTAGTCCATTCACTATGTGTTAGCTGTGGCTTTAATGAATCTTTATATTCAATAACTAAATTTGTACTATTAGTTACAATGCTTTGTGCATTGTAGATTGCGATAGCACTTGAATTTATAATTGCCGCAAATGGTTCAGAACTTACACGTGGATTAGCTATTGCAGTTTGTATTTCGTAAGCAGTAGGTCTGTTTAGTTTTTCATCAATTCTTGTGCTATTGCGAACCCAGAAATAATATTTTGTAACAGCTAATCCAGTTGCGCTATCAACAACAATCTTTGTGCTATAAACATCATTAATAGTATAAAGTGGTTGATTAAGTGGATTTAACTTTGCCCATTCTTTAGGCAATACATCGCTTTCAATCCATTCATAAACTGCAACAGAGCTAGCAGGAAATGCTAATCCCCAATTAATAAAGTTTTCAAGTGTATCACCTTGACGATTATCATAATACTTTATACTATTAGTATCCCACCATAGCTTTCCAACTTTTTCTTCACCCCAATTATTCTTTTTATCATATGCAAATGAAATAGTTGTAGGAACATTGCTATAAACAGCAGGATCATAATTTGTTGTATAATCTATATAACTTTCTGCACTGATTGGTAGTTGATTGTGCATTAAATCAATAATAGGCAGATCAGCAATTAATTTGCTTTTTGAGCTATCATAAATGTAAGCTCGTTCAATTAATCTACTATCAAATTGTTCGCCTTCGCTGCGTATAGTTGTCCAAACAGGACTGCTATTTTTATTATAATAGGCATACATCGCACCAGTTGGATTGCCTAAAATATTAGCATGAGGCGCACTTACTAATATAAAGTTATTGCTTACATCTATTGCAGTAGCAAATCTATCAAGAGTTGAAGCTGTTGTATTGTTTAACAAGCTTGCATAAATGAAACTACCTTGGTCAGATGCTGTTTCTGTAGCACTTGGTTGATATTCAAAAATATGCGCAGCGCCACTGCGATATACCTTATCAATAAATTTAATAGTACCAGCATCAAATTTAGTAATAGAATTATCAAAATTTGTTACAAGTTTTGTATTGCTTAGTGTAGCACCAACCACAAGAGTGTTGCCATCGGGACTTAAACTTATACTTTCGCCAAAGCGAGCAGTATCTTGCATAGAAGGACTAAACATTTTTTGCGCAAACTGCCAAACTACAATACCCATAGCATTAAGTGGATCACCTAATTCATTGCGCAAACGAATTTTATTATAAGCTACATTGCTGTCACTTACAATTTGTACGGCTCCATTATCAGTGAGACTTGCAGTTATGCCAGGTATTGAAACAGCATTAATATCGGCTACACATTGTGCAGCATTACCGCCAACAAATGTTACTAACCAATCGTTTATACGCATTTTCCAACCTGCTGTCATTGAAACATTTGTGTTTGTTCCAGTTGCTACGCCATATTGTCGTGGAACATTAACCCAACGGAAAACTGCACCATTTTGCGTACTATTTTGATTCCAACCAGGCGCTCCACTATAAACTGAGCAATCATTTAAACTTATTTTTACAGTTTGTCCTAAGTTGCTGTTATTTTGTCCAATGTCTGTTGTAGCAATCTTTGTTATAACAAATTGATTTGTTTCAACTGCTATTGTAGCATCTGGAGCAGGCACATTTGCCAACTGCATTGTATTTGCAGAATAGTTAAAAGTTGCAATTGCTGCGTTGCCATCAACAGTTACACTAGGATTGGTAACAACATAAGTTGTTGTAAGTGTATCGCTATTAGCAAAAGCATTGCTTAACTGATAAAGTGACTTAACGCCATCGCCTACGAAATTTTCAACAGTGCGTTCATAAATGTATGCTTTGCCAGCATTGCTATATGTTGTATCAAGTGTAGCATTGCTAGTATATGCTCCAACTACTAACTGCCGACCATCAGCAGTGCAACTTACACTACTTCCAAAACCATTAGATTCTGGATCATCATTTACAATTTGATTTACTTCTTTAAAATAGCTTTGATAAATTAATGTGATAGGCAATCCGTTTGCAGGTGCGTTATAGAAAGTAATTGATTCTTGACCAGGTGTTTTAATATAATCTACATCAGGAATTTGTAGTGCAGAATTTGCATAAACTGTTACATCTCTGCTTCCTAAACCTTTTCCTAATGCACTAGCTGGCAAAATAAAAGTAGTTGAGGTTCCGTCGCCGTTTCTGTAACTAGCATCAGTAACCACATTTTGATATTTGTAAACAAAAACTTTTTGTGATGTAGGTTCGCCAACAAACATCCAATTTCCATCTGCACTTGTGCAAACTGAACTACCAAAAGAACTGTTAGGCGCAAGAACTGGATAAATTGTAACAATTTCTCCTGACGAAATAGTAGCAGGTTTTGTTAATCCAATTTTGTGATAAGGACTGCCATAAGAAATATTGGCAATTCTTGTGCCACTAGAAATTCCGTTTCCTACTACTGTCATGCCATTGGCAAAATTTGCTAAACTGTAAGATGCCATAGCAATAGCATTAGCAGTATTTTGTATCGGATATACATTTGATATGAGTATATAACCATTGCTTGTTGTTACTGGCGCACTTACAGCATACAAATTATCATAATGAATAACTTGATTAATAGAAAGACTTTGGCTGCTAATGCCTGCAGTATATACTGCGCCGCCATTGCTGCCTGGTGCTCCAATAACTGCAATATTGTTATCATTCATATCAACAACATTGCCAAATAAAGAATGTCTGCTGTCAGGAACAAGTGTGCCTAGTTCTTGCCAGCTATTATATGATGTTTTGCCATAAGCAAAAATTTCACCTGTTCCATTTTTGCCGCTTGCTCCTACAATACCAAATCCTTGGGTATTGTTCATTTTAATACTGCTACCAAAATTATCACTTGGTGTAGTATAAACAGGGCTGCGAGTTTCGTTATATTTCCATACATCAATGTTTTGTTTTACTTCATAACCACTTGGTCCATTGTCAATATAAACAATTTCATTAGTGGTCCAACCACGAACTGGCGTAAAATTAGCAAAATCAGATACATTTGTAAAACGCACATTAACAAGTTTGAAAACAAGGGCAGTTAATTTTCCACTAGCAACTGTAGTATTATTAACTATTTTTACCTTAAATGTATTGCCAGTAACTGAACTTATGCGATAAAAACCGCTTAAATCTAAAACACCTGTACTAGTACTTGCTGCAGTAATGCGTGCATTTTTTAACATAACATAATCATATTGTGAAAGATTATGCGCAGTGTTAGTTGTAAATTGCAACTCAGTCGGACTTGTTTGGCTTACATTAGTAACAAAAACAGGACCAGTTTGACTTACTCTATACACTCCCCATTGATTTGCACTGTCTGCAGCAATCCAAATTTTACTGCTTTCGCCTAAAATCGGATTTAAACCACTGATGTTATAAATTTTATTAATATCAAATACAGTAGCAGATACTTCAGTAGTAGTTACAGGACCAGCATAAGGCACAATTTGTTTTTGATTTTCTGTTTTGGCAAAAATATTAGTACGATAATTTTTTGGTGCAATTAACAAATCACTAGGCTTTACAGTATTATAATCTGCAGAACGTTCATCATTTTGATTAATAAATGCAAAAAGATACTGACTATTGATAGCTTTTGCATTACCAATAGAAAATTCTAATTTATCTATATTGTTTGTTCCGCCATATTCACCAAGCTTGATTGCCCATTGTTCGCTAGTTGTAATATCACTGTCAATGCGCTTTTGTTGATTGCGCAAGAAAGCATTTAGCACAGCTTGCGTACCTTTTTGGTTAATCATACCAAGATAAAATTTGTATTGACTTGTAATATCTAAACCAAGATCAGTAAAATATTGACGAGGTTGGAAACCTGTACTATGCTTGCTTAAAATATCTGCTGCGCTATTAAGATCAGCAGTATCTGGATTATAAAAATTAGCAAATTGCGCAGCACCACTTGCCATGTTAGGTATAAGTTGTTTGCTTAGCATATCACCATTGATTTGATACCAATCGCTTGCAACAAATTTTTGAGTACCTGGTATAAAATTTTGTGCTGCATAGTACTGATTTTTGAATAGAACAATATCACCAGTGTAATAATCATTATAGCTTACCCATTGCGGAATATCACTAACATTGACAAAGAAACCAGGTGCATATAAGCTACCATTCCAATCATTTGTTTTAACACCATCTAATCGTAATCTAAATTGGCGGCTTCCAACTTGTTCATCATATAAAATGTCAGCAAAAACTGTTTGATTATCAAAAATTAGAGTATGTTCATATTGAACAATTGCAATATCTAATAAATGTATGCCTTTTTGCGCATTTTTTAATTCTATTGAGAATGAGTTATCTTCACGATATACTCGATAATCTTTGCCTGTAAGAGTGACGCCATCGCTATCTACAACTTTAGTATAATTGTGATCGTTTGTAATTTGATCAACAATACCATAAGGACTTACAAAATTAATACTTGTGCCAGCAGGCGTTAAACCAATTACTGTATTATTGCCCCATTGTTGCTGATCAAAAAATAAAAATTCTTTTGCAGCCAATACCCAATCACTTGTAGTTTTATTGTCAGCCAAAATACCGTTAAAAACAAACCCTTGACTTTCAAGATATCGACCATAAGAAACTAGAAAATCAACCACTTGTTGTGTTGTTGCAAATATAGAGCCATATGGATAACTAATAACTGAATTTTCACTATCCTTATAGATGATAGCTGTTGCATTTCCAACTGAAATTCCATAGTTATTTGTAGATGGTCTGCTTGGAATTGTTAGGAAATATGGACGAGATTTATCAAACCCACTTACTTGATAACCGCCTTCAGTTTTTTGTACTATTACAGCACTGTAAATTGCACGAGCAACAGGTGCGCTCTTGGTTACTTTGATTTGATAATTTTCTTGTGGAATAAGCACACTTACATTATTGCTTTGCGGACTAATTTGGTCAGCAACAATAGTAAGATAACTTTTATCAGTAAATCCACTTATTTTATAAACAAGATTAAAGCTACTGTTAGTTGCAATATCAGTCCAATTTGTAATTGGATCAAGATTATTGCTTATTAGTAATTCTCTAATCCAAACATTGATACCAGGTATATACTGTGATTCACCAGTTACGCTATAATCAAATTTACGATTATTATAATTAATATTAATAATTTGATCTAAATTGCTGTTATAAACTAAATCACGTGTATTATACTTTAACGCACAATATTCTGCAGGTTTAGCCAAACACCATGCAATTTGCACTGCAAATGGATAAGAACTGCTGCGACGCCATGCAGTTTCTTGCGGACTTTGGTCGCCCACTACCCAATTATTGCTTGCAGTAGCTGGATCATATGTAGCTACAATACACTGTTGCGGAGATAGCAAATTGCCATGAGAATCAACTGGTATAATTTTACTAAGACCAGGTCGTGCATATCGAGTATTGATTACAGTTTTATTAGGAGCGCCATTGTATAGCAATCCTAATTCTAAATCGCCCCATAAGATTTGATTTTCGCTACTATATGGCGCTGGTCCATAGCGATTTTCCCACCAAGATGGCTGCTGTACGAATCCAAGCATTTCCCAAGGATGTGTATGCGGACGATCTGTATCATAGAAATAATTAAAAATTCCACGCCAAAAACCTGGCACAGTTTGTCCAAATACTTTATCAGTGGCATTGCTATAGTTATAGC
>Ga0214166_1000326_pt1 | contig 24950 bp, 36 predicted proteins | sample TroBogepilimnion_27_FD_153005 | JGI IMG/M metagenome (GOLD analysis project Ga0214166, IMG submission 153005) | Freshwater microbial communities from Trout Bog Lake, WI - Practice 18AUG2009 epilimnion v3 | ecosystem: Environmental > Aquatic > Freshwater > Lake > Epilimnion/Euphotic zone ...
AAAAACTGGTAGAAAGTTTGTTATTATTGGAGCCAAAAGTGTTCCTGGTGCTACAGCCAAAAGTGTATTTTTGTGCTTAAAACTAGCTGGTCCTGATAGTGTAATTATTAAGGCACCCTCTCTAGATGAAGGTTACTTAATTCAGAATGTGATTGACAACTATGGAGATGGAGTATACTGTAAGGTTTTTACCACTCATAGTGATGAACTTAAGCTATCTAGTGACTGGAGAAAAGCTCTAGATGAAGCCACAGATGTAGTGGTATTTGGAGATGAAAATACTGCTGAAGTGTTTGGAGAACTAGAGAATGAACATAGAAGCATTCATGTTCATGGACCTAAGTTTAGCTTTGGTATCGTTAGAGCCATAGACCTAACTCCCAGTCTTATTCAGGATATTTGTTTTGATTTCTTTAGTTTTTATGGAGAAGGTTGCCTAAGCCCTAAGTTTTATGTAGTGGTTGGAGAAACTGCTTCAAGGATGTGGAAAGAGTTTAGTGATATTCATACAGTTCAGTTTGGAAGAATGATTGATGAATTTAGAGGTAAACTACCTCTCACTAGAAAGAGTGAGTTAGTTCAACAATTCCTTAGTGCCAATCTAGTATACAAATATACTCGCCTAGAAGAGTTGAATAGTTCAGAAGTTTTTACTACACTATATGGTGATACTCGTATTGTAGTAGTGGATAGTTTAGAAGATCTAGATAGTTTTATCAGTAAGTGGAGAGATCGTATTAGTACAATAGCAATTAATCCTGATGATGAAGACACTCTAGATTATGTTGAGAGTCAAATGATCACTCGCATTTGTGATATTGGTACTATGCAGTTCCCAGATTTCTTTGAACAGTTCGATCCAGTTGATGATTTTGATATATATGTAGGAGATGACCGATGAAGCTTGGAGACATTGTTACTGTAAAGACCAGCTTAGGGCAGATTGTTGGTAAAACTACAGATGGAAGATGGATAGTAGAGTGGGTTTATGATGAGATTGATCCCTATACTGAAGAAGAACTATTCGTAGTAGAGGAGGCAAAAGATGGCAGTAAAGTGCAAATGCCCTAACTGTGGATATCCACATCTTATTGAAGACCTTAGAAGTAAAATTGAAGAGCTAAAAAAGGAAGATGAAAATGACGGACTACCTAGCGAGAACTAATCCTTGGCCATACGATATCACTATTACTGGTGCTCATGGTAGCTATCTAGAGACCAAAGAATATGGTGACATGTTTGATATGGCCTGTGGTATTGCAGTTAATAATTTGGGTCATAACTACCTTCCCATACAGAAGGCAGTAATTAAGACAGTGAATAAGTATGCTCATATTAATGTGTATGGTGAGTTTAATATCAAAGAGCAGTTAAAGTATGCTGAAAGTATTAGTGAACGATTCTCCACTCTCACTATGAGTAATGGTATGAGTGAAGAGAATAAAACTTGGTTCTGTACTAGTGGTACTGAAGCCAATGAATTAGCAATGAAGTTGGCCACTCTCTCAACTGGGAGACAGGGTTTTATAGCACTAAAGGATGGGTTCCATGGTCGTAGTCTCGGTAGTCTTAGTCTCACTTATAAGCCAACTTATCGTGAGCCTTTCGCTCATATGGTTAACCCGGAGCTTACTAAATGGGTCCAAACAGGAGAAGAAATCCCAGAAGAGTATGGAAACAGAGCTGCCTTTTTTATGGAGTTGGTACAAGGAGAAGCCGGAGTAGTTGCTATTGACCCTGAATGGGCCAAGTATGTAAGTGATTGGTGTAAGAAACATGGAGTACTCTTGGTTATTGATGAAGTACAGACGGGATTTGGTAGAACAGGTACCCAGTTTGTATTAGATCAGTATCAAGAGGTATATCCTGATATTGTTACTCTGGGTAAGGCACTTGGTGGAGGTTATCCTTTAGGAGCTGTAGTCTCTAGTGCTGAACGATGGAAGAGTATGAGTACAGACAATCCATTTACTCACCTTAGCACTTTTGGGGGTAATCCGGTAAGTGTAGCGGCAGGAAGAGAGATGTTTAAGGTTACTAGTGACCCAGTATTCCTAGCTACAGTTCGTGAAAAGGGCAACTTTGCAGATCATGCCTTTAAGGATTGTAAGGTGGCCTCACTACATGGGCCTGGACTTATGAAAGGTCTAGTGCTTAATGAAGGTATTGAAATTGATAGTGTAGTACAAAAGATTTGGAACAATCGAGTATTTACTGGTAGAGTTCTTTATGGTGTAGACACTATTAGACTCTACTCTCCACTTAATGCCAAGAGTAGTGAATTAGTAGCAGCCTTCTTAAAAGTTCGAGAGGCAGTTGAAGATAGTGTCCGATAGAGAACGAGAAGAACTAGAGCATTTAGAGCTAGTTGTTGGCTTTTGGGGAATAGAAGGAAGTCTAGATCGTATTAGAACACTTTTAGATGAAATTCAAGATCTTGTTAAAAAAGATGAAGAATAGACTTGATTTTACAGCAGTAATGAATATACAATATAAACCTAGTAAGGAGTAAGATGAACCTCATCTCTAAAGAAATAGAGTTTGATCTCGGTCACCGAGTGAGCACTCATGGTAGTAAATGTCGAAATCCTCATGGACATCGTTATAAAGTTCGTGTAACCTGTAAGGGAGATATAATTGATGACCCTTCCCGTAAGGACCATGGAATGCTAGTGGACTTTGGTCATCTTAAGTATATTATGAATAATAAGATTCATGATGTATTGGACCATGGATTCTGTGTATGGGAAGAGGACAAGGTGCTTAGAGCAATCCTAGATGAACCCTCTAAGACCAATGATTGGAACTATATTGTTTTTCCGTATATTCCAACAGCAGAGAATATTGCTCGTTGGGCCTGGACTCAAATTCAGTATGATATTGAAGTAGAGTTCGGTAATGATTTAGAGTTGTATGAAGTAGCCGTGTGGGAGACCCCCACTAGTGTAGCCTACTGTAGAGGAGTATAGTATGCATGTAATGTTAGTATTTTTATTTCCAGCAATTTTCTTTACATTTGTTGGTTATTTTATTCATATGTTTAAAGAAGGTATTAAAAAAGGTATCTACCAGAAGAGTGAAGCACCTAAAAAGATCACTCGAGTGGGGAATGAAGATACAGGATGGAAGAATAAGTAATGGCCGATCTAAGACTAGTAGAGCATTATACCTCCACTCAAGGTGAAGGTCCTAGGACTGGAAGAACCACTCAGTTTGTAAGATTTGCAGGATGCAATATGACTTGTGCCGGATGGCCTTGTGATACTCCATTTGCTGTAGATCCAGCAATCTGGGGAGCAGAAGGTGGTAGCTATAAGCGTACTCCAGAAGAGCTTCTCAAGGATTGCAAGAGTCATAGAGACACTACTGGAGCCAATAATATTTGTCTAACTGGTGGTGAACCTTTTCTTCAGCCAGCAAGTAAAATGGATGAACTAATTCTACTTCTAGTGGGAGAAGGGTTCGAAGTGGAGGCTTTCAGTAATGGTAGTTTTCTCTATTCTGATATCGCTCTAAAAAATGTTACCTTTATGATGGATTGGAAGCTAAATGGTAGTGGAGAGTCTCAAACTCGTAGAGAGAATCGCACTATGAATGCTGCTAATCTTAGAAATGGTAGTGGTATTAAATTTGTCTGTAAGGATAAGACGGATTTTGAAGAAGCATTAGAGACTCATGACTTCCTTAAGGGTCAAGTGAGAGATGGAGTAAGGTTCTGGGCCGGTAGTGCCTGGGAAGTATTCCCTACAAAAGATCTAGTGGGTCTTATGCTGGAGCATAAAGTTCCATGGAGTTTAAATGTTCAAGTTCATAATTATATCTGGCCCGCAAATGAGCGCGGTCGTTAACAAAGAAAGAAAGTAAGAAATGTACCTCGATGAAGGAAAAGTAGCAGTAAAGGCACTCCTAGCCTCAATGGGAGAAAATACAGAGCGTGAAGGTCTATTAGACACTCCTCGCCGAGTAGCAGAAATGTACCAGGAATTAACAGCAGGTTATGATATTGAGCCAAAAGCTCTTATCGAGAAAGCCATCTTTAAGGAGGGTTCAAATGAAATGGTTATTGTCCGTGACATCCCGTTTTATAGCCTTTGTGAGCACCACCTTGCTCCTTTCTTTGGTACTGCTACTATTGGATATATCCCTAAGGGTGGTCGTGTTGTTGGCCTCAGTAAACTTGCTAGGGTACTTGATGCTTTTAGCAAAAGACTCCAAGTACAAGAAAGACTAGGAAGTCAGATTGCTGATACTCTCTATGACTGTGGACTACAACCTCAAGGTGTAGGAGTTTACATCTCTGCTGAACACCTCTGTATGGCTATGCGTGGAGTACAGAAGCCAGGTACCTCAACAGTAACTAGTACTCTCCGTGGTAACTTTGTAGAACCTTCAGTTAAAGATGAGTGGCTAAGAGCGGTTAGCGGTCGATAGTGTCTATCATAAGCCCTAAGGAGATTACTAGAAATAGATATATCACTGGGGTCCGTGAGGATAATATTCAACCCAATAGTATAGACCTTACAGTAAGTAAAGTGTATACTATTAATGGGACTCTAGTGCTATTTGCTAGTAAAGAGAACCGTAGACAGCTTCCTGATTATGCAGAACTCAAGACCTTTCTTTATGAAGGTGTAGAAATGTATAAACTAGAACCTGGTCAAAGGTATCAGATTGAATTTAATGAAAAGCTCAATCTCCCCAAAGATATATGTGGACTAACCTTAGTAAGAAGTAGTATGGCTAAGAGTGGATGCACTGGGGAGAATGGACTATTCGATAGTGGATATCAGGGTGCCTGTGGTATGATGGTTTCGGTTCAGGCCGAGAGCTATATTGAAGTAGGTGCTAGTATTGCTCAGATGTTATTCTTTGAAGCAGATTCTAGTAAACTATATAATGGATTTTATCAAGGGACGAATAGTCCTATGGAATGGGTATAATGGATAAATTAGCACAAATTGAAGATTCAATGTTTGAAAGAAATATTGCAATCATTGCTAGTAGACGTCATGAAGTAATGGTCTATAGTGATAGTTTTGTCTATGAAGGGTTCCTATGTGGACTCGATAGTAAGTGGATTCAAATCTATGGACATGAAGAGGCATCAAAAGGTGACTCTGATGCTGAGTGGAGATTTATTCTACTAGGCAGAGATAAGGTGTCGGGTATTGGGCCAACAGGACGTAGTGTACATGATTTAAGTGAAGAGACTCGAGAATGGGTAAGTAGGAAGATCAAAACTTTTTCAGATGTTAGTGAGAAGTTTTTAAATAGCAAGGGATTGAGTAATGACAACAGTAGGAAAGAAAACCGTTGATGGTCCTCTACAGGACTTCGATAATGATAGTTATGATGAAGTAGTAGAAGTACCAGAAACTGATAAAAAACCTTCTAATACAGAGATAGACCTAGTTAAGGCTGAGCCTAAAGAGCTACTAATCTATTTTGCTAATCGATTTAAAGAGACTCAAGGATTTGATTATAATGTTGAATGGGTTAAAGAGATTGCTATCTTTAAGAGTTATAAAGAGCGTTATGGTGATGATGCTGGTCCTATGGTTGCTCTCCTCTTTGATAAATACAATTGCACTCTCAATGGACAAGTGATGACTGTTACTGCCTTTAGTAAGGGTAGTAAGTGGATTCAAGATAAGTTGTATATTGAACTTCGACAGGATATAATTAAAGAAAATGAACCAAAACCCAATCTAGAAGGACTGATGGATAGTAATGACTTCCTCAAACGACTCGCACTTTAACTGGAGTAAGGACTATGTAGATCTCAAGTATAAGTTTCTTAGAGATGAAGAGACAGAATACTTGGAGGCTAGGAATCCCCAGTTTGAAAAAATTAGTAAGAATGGTTGCCCCACCTGCAATGATCGTAGTTGTGGAGAGTGCAAGATTCAATTGCAACTCTATAAGCACTATCTTAATGCCGGTATTGGACTCAACTATCAAAGACTCAATTGGGAAGACTATAGAGGTGACCCTATTGCTCAGCAGATTGCTCATAGCTACCTAGATAGACATGCTGATATGGTTAAGGGTGGAATGGGACTTCTCTACTATGGTAGTTGGGGAACTGGTAAAACTCTACTTACTGCATTAATGGCTAAAGAATTAGTTAAATTAGGTTATACAGTTTACTTTGCTACTTTTACTCAAATGGTAGATGAATTCACTCGAGGATGGGGAAGCAATGAAGATAAAGTGAGATTTGAATCTAAAGTGGTTAAGAGTGATATTTTCTTTCTCGATGACGTTGGAAAAGAGTTCAGAAGTAAAAACAATCTCTCTGAAGCAACTTTTGACCACGTACTTCGGCAAAGAGCATTAGATAATCGCCCTACATTTATGACTACTAATATGAGTATAGAAGAATTAAATACTGGTTATGGAAGTGCTATCTTTTCTCTCTTGAAAGAGCGAGTGATTATACATAATATGGTTGGTGAAGACTTTAGAAGTCAGGCTCGTGATAGAACATTATCAGAGATTAGTGAAGGAACCCAGAGGAAGATCTACTAGTGGATATTGAAAAGAGTTTTGTACCACATTTTACCAAACTAGATAATGTTAAGATTATCTGGGATAAGGGAGTAAGGCCTGAACACTTCTTTGATGATGGAGTTCGAGAGCTATTTGAGTACACCTTAGAATACTACCTTAAGAGTGAATTCAGACAGACAGTAGATCGTGATTTTCTGGAGACTAAGTTCCCAGATTACTTTGTAAAGAATGCCTGGCCTGAAGAAGAATATTTGGCTTTAGTTTTAATTGATGAATTAATGACCAAGTATCGTAGAGCAACTACCCAGAATGTTCTACTTAAGGCAGCAAGTGAATTGGAGAAGGACCCAGAAGCTGGAATCTCTCTTGCCTTAAATAATCTCACTAAAATTCAGAATGATACTAGTACTCGTGAACGAATTGAAATTTATGGTGATGGATATGAACGTAGAAGTAATGACTATGTTGAGAATGCTCTCAATAGAACTCATGAAAAGCGTGGCATCTATCTTGGATGGGATGAGTTAGATAATCATACTTATGGTATCCAAAAGGGAGAGCTTGCTGTAGTGGTTGGTATTCCTAATGTTGGTAAAAGTTGGATAGGAGCTACTATTGCTATTGAAGCTGCTAGAAGAAAGAATAAAGTCTACTTTGCTTCTCTAGAACTTCGTAAGGAACTAACTCTTATGCGATTAGACTGCTTAGTTAGCGGAGTACCTTATACTAGATATGAACGAGGAGAACTTACTCCTAATGAACTCAAGAGATTGAAAGAAGCACGTGAAGAAGTAATGGAGTTTGGAGAATACTTACTTATTGACTCCCCTAGTCGACAAAGTGAACGAACAGTATTGGAACTTTATAGTAAGGCCAAGCACTGGGGAGCAGATCTAATGGTAGGAGACCAATTGAGTTGGATTACCACTGAGAAGAATTATGGTAGTCAGAGCAACTTTCAAAGTCTACAAATGGCCGAAGTAATTACAGATGTTGCTAGTATTAACCGGGAAATGGGAATGGCCTCCATCTGGCTAGCCCAGTTTAACCGTGAGGCCACCAAGAGTAAAAAAGGCCGTGGAGGATTGGCTCAGATTGGACTTAGTAGTAATATTGAGCAGATTGTAGACTTTGCCTTTGGTATTGGAGCTACAAAAGAAATGAAGAGTAGTGAAGCATTAGTAATTGATATACTCAAGAGTCGCAGAAGTGATCTCAAGAGTTGGATGATGAGCTTTGAACTAAGAGAACAGACCTCACTTAAGATCGTAAGAGAGTTTGAAGACAGTGAATAGAATACCTCGTAAAAAGAAAAAGCAGATGACTAGAATTCCTCTAGAGTTTAACCAATTAGAATGGCAATGGATTAAGGAATCAGCCAAATCTAAGAATATGAAACCTAGTGAGTTTATTGTTTATGCTCTAGAAAAAGCAGCAGAAAGGATAGAAAAAGATGACAATAATACCAGATGAGTTTGGACCTAGAAGATGTGGTAGTAAGTTTCGAGATTCAAACGGTATTGTAGTGCCTTGTGGTTATGATGAGTTTCACACTCTACATGAGGATGAACTTGGAACTCACCGGGCCTATAGTATTGATGGGCAGGTTACTCATGTTTGGCAGGAAAGTAATGTTGCCTCTTGAAAAACTAAACAGTATTAAAACTTGGTGCTCTTTCCAATCAGATGTAAAAAAGAGATGGTGGAGACCTTGGCAGAATGGCTATACAGCAGCTTGTGGAGACATATTACTTCTCCTACAGAAAGATGTAGCAGTAATGCCTATAAATGAGTATAGAGCCTTAGAGGGTTATTATCAGGAAGTGTATGGAAAACAAAACTCCCAAAGAAATACTTGAAGAAGCATATAGAGACCTAGACCCTAAAGATCGAAAGTTTATTGAGCGTATGAAGAAAGACTATAAAAAGCTTCTAGAAGGATTACGTGATGATAAAGTTGAGTGATGTATTTAGAGGATTGGATGCTGAAGGAGTCCTTAGGGACCTTATTGGTGCTCATGAAATCATAGAGAATGGTAATGAGTTAATCCACTCCTGCAAGCTTCCGTTTGGGATGCATAAGAATGGTGATAGTAACCCTAGTGCCAGTCTAAATAGAGAGAGTTTACTCTTCAACTGCTTCACTTGTGGTGGTGGAAGTATTGTATGGTTAGTACAGAACTGTTTAGATGTAGATAGAGATACTGCTGCTGCTGAACTTAAGAACTATGCTGATGGTCTTAAAGTGCTTCCTATTGAGGACTTTATGGATAGACTCAATAAGATGTTCGCAAATGAAGCTCAATCTAGATTTGATATTCCAGTATACAATGAAAGAATATTAGATCGATGGATTACCCCTACAGATTATCTTAGTGAACGTGGAGTAAGCTTACAAGTTCAGAAAGAAATGAAAACTGGACTAGATAGAGGCCGTAGAGAAATTGCTCGAGTTAATGGACTAGAGAGTTATGTAGAGGTTGATAGAGTGGTACTACCTCACTTTATAAATGGTAGACTTGTAGGCTGGGTAGCTCGAAAGACAGAAAATGTTGAAGGAGTTGCTAAGTATAAAAACTCCAAGAGTTTTCCCAGACAATATTCTCTTTATAACTATGATAATGTTGAAGGGATGCAGCATGTTTATGTAGTAGAGAGTCCTATGAGTGTATTGGTATTAAAGAGTAGAGGAGTCACTGATGTAGTGGCCACCTTTGGTGCCAAAGTATCTAAACCTCAATTAGACCTTTTAAGAGAGTTTCCCAAAGTAACTATCTTTATGGATGGAGATGCTCCTGGAAGATCTGCTACCCACAACTTGATAGATGCCCTTAGAGAGTATGTTTCCCTTACGGTTATAGATACTCCAGATGGAGAAGATCCAGCTAGTTTGGACGCTATACCTGAGGGTATATATGGAATGATCTATGAACTTTCTCATAAAATTAGTTGATTTAAAACTATTGATAACTTATACTAGTATACGGCTTAGGCCACAAAAATAAAACCAAAACTAAACCCAAAGAAAGAAACTAAAATGGCACTAAAAAAAGGCATGGCAGCAGTAAAGGAAAGCCTAGAGCGTTCCCAGAACCGTAGTACTCCAAAGGACTATGTAGAGACCAATTGGTTCTACTGGAAGGGTGGAGAAACTAAAGCAGTACGTTTTCTAACCGATGCAAACGATATCTTTGTTGTTCCGGTTCATGAAAATGTTCCCTCGCATGATGGAAAGACCAAGACATTTGTTTGCCGTCAGGCATTTGATGCTGCTTGTGAACTTTGTGCAGAGAAGACCTACCGACGTGATGTTGGTTATGGTGTAGCAGTCCTTCGTGAAGAAGTTTATGAAGAAGTTGATGGATCTCGAAAGTTGACCGGCTACCGTGATGTAGTTAGTACCTATGAGACTGAAGAGAATGGTAAGACTGTTACCAAGAAGAAGCCGTATGTGGGGATTGTTTCCCAGGGTATGCGTAACTTCTGGAACCAGATTGCTGTTATCTCTGAAAAGTATGGAAGTCTTAAAGACCGTGAGATTGAAATCATGCGTCAAGGTGCTGGTACAGACACCACTTATATGGCCTTTGCTCTTGATGCTAAGCCTATTGAGAATATTGATACTCGATATGCTAAGTTTACTCCAGATATTGAAGGTTTCCTTAACCGAATTGGTAGTGAGGAATATTATGCCGCTCAACTACACGGAATCAAGACCGAACCTAAGGTAGAGGCTTTTGAAACCTCAGAGAGTTTTGAAGAAGATGAATATGCTGAAGATGAGTATATTCCTCTAGAAGAAGAAACTACAGCAGATCGACTTCGTAAGAAGCTTCAATAAGTTTAGAACCTGGTGGGAAGCGGGGCAACCCAACTTGATGAAGCTTCTCACCAGGCTCTATTTTAAGAAAGAAACTAATGTCATTTAATGCACTAAACGATAAAGTAATATTACAACTAGCTAAGGTAGAAGAGACAACCCAAAGTGGACTCTTTATCCCCGATACAGCCACTCAGATGCCTGATATTGGTACTGTAGTTGCTGTAGGCCCAGGTAGACCTGACTTTCATGGAAATCCTATCCCCACTGGTATTAAAGTGGGAGATCGTGTAATGTTCCAGCAACGAGCAGCACAGAAGATTGAAATTGATGAACAAGAATATTTAGTCTTTTTAGTTGAACATATTCTTGCAATTGTAGAAGAGTAATTTCTTGTTTCCTTTTATTAAAGGAACTATACTAGTAAGTAGATATGAAATTAGAACCCGAAATTAAAGGTTGCCCTCACCGAGATGTAGATCTATTCTCTGAGCCTCAAAATGGATTTATAGGTAAATGCTATGACTGTGGTAGACCCATTAAGGACTCCAAAGATGAGTGACGACCTTACACATCTCCATGTTCATACAGAGCACTCCTTCTTAGATGGATTGAGTACAGTAGAGCAATTGGTTAAAAGAGTAGTAGACTTGGGACAAGGTGCTGTAGCTATTACTGATCACGGAGAAGTGAGTGGGCATCTAAGACTACAAAGAGAAGCTGATAAAGCAGGCATTAAACCTCTTTTTGGTATGGAAGGTTACTTTACTGAGGACCGTTGGGTCAAAGATGGTAAAAAGGGTGAGAACTATGATCATATGACTATGGTGGCCCTTAATCAAAAAGGTTTAGAAAATCTCTGGGCCCTAAGCAGCCTAGCTTATATTGAAGGAAGTTATTATGGCAATCCAAGATTCGACTGGGAGCTACTGGAAAAACACTCGGAAGGTCTCATGGTTACCGGTGGGTGTATGGGTGGATGCATCGGTAAGCACATTAGTACAGACCTCGAAAAATCAATCCAACGAATCTCCCGTCTACAAGCTCTATTCGGAGATAACTTCTATTTAGAGCTTCACACCTACTTAAGTCCTGAGAGTAATAGATGGAATGAAAAAATAGTATCTATTGCTCACGATCTCTCTGTACCTTTAATTGCTGTAAGTGATGCTCATTATGCTGAACCAGATCAATGGTATGCTCATGAACTAATGACGGCAATCCAAATGGGTAAGAGTATGAATGATGATGATAGGTTCTCCTATGGACCCAATCAACTCTGTATCTTCTCAGAAGCTGAAACTCGTGAACGGTTGAGTTATCTCCCTGAAAGTATTGTAGACCAGGCCATTAAGAATACAGCAATTATTGCTGAGAAAGCAGATGCTAGAGTTCCTGAAGCTCGAAGTATGCCTGTATTCTTTGCCTCTCCAGAAATGGATGAAAGACAACTTCGTAAAATGGTAGAAGATGGATTTAATCGAAAGATTAAACCTCATGTTAAAGTAGATAAACTAGAAGAATATCAAGAGAGGTTAAATTATGAACTTACAATCATTTGTAACCAAGGATTCCCTGGATACTTCCTCACAGTTAAAGATATTATCTCTTGGAGTAAAGAAGAGGGATACCTTATCGGCCCTAGTCGTGGTAGTGTGGGTGGTAGCTTGCTTGCTTATTGCTTGGATATTACCGAAGTAGATCCCATTAAGGCTGGACTACTATTTGAAAGATTCCTAGACCCAGAACGAGCAAGCCTTCCAGATATTGATATTGACTTCCCCAGATATGAAAGACACCTTGTAAGAGAGCATCTAGAGCAACAGTATGGTAAGTTTAATATTGCTAGTATTGGAACTCTAAACACTCTAGGCGTAAAGCAGACCATGAGAGACCTTTGTAGAGGCCTTGCTATTGATAAAGGTGATACTGAAAAGATCTGTAATATTATTGACGATACCTGGAATATAGCAGATAAAGGTGCAGGCCACTATGGTTGGGATAAGGTCGAAGCGGCCTATAAGAAGGAACTAGCCCCCTGGAAAGTTAAGTATCCTAAGTTGTTTGAGATGATGCCTGAGTTCCTTACTCATATTCGCCATGCTAGTGCTCATGCTGCTGGAGTGGTAATCTCCAAAGATAGTTTAATTGGTAAACTTCCTCTTCGTTATAAGAATGGTGATGTTAGAACTCAATTTGATATGTGGGATGTTGAGGCTTTGGGATTTGTAAAGATCGATATGTTGGGTCTTAGAACCTTAAGTACCTTAATGAGTGCCTATAATCTAATTGAAAGAAATCATGGTAAAGATGCTCTTCCTCACTTTTATGAGTGGCAATACGAATGGGAAAAGTACTATGATGATCCCGAAGTGTGGGATGAAATCTGCACTGGATTTAATATTGGAGCATTTCAGATTGAAACTAGTAACCTAAGAGGACTTGTTAAAAGATTTGAACCTAGAAGTGTTGAAGATTTAAGTACCATGATTGCAGTATGCCGTCCAGGTATTACTAGAAGTCAAGATGCTAAAACTGGACTTAACCTTTTGGAACTGTACCTAAGAAAGCGTGAAGGTAAAGTAAAGGTTACCTATAAGCATCCCAACCTAGAAAAAGTATTGGGCAATACTTATGGTACTTTTGTGTATCAAGAGCAGATTATGCAGGCCTGTGTAGAGCTTGCTGGATATTCCTTAAGTGAAACTGACCGTGTTCGAAAAATCATGGGTAAGATGCTATTCGATAAGATGAAGAAAGAACGAGTAATCTTTTTGGATGGATGTGTTGCTCAAGGAGTAAGTAGAACTATTGCTGCTGAAGTATTCGATGAAATGCAGGCCTTTGGTACTTATGGATTTAACAAGAGTCACTCCTATGGATATGCTATGGTGGCCTATTGGACTGCCTACTTAAAGCACTACTACCCCAAAGAGTTTATGACTGCACTCTTTAGAACTAATGCTAGTGATAGTGTAATATATACTCGAGAGTCACGTAGAATGGGCATTCCTGTTCTAGGTCCAGACATTAATGAATCGGGTAGTAGTTACACTCTAACTAAGAGTGGAAGTATTCGTTATGGTTTAAGTAGTGTTAAGTTTGTTGCTAGTGGTGCTAGTGATCTAGCCAAACTAGGACCATTTAAGGACATGCAAGACTTTGTTACTAGAGTTCCTAGTAAAAAGATTAATAAGAGAGCAGCAGTTTCTCTTATTAAGTGTGGAGTATTTGATAGTATGTGTGGAGATGCCAAAACAGCACTCTATGAATACTGGAAGGCCCGTAAGGATTTTAAAAATATAGATGGAGTTTGTAAAGATGATTGTGAACATTGCCACGGCACTCGTAACACTTTTGATTGTTATGCTGATCTCCAAGAGGACATTGGCAATAGGGCGTTTTGGGAAAGGGAATTACTTGGTACTCTTATTAGTGTCGACCCTCTTGGAGATTATATTAATCTCATAATTGAGGAAGACAACTTCCCTGGAGAAGACGCTATGTTTATTGGTGAAAAGTCTATGGTAGGTGGACTCATCACTAGAATTAAGCCTCTAGTAACTAAGAGTGGTAAGAATCCAGGAAGTGCTATGTGCCAATTCTGGATTGAACTTCCCCTAGGTGGTTCTGGAGAGATTGAAGACTATGATGAGCAAGATGAAGAAGACAATAAGTCCAAGGATGAAAGTATTCAGATTGTAGCCTTCCCTGATACTTTTAAGCGTGTAGGAGATCAGATCGAAGTTGGTAGTCCTGTACTTTTAGAGATCGAAAAGATGGCTAGTGGTCTAAGCTTAAAAAATATCTTTAGACTTGATCTTTTGAAGGAAAAGGTATAAAATGGTTGGAAGAGTCAAACATTTTTGTCATATCTGTAAAGTAAATTTTATTAGAGCTACTGATTATATATTGCATAACCATCGAGAGCATCATAAATCCCACAAAGAAGAAAAGAATGACCGAGTACAAAAAAGCTAACTGTAAAAACTGTTTCAGTAAATTTGGAGAACGTAGAGAGATTATTCAGGGTACTAGTGGAACTTGGGTCCATAATAATCCTACTGAGTATAGTCTCAAATGCAATCCTTTTGAAAAATATGTTGCTGAACCTAGAGAGGAAAACTAATGGCCCGTGGTGATGAGATGGATAAGCTTATTGCTGATCTTAACAAGTTTACGCCTGAAGGCAGTAAGCCACTTGCATTAAGAGGTAATAATATTGAGAAGATTAAAAGTATTCCCACCTTCTCACCAGCCTTAGACTATCTACTTGCTGTAGGTGGGTGGCCAGAAGGAAAACTAATTGAGTTCTTTGGTAAAGAGCACTCGGGTAAAAGTAGTTTTGCTTTTATGGCCCTTAAGGACTGTTATGATTACTACAAGGGTGAAAAGATGGTGGCCATTATTGACCTAGAGCATCGATTTAATCCTGAATGGGCTGAGAAGCTTGGACTTAAGGTAGATGAGAGTCTAATTGTAGTTCAACCACCAGATGCTGAAACTGGAACCGATATGATGGTTCGATTGATTAAGAGCAAGCAGATCTGTGCTATTGTATGGGACTCAGTGGGTGGAGCAGCTACTAAGCACTCCATGAATGAACTCAACGATAAGAATGATAAGATTGGTGGTAATGCTGCTGTTATGAAGAGAAATGTTCAAACAGTTGCCCCACTTGCTAACCTTTATGATGTTACTGTATTCTATCTCAATCAACTAAGACAGGATATGGATGGATACAATCGTCCTATGACCCCAGGTGGTAATGCTGTAAAGCATGCTATGAGTGTTAGAATCTACCTAAGACCTGGAAGTGATAAATATTTCGATAAGGTTAATGGAGAGAATGTTCAGGTTGGTAACCCAGTGGTTATGAAGACTGTTAAGAACTCCTATGGGCCTCCTTTTCGTGAAGGTTGGACTGACTTCTACAATCAACCCTGTGGTGCCTTAGATCATCCTGGTATTGATACTCGTAGAGACCTTGCTAGAATGGGAATCCTTCTAGGGGTAGCCAAGCGTCAAGGAGCATGGTTCTCTTGGAAGGACATTAAAGCTCAAGGTAGAGATAGTTTCTTCGAAGAGATCTGGAAACAAGATCGTGGAGAAGAATTTGCTGAAGAAATTACCGACACTATTAAGAATGGTAATGTTTTAGTGCTAAATGATCAAGATGATGAATATTTTGGTCGTCCCATTACAGATAGTAGTGAAGATATTCACGATAGTGAAGTATAATGAGCTCTGAAGAATCAATGCAAGAACTTACAGATATTCAACAAGAAATTGGAATGTACGACTGTATGGAAAGTCATGAGTTTTTAAGACTTAAGCATTGGAACTACTGCAATGACTGTGGAGAAAAACTCTAATGGGTAAGTTCCAGACTAAAATGAGTCAACGACAAGAGCGTGAACTAGAAGAGCAGTGGCCTAAGAGCAAAAGAACTATTGGCTCTGGTGCTAAATGGGAGAAGGCTGATCTTCAAACCACCGAATTCCAGGGGATGGAGTTCATGATAGAATGTAAAAGCACTCAAAGCTCATCTTTTAGTATAACCAAGAGTATCTGGAATACTGTTAAGAGTCATGCTCAAAACAAAAGTTGGCTTTCTCGTCCAATTCTTGCAGTAAGACTATATGGTCCTACTATTGAAATGACTGAGTGGGGAGAAAGAGAGAATACTCCTGAAAACCTCCCAGTAGAACTAGACCTAATAGTTCTTGATAAAGATGACTTTTTGGAACTATACTCAGACTATCTAAGGCTTAAAGAAAAAGATAACTAATGTGGTCTTGGACCTTAGCAATCATCGGTTCACTAGGAATTTATGTAGTGGGTAAAAAGAACATCTGGGGTTGGTTTATCTTAATGGTAAGTGAAACACTCTGGACTATTTATGCTATTACTACACACCAATATGGATTTATCTTTGCTGTAGTTCTTTACTCAACAGCCTATATTAAGAGTTACCTACGTTGGAAGAAAGAAGACAAGTGAGCTTTTTAGAGCGTACTTTAGCTAGTTACCAAAACAATGAACCCATTACTCCATTCTTGGAGCAGGCTCTAATGAAAGGCGACTTTGTACCTGAAGAGTATCCTGTAAAGGTTTTCAATTACCCTCGTGGATTTGATAATATGTACCATCCCTCTTCAGATACTATGGCTGGGGAAATGGAACTCTATTACAAGTTCCACCCAGAATGGAGGCCACTATTACAAGAAGAGAGAATCTCCCCGACACTAGCGATGACCTTCCAGATTGGATCTGTATTTCACTCGGTATTACAGAATATGTTACTACACCTGGGCTTTACAACTCTAGATAAAGTTGAAGTAAAGTTTAAGAATGAAGAGCGTATGGTTGCTGGAGCAGTTGATGTTCTAGAGCTAACCACTCCTGATGGAGAAAAGTTTATTGTAGATCTCAAGAGTACCAATCGTATTCCCAATGAGAACCCTTTTAACTATGAAATGCAATTGAGAGTATATCAAGACAACTGCCCTGGAGCCCCAGATCGTATGGCTATTGTTTATGTTGAGAAGAGCTATCCACATAAGATTAAGACTATCGAAGTAAAGAAAGACCAGAATGAACTTGACAGACTCTATAGTAAATGGTCCAAGGTTAGAGTGGCCATCAGTAACAATGATCCCTCTGAGCTCCGCACCTGTTGCAACGGCCCTAATGATAAAAAGTTTCTTGAATGCCCAGCAAGAGGATTTTGTGAACGATGGGCTAAATGATTCTGAGTCTAGACCCTGGCTCTTCACGAATTGGATGGAGTTTAACTACTTCTAGTGGTCTAGTTGTAGAGTATGGATTTCTAAGCCCTCTTGAAGGTACTCCTAAGAGTATGCAGTTTAATCAGAAGATGAATCTACTTACAAGAAGACTAATACCAATCTTTGATGGATTACTCGATAGAGTGAGTCATGTGGCCTGGGAGATAGTTCCAAGTTTTGGAGCAATGGCTCAGAGAGACTTAGTTCAAGCTACAGCATTAACTCTTAAGACACTTACAATTAGAAGAAACTATGCCTATCAACAATTTACTCCACAAGCATGGCATAAGCAGTTTGTAGGAAAAGGTAAATGTACCAAACAAGAGGTTAGAAGTTTAATTCTTGAAAATAATGTATTAACATTAAGTGGTAAGGTAATTGAAGATGATTTACCTTTTGATGTTTATGATGCAATTGCTATAGGACTAACAGCACAAAGAAAGAATGAATGGATTTATGGTGAGCTCTAATTCTTCCACAGGAGGTTTTAAGAGAGGACTGGATTCTCTGACTGAACCGGTCTTAGGAGAAACTCATGATAATAAGTTTAATGATCTTCATAACTTCGTAATTCGAGCTTTTACTTGGGAGAGTAAACCAGAAGAACTTGTTGCTCTAGAGGCCATTGAAAAAATGGTAGAAGAGTTCATGGCAGAGTATCTAAGCCCAGCAGAAGTAATTATTGCTAGATTTAATAGTGATATTGGTATGACAGATAGTGAAGCTGATAGACTATTCCTTAATCTTCAAAGCACTATTGTAGCCATTGAAGAAGAAGTAACTCGTAGATACCTTAAGGCTCAGTTTAGTTACTACATCTGGGATGATAAGTATTGGGAAGCTTACCGTAAGCCGGTAAGTGGTACACAGAATGATCTTCAAGCAAGAGCGAGAATGGAAACTCGAGATGATCGCTATTTCTATTTTGTTCAGTATGCTGCCTGGCGTCAGATTAATGATAAAGTAATCTCTCTAAAAGCCACTCAAAAATATATTCAAAATCAAATCTACAGGCGTTCATAATGGTTGAGCGTAAGAGTAGAAAACAGGAAATTATTAGAGGCCAGATGACCTGGCAGGTTCTTGAAAGAGTGCTTAATAATTATTATGAGTGGAGAGCAGTATATGCCACTACAGGTAATCCCGAACTCCAATTATTAAATAGTGTTACTATTAATATTCATGATATACTAAATGGTATTGATAAACTTCCACCTAGACAGAAGCAAGCAGTGATTCTCTCTTGTTTAGAGAATCGCAAAGAGGTAGAAGTGGCTAAGATTATGGGCTTCACTAAGTGGAGTTCCCAGGTCGGTATGTATAAGCGTAAGGCTTTAAAGACACTCTGCCAAACTGTGTGGAAAGATGAAGTGGATTAATGAATGATAAGGACCGAGAAGAGCTTGATGCTCTAATTGCAACTCATGAGATTAAGCTTCCTAAATACTGGGACACTCTCACTTGGGATCAAAAAGTAGAATTTGTTGCCCATAGACTTCTACTCAACGGACGCACCAGTACCAAGCATACAGTAATTAAAGAAGAGGGTTGGCTAAGCAATAGTCAGTTGGAGCGTAGACGTAGAAGAGAAGTGCTTTCCAAGTTTGGCAGTTGGGATGAAGTTCCTCCTAAAAAGGGCACTTTCGGAAGAAAATATAACCCAGATAGTAGAGAAGTCTAATGGCTGAAGAGATTGTACCCGCTAAAAAAGACTATCGTGATCTAGATAGAATGACTCCTAGTACTGGAGAACTTCTAAGTGAAACTATCGATGGTGAAACTTTTCTTTATAGAGCTATTCCTCAATGCAAGGTGTGTAGTAGTGGAGATGAAATTCGTAGATATGTAGATGATCTTTTACTATTTCCCAAAAGTTATAAAGAAGTTCTAAGAACCATTCAACCTCTTGAAGAGCGTATTGGTATTGAACCAGCTGATAGAATCTCCTATTCTAGTATTCGCACTCACTATCGTAATCATCTGCCTCTTGATAAAAAGGCTGTAAGAGAGATTATCGAAAAGAGGGCTGGAGAAAAGGGTCGTAGTGTAATTGATGCTGATGGCAATCTAATGACTCCTGAAGCCTTTTATGAAGTGGTAATTGCTAAGGGTTTTGAAGATATTGTTAGTGGTCGAGAAAGGCCTACAATTAGTCAGACTATGCAGGCAGTAAATATTTTACAAAGACTAGAAAAAGATGCTCAAAGAAGCTATAAACCTGAAGTCCTAGTCAATCAACTCAACATTATTGTATTAGCTATCCGAGAGACACTTCCACCCGAATGGAGAGAAAAGGTCTTTGAAAAGATTGAAGAGTATTCCATTGAAGCCAAAAAAGATGTTAGTGCTTTAGAATTGGCAGAAGCTCAAGATTATGTTGATGAAGATCTTGGTACCTTTTAGTTGATTTAATCTAGTAGTTAATCTAAACTACTTTAGGTCGAAACTCTTTCGACAACTAGTTAGGAGAATAATGAGTACACTCACAGTAAAGGAAATGCGGGAATTTATAGATGCCCAAATTCCATCTTACGATACAGTGCAGGTTGGGGATTTGGAATTCTATCCAATCGGAGGACCAACCACTTCAATTGGAGGAGCTCCAGGCCATGAAATACTTTCAGGTGGAGCATATGTAGTAGACAAAACAACAGGTTCAAGCTACTCCTTGCCTGAAGAAGGTGGATTAGAGAGTTTTTGTAAATATCTTGGTGTACCGGCCAAGTTTATCCTCAAGCTCCCAGATGTTATGCAGGGCAATATTGTCAATCATTTTATTACTAAGAATGCAAGTACACTTGGAGTAATCAGCCATGTGAGTGGAGAAACTCAAGGAGTATATAAACCCACTTCACTTATTATGCCTCCCAAAAAGATTGCAGAAATGGTATCAAGCATTTTTAAAGATACAGATATCGTAGCCAAGTTCAACTATGCTGAAGGACTAGCTGTTAATATCTATACTCCAGAAATGTATGTAGATGTTCGCACTGATGATCGCACTAGTGGAGGCATTAGATTCGAAGCCTATCATGGTAATAATCCTCGTGTAAGTGCCTACATGGAACGTTTAGTTTGTACTAACGGTATGGTGGCCACTAGTGACTTTGATACAATTGGTATTAAGGGCTATAGTCTGGATGAGATTATTACTAATATGGAAGCAGCAGCTCGTTTGCTACTTGACAAGACAGTACCTGCCTATTTAAATAACTGGAAGAAGTTGACTACTATTCGTAGTACTAATCCAGAGCAACTCATACATCGTTTGGTCAAGGAAAATGATATCTCTAGTAAGATTGAGAGTAGAATCATTGAAGCTGCTAGTAGTCTAGAAAATGATAGCTATTATGATGTAGTTAATCTTGTTACCAGCTTTCAACACGAAAATGGTATCGATGAGAAGCAGTTTGGTAAGATTCAAGTGCTAGGTGGTAATGCAGTGCGTGACCTTGGAGGCCACCGTTGTACCAACTGTCAACACAACTTGGAAGCATAATCTGTCGGACAGGTTCACACCTGGGTATGTGTATAAACTATCCACTTGGAAGAGTGGCCGAGTGGTTTAAGGCAGCTGTCTACTAAACAGCCGTGGGTTTATAGCCCACCGAGGGTTCGAATCCCTCTTCTTCCTCCGTAGGGCTGTAGCTCAGTTGGTTAAATGTAAAATCTCCGGAATAACATCTTAGAAGTTAAGCACTTTACCTAAGGATAGGCATGGCCGTTCGCTTTAAACTTTCTAAAAAAGAAGATCGGATACCCAACTATCCTCCTCCCACTGATGTAGATCGTGAGCCAGACACCCACGCTAGTGAAGCAGAAGCTGATGCTTTTGTTCGAAAAGTAGTAGGTCCTTGCACTGGAAAAGATCCCTTCACCCATCTCCCTTGCTGGCGCCATGATGATAATGGTAATCACATTAAACACACCCAATGGGAGACTGTTGATGACTATTTAGAAACAGCAGACCCCTTCTATATGCACCCAGATGTTGCTGGAGTTAAGATTCCTGGTGAGAGAAGTTGGGCAAGAGACAAATCTGATAAAAATGATCAAGGTGTAGACCATGTCTATACTGTCAAAGGTGATAGAGATCAAGAGAATAGTCTTAAATTCTGGGCTCGTAGTTGGAGATCCAATAACCCTAGAGGCAATAGATTACAAGAGCGTTATGAGGATGATCCAGTTTTTCGTAGTGGAATTGAAGAAGCAGCAGGAGTAAAACTTCCTGCAGCCCCAGTAAAGAAAAAGAGAGTAGAGAAAGAAGAACCTACATCCGCTCCTCTAAGACCCATTGATACTGTACCTCAATCTGTACCTAGTTCCACTTATCCGGGTGGAATCACTGGAGAGGCCCCTCATGATCCCTATGGCTCTCCTACAACCTTTATTACTTTTGACCCAACCCACCACTGTGAAAGAGATCTTCCCAAGTGTGCAAGTTGTGGAACTCGAGATAAAAAAAGCAATATGGATGAGAGTGGTACCCAGCACAAATGGGAAATGAGAAGTGAGTGTAGTGCTCGTAGAAGCTCTCTTGGTGCCGGTGTTAATATTAGACCAAGTGTTGGTGAAAAACCAGAAATTCCAAACTCTATACTCCCAAGAAAGAAGAAATAAGATGAATTTTAATAAGAGATATGCACAAGAGAAGCAGTCAAGTGGATTAATGCAACACCTTCAGTTCCTTCCCGATATCGCTCGAGGTGTAGGGCATGTAGTTAAAAACACTATCATGGAACCTGCCAATACTGTTAAAACTATCACTAATGTGGTAAAAGAACTTGCTACAGGTCAAGGAGCTACTCCTACCCCTAAAGGTGACTATTATGGTACCGCTCCTTTTCACTTGACTCCAACAGAAGAAGGAGCTCCAGGTGCTGCATATTTAATCAACAAGTCTAAGAATGCAATTGGAGAGCTAATGCCTAAGGGCAAGCATGAAGCCAAGAGTCTCTCTGAAAGATGGAGTGCTGCTAAAATGCCAGTGTGTACTAGTTGTGGACTTTCTACTGACTCAAAGAGAGAAACTCATTGCTCTAAGCAAGATGGGCCTGAATGTCGTCAAAGAGTCTTAGAAAAAGCTCGTGGTGCAGATCCATACATAATGGATATTTCGTAATTAAAACACTATAATAGATAGTAACTCTATTAAAGGATTATAATGGCTAAAGATGTAGGTATTCCCGGTATTGCTCCAGAAGATGTTAAGCAGACTCCAGCACAAATTGCTCAAGTGAATGCCTATCTGGCCCAACAAAAAGCCGAAGAAGAAGCTCTAGGTAAAGAAGAACCTATTGAACTTATGGAATCTGAACTCATGGGAGTATGGAAACTTCTTCAAGAACTACAATACAAGTATGGAAACCGTAAGGGAAGTTTTGAAAACCTCTCTAGTCTTAAAGCAGAAGCAGATGAAAAATTTGCTGCACTTGGGTTCCAAGTGGTGGTTGACTGGGTTATGCCTGGACTATTACAAGCCAATGGTAAGAATGCACCAGAACCGCCAACTATCACTATTGTAGGCCGCACTGATGGTAGTGAATTTAATCCCGAGCAAAACCGTTATGAAACTGGTAAGGGTGTTGCTGATAAATACTATGAGGCCAAGCGTAAGAGTCTTGGTATGAGTAACAAGTTGATTTTACCTGGAGGATAATATGAGAAAAGTATCACGAGCACAAGACTACATTACAGATCTTAATTTTAAGTCTGCTGTCAATAATGATGAAGGTGAAAAATGTATGTCTCCTAATGGAGTATCATATGAGTCTGCTGCAGCCACTGGTGGAAGAACCACTTGTGGAAAACCAGCTGTAGGACTTGGATTTAACGGAAAACCTACTTGTGGCGGAACAACTTGTGCTAGAATAGAATATACAAATCATTTAGGTTCTGCTTCTGAAGGTCACTATCAATATATTCACAAGCGTGGAGACAAGTGGGTAGTGGTTCAAAAAGGAACTGGTAAGGTCCTCTCTACACATGACTCTGAAGCAGATGCTATTTCATCATTTAAAGCCATGATGATGAACAAGCATGGTAGTGCAGAGCACTCTTGTGATGTTGGTGATCACAAAGTACACGAAGATGTTCGATGTGTAACACCAGGTTGTGAGCACAGAGGTAAAAGCTGGGAGCAAGATGGACACCAAGATTGGGACCATGACTATGCTTGTAGTGAACACTTCACCAAAGGTGCTACTACAGCTGGTTATGTAGAACCGGAGCAACAGAGAACTGAGAGCCTAGAAGAGAGTCGAACAGAGGCCACTCGTCACCATGATGATTTGTCTAGACAGTGGGCAGCTGCAACTAAATTAGTTACTGATCTTGGTAGTGGTGGAGATCGTGATGCACACTATAAAGCAGTAGACTCTCTATTTGATCAACTGGCTACAGAACACCAGCACTCATTCAGAGGACTTTGTGGACGTTGTACTCCAATTAAGTCTAGATTTCAAATGAGTAGTGATGGTGGTAATCTAGGCACAGGGCAAAGATTTGATGGTGGTAATCTAGGCACAGGACCAAAATAATTATGAACTTTGGACAGCGTTACATCTTTGATAGACTAAACAAGAAGACCTCTGGTGTACTAGAGCCAACTCTTCTTGGTCCTTGTCATGGTGGCAACTGTCCAACCTGTATGCATTTTGATGAGCAGATTGATGCTCATTCCAAGTCAACGGAAACACAAAAGCCCAGTGCTAGTGACAAAAGTAAAGCCAAGCAACTCAAGTCATTAAAGAAGCAACATCAAAAGGCTAGAAGTGTCTAGAGTAAGTAAGGGTGGCAATCAGAATATTCTCAAGGAGCAAAATGACTTCTTTGAGATTGCCAAGAGTGCACTTAAAAGTACACCCGATATTCCAGATATTGTTACCTTCGCTGAACATTCCAACTTTCTAGGTCGACGACTATATCCTAGACAAAAAACTCTTCTTAAACTCATTAATCTAGAAACAGAAAATATGACCGACTATGACCTAGAGGTCATTGATGAGTGGACCAAGGGTTTTGATCGCAGTGGAACTAGTATTGGCATCTGTCCTGATATCTGGGATAGAGTGGAATATCTCAAGGCCAATGGTTACAGTCACTTTCGTGAAGTGGTTAACATTACTGGCCGTCGTGGTGGTAAGGGACATATTGGTGGTATTCAAGGTGCCTATCTCAATTGGAAACTCATCATGCTTGATGACCCACAGTGGTACTATGGTATTGACAAGAGTAAGGACATCTATCTCTTCTGTGTAGCCACCAATATTGAACAGGCCAAGAGATACCAATTTGCTGACCTAGCCAACACTATCATTGATGCTCCTTGCTTTCAACCCTATGTGGCCAAGGCCAATGAATATCTTGTTGCTCTTAGAACTCCAAGTGACGTTAGAAGAATTGCTGCCTTTGAAGCAAGAGGTATTAGACCTCAAAGAATGATTGCTAGTGTTAGAAATATGGCAGTAACAAGTAACTCAAAAGCCTCACGTGGTGCTGCTGCTTTTGGAGTAATGTTTGATGAGTTTGCTCACATGTTGGTGGGTACAGCTGGACCAAGAACCAGTGATGAAGTGTATAATGCCATTACTCCTGCATTGGACCAGTTCGGAAAAGATGGATTCATCTACATCCCAACAAGCCCTTTCACAAAAGTGGGTAAGTGTTTTGAACTTTATGAAAATGCTTTACAGGTCAATGAAGATGGAACTCCAGCATTTCCTGATATGATGATGGCTCAACTTCCAAGTTGGGGACCATATCAAGATTGGGATGACCCTAAGGCCACTGGAGGATTTGAATTTCGTGGTGCTCCTCAGACTTAT
>Ga0214166_1000330_pt1 | contig 24848 bp, 37 predicted proteins | sample TroBogepilimnion_27_FD_153005 | JGI IMG/M metagenome (GOLD analysis project Ga0214166, IMG submission 153005) | Freshwater microbial communities from Trout Bog Lake, WI - Practice 18AUG2009 epilimnion v3 | ecosystem: Environmental > Aquatic > Freshwater > Lake > Epilimnion/Euphotic zone ...
ATCTCGCCCTTCAACTTTAAACAAATTGAGGGCAAATTCAGCATCTTGAGCGGCTTCATCTTCAGGCCAATTTGTTACAGCGTCTTGATAGAGTGACATAGTTAACCCCTCAGTGTGTTGATTTTGCGTTGGATAAGTTTTGCGCTGGCAATCATGCCAAGTCGCAAGAATAGGTCTCTCTTGGCTTTGAGTTCAGACATGAGACCCCCTTAGTGTTGACGATAGACAAAGCCGTTAGACACTTCGCCCACAAAAACGCCTTGATCAATAAGATAGTCTTTGACCTTTGCGGATATTTCGTAATAATCGCCGCCACAATCGGAGATGTCGATGCTGTAGTTTTCGGCAATAGATTCGGGCGTATCTTCGGAAAAGTCACAGCAAATGGCGATTACATCAAGTTCATATTCCTCGCCCACATCTGCTTCGCATTCTTCAAGGTACTCAAAGAGAGCGCCTAGCCCCTCATAAGAGAAGTTATCGGGGCGAATCTTTTGGAAAGCATCGCGGAAGTTATAGACTGATACAGTGGTTTTCATGAGTACTACTCCGTCAAATAGTGCAATAGCGCACCGAATAAGGCTAACCCGTAGCCTTACCCGTTAAGCTATCAAGCCGCTAATGCTTTGCGACCATAAAGCCAGTCTTGTGCATCCTCTAAAGTTTTCCAAGGTTTGCGACCAATACCGACAATGCCAGTCTTTTTGTGTTGCACTGTATAACCCACAATCTGAACACGCCAAGAGTCACGCTCAAGGTCATTAGTCCAAGGACATGAGCCATAAATGGAAGCAGTCCTTCCATCATCACAAACCCAGCGTTTAGATTCGATAATGTCGAACATATGTGAATGGTCAAATGTTTGCATGGTAGACCCCTTAAAGATAGTTAACAGCAAAGAAAAGAACGGCGTAAAGCGTCAAGGCAAAGAGTGCAAGAGCTTCAAGGATTTGTGGTTTAGTCATTGCTTACCCCTTAAACAATGGCTTCATGAATAAAGTAGGTGTACCCGTCATTTTTAGAGTTAAGCTCTTTGACGATAGCTAACACCTCATCTTTGAAATACCAAAGGCGGGTAGATATAGCCTCCGTACCCATAGATTTATTGATACATTTAATGAAATATGCGTTCATGGTTACAAACCTCCAAGAGTTGATGTGATTGTTTAACGCGCCTATTATCGGTTGCGTTGACTAGATTATAAGATTATTTGTGAGAGTATCAAGACAATTATTTCTATACAGTTTAGTAACTAGATAGATAAAGACTATCAATCTATTAAGTTACTAGTCTAAGAACTATATCACAAAGATAATGTGTGTGTGTATATATATCTTAGGTGCATCGGTGAGATGAGGGAAATGAGCGGGGGTCTACCCTTACCGCTCTCCAAAATTTAACATAACATAACTTAACATAATACAGACTAGGGAGCTGGGCACGTGCTTAGTCATTACACGCCTGCACCTGCTCCTTGCGCCGAGTGAATGGGTTTGACCCCTCGAATGTGAGTGCCCCCAACTTAGCCCTCCCCAAAAAAATTTCTATGTTTCTGTTGTTTTTGGTAAAGTGTTGCCATGCCAAACGATGAATTGATGACGGGTCTAGGGTTACGTGAGCCATTGAACGGTTATTCCGTCCCTGTGGCTGTTGGTGTTGGCTCTGATGTTTTGAGTCCTACGGAGGCTTCTGGGGGTGTTCCTGCGGGTTTTAGCGGGGACAAGTACTCTCAGGACTTGTTGGACAAGGCAAAGCAGGAGTACGGCTTCATTGCCAAGCAAAATCCTGTGGTTCAAGTTGGCAAGGGTGAGGGGTATGCGGAGACTTGGCCCAAGTATGAGCCGGGCGCTCCTGAGCAGCCTCGTCCTTTGACTATGGCTCCGGGTCGGGTTGGGGTTGAGGTGTTCAATCCTCAGGAGTTCAAACCTGCTGACTTGGCTGGGGAGATGTTGCACACTGACCCGTATGCCAATATGGTGAGGGATTACATTCGTAAGTCTTTGACACCCCAACAGGTTGATGCGATTAAGCAAGCGTCTGGTGACTACCAGATGTCCATTCAGATGGGTTTGCCGGAAGACAGGGCTATTCAGAATGCTGTGGACTCAGCTATTCGTGGATATGCGATTGGTCAATGGCCTGCTGAAGTGAATGCGGGAATTGGATATACGCCCCAACAAAAATATGTGATGGACAACCTTGTGAAATACATGAAGCAAGGTAAACTGTAAGCTCTATCGCGGCATGGAGAAGAAGTATCTCGTCAGCCTCATAAGCTGAAGACCGCTGGTGCGAATCCAGCTGCCGCAACCAGTTCTCCATTCAGTTGCCTCTCCTTGGTTTTGAGGTTTAAGCCTGTTGCTAGTTGACAGGCTTTTTTTTGCCTGTACTATATGGTTATTCGTAGAAGGGTAGAGAAGATATGCAGAGTATTGAAGTAGAGCGTGGTATTGGAATGCCTATGCCGAGGGTGGTGTATGCGTACCCGTATGAGGAGATGGATGTGGGTGACAGCTTCACTGTGCCTGTGTCTGCGCGTCAGAAGGTCTTGAATGCCAATTACAGGGCTTCTAAGCGCCTTGGATTGAAGTTTATGGCTAAGACTGAGGGTGAGGTCATTAGAGTGTGGCGTGTTGCGTAGCAACGCGCATGAACGAAGTGAATGGAGGATTGGCTTAATGGCTCAAGTTGACTTACTTTGGATGGAGGAAGAGGAACTCAGGGCGGTGTGTATCGCCTTGGTCAACCTTTTGCGCGAGTCTGAAGTACGTCGTTTGGTTTGCATGAATGAGGCGTTGAAACATGGCTACAGAGAAGGATATACAGATGCAGCTCTACAACTCCCGGCTGCGGTTGAAAAAAGAGATGGAGAGGGCTTTGTCTTGCATTAAGCCGTCCAGCAAGAGAAAGCTGGCTGCTGAGTGGAAAGAGATGTATTCGGAGCTGTTTTACAAAGAACTGATTAGCTGTGCCAAAAACAAGAAAGTCGCAATGGAAATTGCTGATTGGAAACCAGAGAACATGAAATGAAATTTGACCTTCAGAAGTTTTACAAGTTCTGTTCCGAACTCAAGATTGAGACCAAGGAAGAGGGCTTGAAGAAGATGGGTAAGCTGTTGGGGACGCAGACTTACGTCATGGAAGAAATACAGAAAGGTCTAGATGAGGATGTTCACTTCTTCGTTATTCTCAAAGGTCGTCAACTGGGTATCACGACCATCTCTCTTGCCTTGGACCTCTACTGGCAATTTACTCACCCCGGCTGGCAGGGTACGCTGGTGGCAGATACAGAAGAGAACAGAGATATGTTTCGTTCAACTCTGGCTATGTACATCGAGGGTTTACCCAAAGAGTACAAAATTCCCTTGGTTGCCCACAACCGAAACCAGATGGTTCTCAAAAACAGAAGCCGATTGTTCTACCAGATTGCTGGCAACAAGTCTCGTCTGGGGCAGGGCAAAGCTATCACTTACCTTCACGGCACAGAGACTGCCTCGTGGGGCAACGAGGAAGGGCTTGCCTCTTTGATTGCTTCTCTTGCTGAGAAGAACGCCGAGCGGCTGTATATGTTTGAATCCACCGCACAGGGGTTCAATATGTTCCACGATATGTACAAGACGGCTAAATCAGCCCGTACCCAACGTGCAATCTTTTGTGGATGGTGGCGCAATGAGTTTTACTCCGTAGATGCTGACACAAACATCTACAAGGTCTACTGGGACGGCAAGCTCACCGGAGAGGAGAAAGAATGGGTCAAAGACATCAAGAAGCTGTACGGCATAGAGATAAACTCCCGTCAGATGGCTTGGTGGCGCTGGAAGATGCACGAAGGCATCAAGGACGAAAGCCTCATGTATCAGGAATTTCCACCCACGGAGGACTACGCCTTCGTGATGACAGGCACAAGTTTCTTCTCCAACAGTAGGTGTACTGATGCAGCCAAAGCAGCCAAGAAAGAGCAACCTGACCATTTCCGTTACGTATTTGGACAACTCTTCCAAGACACAGAAGTCCTCCCGTCAACAGAGCGCCTTGGAACGCTCAAAGTTTGGCAAGAGCCAATCGACACTGCGTATTACGTCATTGGTGCTGACCCAGCGTATGGAAGCTCAGACTGGGCTGACCGATTCTGCATCCAAGTGTTTCGTTGCTATGCGGATGGACTTGAGCAAGTAGCCGAGTTTGCCACCTCTGAGATGAACACCTACCAGTTCGCATGGGTCATCGCTCACTTGGCTGGCGCATACCGCAACAGTACCCTCAACCTTGAGGTCAACGGTCCCGGTCAAGCCGTCATCAACGAGATACGCAATCTGAAGCGCCTAGCCTCCGTTGCTGGCGGGGCTTTGGGTTATGGCCTCATGGATGTGCTTGGTTCCATGCAAAACTACATCTGGCGTCGCAACGACACGATGGGCGGTCTCTCCAACTCCATTGGCTACCTGACCACCTCCAACTCTAAGGAGCGGATGCTCAACTACATGAAGGACTACTTTGAGCGTCAGATGATGACCATTCGCAGCATGGATACCTTGGAAGAGATGAAAGGCATCGTGCGCGAGGACGGTTTCATCGGAGCGCCCGGCAGAGCCAAGGATGACCGAGTGATTGCTACCGCCTTGGCAGCCGTTGCGTTTGCCGAGCAAGTCCAGCCTCGCCTCATTGCCCAGCGCATCACCAAAGAGGTGAGCCGCGCCCAAGAAGACTTCACCCCAGAGCAAGTAGCTGTGGGCAGGAATGTTTCTGATTATCTCAAACGGATTGGAATGTATGGTGCTTGAAGAACTCTCCAAAACCGAACTCAAGAAACAGATGAAACGCTTTATTGCTGACAAAGAGCGTGGCATATCCATCCCCATGTTTTGCGAGTTAGCAGGCATTAACAAAGACCACTTCCTCGATGTCTTTGACCGAGAGAAGCATCCACTCACTGAAAACGTCCAGCGCAGGGTCAACAAGGCCTATATGCGCTGGAAATCAGGGATTGTGAAGGTCATGCGTCGCAATGACAAAAGCCGCTACGTGGACTTCAGACGGGAGCCACAGCCCCCCATTTTTCCGTCTACAGGGTTGAAAATGACCTCTGAAGGCATCAAACTTCGTGTTGGTATGGTCAACCGACACGACTACAGTGAATCTGACCTAAATGAATCTTTGAGAGGGTAAATATGGCTGTTTTAAAAGACTATTGTTGTGACCAACACGGATTGTTTGAAGGATGGGACCCAAAATGCCCCATCAAGTTCTGCAAGGGCAACATCTCCGTGGTTTTCCTAAAACCAGTGGCTATGAAGTCGGATAAAACCAAATCAACGGACAAAAACTTAAAACAGTTGTCCATTGATTACGATATGACCGACATCAAGACCACCAGAGAGGGTGAACACCAAGAAGGCTACATGAAACGCAAGAACAAACTGACTGACAAACAGTTTGCAGAGGCTACAGAGGCCATGCAAGCCCAGAATCAGCAGCAAGCAGCCCAGCAGCGCCCGGGCAGCAGCGTTTTGTGGGGCAACGGCGGTAACATCAACATGAAGTCAGTCCTTGGTGGACAATTCAAATCCGTGATGGGAGAATCAGTCGGCATAAATCCCAAAGCAGCGGGTGACTTGCGTGGACCCGCCCCGGCAAGTTACGTGGCTGACCACGAAAACCTTTCAGTGAGTAAGTGATGAGAATACCCAACGCCCCAGAAGAACGCGAGAATTTTTACTTGCACATCATCGAGAAGTGTCTCGCCTCTCGTGAAGAACGCAAACCCGATTACGCCTCTCTGAGAAGTTGGTATCTCTTTGGCAACGGGCAGGACGAACCCCCTGCCCTGTACAACAAAATCTTCCCTCACATTGACCAGCTGACTTCGTTCCTGTACTCAGCCGAGACAACCCGCTTCTCTATCAACGTCGGCGCTGCTGTCTCCGAGCAAGAGCAGGTCAAAGTACCAACGCTCACCCGCGCTCTGAACGATGAGTGGCTAAATAGCAACGGCGACCAAGTGTTTTCTCTGGCAACCACATGGTCTCTGGTCTACAACTCTTGCTTCATCAAGCTCATCATCAAGAACGGTATCCACCCCTACCTTGTTGAGCCTTCTTGCATCGGCGTGTTGCGGGAAGACAGCCCACAGACTGACCGACAAGAAGCGATTGTCCAGACGTACTACATCACCAAGTCCGAGCTGTATGACCGTTTGTTCTCGCACCCCAAGCGTGACGCAATCGTCAAGCGCGTGACGGCTACCCAGCACGAGCGCACCGAGGTGGCTAACGGAGTTGAGCGCATCATCATGTCTCAATCCAACCCAACCATGTACGGTAACGTCAACCTTGACCTTGGTGGACAGAACAAGTACCGCGCTACGGTTGCGGAAGAAACAATTGAAATGACTGAGTTGTGGTTGTGGAATGACGACACAAAAGACTACCAAGTTGTTACAAAAGCCGACCCAGACATCATCATCTATGACCGTCCGGGTGAGTCAGTATTCCTCAAAGGTGAATTGCCATTTGTGCAAATCTGCCCGAATCCTCTGTACGACTACTACTGGGGGGCATCTGAAGTTCAGCGGCTGGTGTACTTGCAACAACTACGCAATAAGAGGATGACCGAAATCCTTGACCTGTTGAGCAAGCAAGTCTCGCCTCCCACGGCGCTGATTGGCTTTACAGGTATCTTGGATGAGAAGAACTTTGCTTTGAACCGCGCTGGCGGTTTGTTGGCCTCTGATATGCCCAACGCCAAAGTCGAGAAGATGGCCCCCCAAATTCCTCCTGACTTGTTTGCCGAAATCAAAGAGATTGACGCCATGTTTGAGGAAGCCTCGGGCATTGTGAACGTGCTGCAAGGCAAGGGTGAGTCCGGTGTTCGCTCTTCAGGCCACGCTTCTCAGCTCGCTCGTCTGGGTTCAAGCCGCGCCAAGAAACGTGCGCTTGTCATCGAGGACTCTCTTGAGAAGCTGGCAACCTTGTATCTCAAGTGTATGCAGGTGTACGACCCCACTCACTTCAAAGACATGGAAGGCCGTCCTTTCATTGCCGACCAGTTCACGCAAGACTACGTGGTCAAGGTGGACGCGCACTCCAACTCGCCCATCTTCATGGAAGATATGCGCCAGCTTGCGTTTAACTTGTACAAAGAAAAAGTCATCGACAAAGAATCACTTATTGACTTAATTGAACCGCCGATGAAACAATTGCTCAAAGACCGTCTCAAGAAGATGGAAGCAAAGGAACAAGCGGCGGCTCAACAGCAGCAGGCTCAAAAAGCCCAGCAGCAAAGCCAGCCCAAAGGTGAGCAACCTAAACAGGAGTAATGATGGCAAACGCAGCACCCAAGGTAACAGCCCCCAAAGCTGACCAGCCTCGCGCTACAACTGAGTCTGTAAAACAAACTCAATCACCGCCATCATTGACATATCGCTCAACAGGGATTAAAAACGCTACTGGGCGTAGTCAACGGGATTACACTCGTCGTTAACCAACTTGGAGAAAACCATGCGTAAAGCTCACAAAAAAGCACGTAAAACACGTCGTTAATTTGACCCGAAAGGGGAAAACGGGTATGGCTGCTTCTCCGATTCAAAGTAAGTGGCCGCAGCTCAAGGAGTCCTATCATGGCACGTAAAGCTCGCAAAGGCCGTAAACACGGCAAGTAATCCGTAAGGATTTGTCTTTGGACGGCTGACATAAAATGCCGTCCACCTATTGACAACGAGTTTGTATGTGATACACACTCGCCCCCAAGGAGTTTTTATGAGTGTTCCGCAGGATAAATTAATGGAATTGATGAAGGGTAGTCGCTCTGCTGGCGGCGGTAATCCTTCTGGCGTCAATATGCCCTTTGGTGGCGGCGCTCCTGCTCCCGGCAACATGTCGGACTCAGAAACTCCCCCGATGGCCTCGCCCATGTCTACACCTGAACCCAAGATGGGCAGCAAAGAAGCTGCCATGATTAATTTGGGTATGGCTCAAGACTTGCTGGAGCAATCGCTCCCCGCCGTCGGCTCAGATACAGATGAAGGTCGCGCAATCCTCGCGGCAATCTCGGCAATCAACAAAACGCTTGGCCCCCGCAAAGGCAAGACTAACGAATTGCAGCAATCTGAAATTTTGCAGATGCTTCAATCCCTCCCTCAAGCTGGTGGCGCAACGCCAGAGGGCAAGGCCATCGCTCAAGCGCCGATTCCCGGTATGCCATCCGCAGGTGGCGCACCAACACCACCACAAATGTAAGGAGTCCATCATGGATTTGTTTAAACCTCGCGGCGCTGCTGCACCCCGTCGTCCCACTGACAACAACCAGAAAAATGGCGTTGTCGTGAACACACCCCGTTACGCTGAACTCGGCGGCTTGTCCGGCGCGTCCAAAGTGGCTAAGAACAGCATGGCTGTTCAAAAGCCCGGCGACGGCAAACGCGTTATCTAATCAAGGTAAGAGGGTAAAAAAATTATGTCACTCGAAAACATTTCACTAGAAGCCCGTGATGAGCTTGCAGCCTTGGCGCAGCAACTCGCGGAAAACCCTGCAACTCGTAAAGAGTTCCTTCGCATGACCAAGAAGGTCAAGCCTGACCTTCCTATCCCTGAGTTGGATATTGAAGAGCATACCAACAGCATCGTCTCCAAGGCAGACGCTCGCGTTCAAGCTCTTGAAGCAAAACTCCGGGAACGTGATGCAGTGGAAGAACTCCAAAAGCGTCGTAATGACCTCGTGAAAAAGGGTTTGATTTCTAATGAAGATGAAGTCGGTGAAGTCGAGAAGTTAATGCTGGAGCGTGGTATCACCAATCACGAGACAGCAGCGGAGTATCACAAGTGGATGAAACAGGCAGCAGTGCCAACATCCTCTGGGTACAACCCTTCAGCTGTGAAGCAGTTTGACTTGAACAAGTACTGGAAAAATCCAGCGTCTGCTGCACGGAATGAAGCAATGAATGCACTCAACGAACTGCGTAATCCGCGCCGTCCGATTGGGCTGTAAGAGGGTATTTTTTAACTAAGGAGGCCTTATGGCTATTGGCGGCGGCATCCTACCAGCAACAGGCAGTTCACAATTCAATGAACTGACCTACGTTACTCGTAGAGCCTTCATCCCCAAGCTGGTTGTCCAGCTTTACAACTCGACACCCCTCATGGCGGCTCTGATTGCCAACAGTCAGCAAGCCTCAGGCGGTGTGTCTTCCGTAACCGTTCCCGTTCAAGGCGCACAGTTTGTGAATGCCCAATGGTCTGACTACAGCGGCTCGTTCGCTCAACCGTCAGTCCAACAAGGTGCTTACAACGCTGAATTCGACCTGAAACTGATGATTTCTCCCGTGCCGTTCCTCGGTATGGAAGGCGCAGTTCAGCAAGATGCAGCCATTATTCCGTTGATTGAAGCTCGTATGAACGACGCAACCAACGTGATGATGGACGCAATGGCTACAGCCTTGTACAACAACACGACTGACACCCAACAGTTCATCGGTTTGCCTGCCGCTGTGTCCTCTTCTGGCACATACGGCAACATCAACCGTTCAACTTACAGCTGGTGGCAATCCAAGCAGTACGCTGCTGGTAACGTGAACCCAACTCGTCAAAACATCTTGCAATACATCTCTGGTACTGTGAAAAACGGTGCTGAAATGCCTAGCTTCGGTGTTTGCGGCTTCGGTACATGGACTTTGTTGGCTCAAGACTTCGTTGGTCAAGAACAATACGTCATCACTCCCGGCTCTGGTTTTGACAATGACCCCAACGGCCCTCAAGCTGCTTTCCGCGCTTTGATGGTTGCTGGTGTGCCAATCTATCCAGACCCATATTGCCCAGAAGGTACTGTGTACTTCTTGAACACTAACTACTTGTCGTTGTACATCCACGAGCAAGGTTCGTTTGTGTTTACAGGTTTTGAGTCCACACTCCCCAACTGGCAAATTGGTTATGTTGGCGCTGTTTTGATGATTGCCGAATTGGTGAACGTCAAGCCTAAGTCAATGACCCAAGTGACGGGCTACAACTACCTCTCACTGTAAGGAGTCATCATGTCATTAGGTTTAAACAAAATCATTCTGGCAAACGCCAGCACCAACACACCCGGCGCGTATTGGCAATTAGCAACTGTGAACGTCGCAGCAAGCGGCAACACAGTAGTTCCTGCTGGTACATACTTGGTGTTCCCAACAGCTAACGTGACCATCGAGGCCGTTTCAGCTTACAACTCCAACACTGCTTGCACAACACCTTCCACATGGTCGGTCTGCTTGGCAAACAACACTGGTGGTGTGCTGATTTCTGACGGCGTGAACGTCCGTGCAAACGCTATCGTTGCTACTTCTGCAACCGTTACACTGGCAACAGTGAACGGCGGTGAAGCCGCCTCCGGTACGTTCAACAAGTAAGGAGTTGGCATGGCTAATCCAGATTCACTAGCTCAAGCAACGGGTGACATAGTTAGTAACTATCGCCTCGGTGTCATTCGCGGAACGCAATTGAACACCGCTGGTAATGCTGTTATTACTATTCCCATCTTGAATGGCGGTCTGACGAATAGCAATGCTACGGTTGGGTCAGGTTCGGTCATTGTGCGGCGCGTAACCGTGCAAAACCCTATCGGCTCAGTCGCATCGGCAAATATCTCAATTGGTACGACCAACGACGGCGCTAACTTAGTGACTGCTAACACAGTCCTTTCAAGCGTGTCTGCCGCTGGTAAGTACCAAGATATTTCTAGCACTGCAACGACTTCAGCCGTTACTGGAAACGTAACTCAATGCTTCTACGTCAACGTGAACACTGCTTCGGGTAATGCCAATACAGTGGACATCGTTGTGTGGGGCGATGTTGTGAGCTTCTGATGGAAACTGTTTACGTAACGAACAATAGTGGCAAAACGCTGGTCGCTGACTATGCGTTTAAAAACTATGAGTTCCCCGTTGGCGAAACTGTGCAGCTGGCTGTTGACGCAGCCAAGCACATTTTTGGTTTCGGCGTAAACAATAAAGAACCGCATTTAATCCGTCTGGGTTTTATGCGTGTCAACACAGAACGTGAACAAGCATTGGAGAAACTTGAGAAGTTTGAAATTTCTCATGTTCCTCCCGAACAGAACCGCTCGTTACCCTCGGCGGTCGGCGTAGTACCCCTTCGCGTTGAAAAACGCGCTGGGGGAAAGTCGTCTCTCGCTAGGGCAGCTTAAACATGGAACTTAAATGGCGACTCTCGCTTCCTACATCACGGAAGTCCAAAGACTGCTGCATGACGCAAACTCAGTCTTCTGGTCTCAGTCCGAATTAACGGACTACATCAACGATGCCCGTGAGCGCGTTGTACGAGATACTGGCTGTTTAAGAACTTTACAAGCTGCAAATACACCCCTAGCACCCGACGGTACAGCTGCTATCCCTTGGAATGCCGGGACAGTCGTTACTGCTGGTCAGTACGTCTTCTCCGGCATTTTCATTTACCAAGTGGTCACTGGCGGCGCTTTGCCGTCTACCGTGCCTCCCTATCCTTCCGCAAATAGCGTGTATCCACCTTCGGGCAACATTACCGTTGGCTCAATTGTGTTGACTTACACAGCTCCTTGCGAAATCATCCCTTACGCAGCCTTGCCACAAGGCATTCAGACGTTGGATGTGTTGACAGTCAACCTTTTCTGGGGAAATAGCCGCATTCCTTTGCGCTATCTTCCTTGGACAAACTTCAACGCCCAGTTGCGCTATTGGCAAAACTACGTAGGCCGTCCCGTGTGTTTTTCAATTTACGGGCAAGGGCAAATCTACATTGGTCCAATCCCAGACCAATCGTATCCAATCGAACTGGATACGGTCATCTTGCCTCAACCTTTGACATTGAACAACGCTTCGGCAACGGACGTTATCAATGACCCCTATACAACGCCTGTAGCGTTCTATGCGGCCTACAAAGCCAAGTACAAAGAGCAAAGCTATGGCGAAGCTGAAATCTACAAACAAGAATACAACAAGCACGTAGACGCAGCTTTGAACTCGACGTTCACTCGTCGCATCCCTGACCCCTACTCAGCACCGTACTAATCATGGCAGCAGCAGAGCAAAAAAAGTCCTATGCTGTCGTTAAAAACTTTGCTGGCCTAAACACCAAAGCTAACCGAACAGCGATTAAAGAAGACGAGTTCTCTTGGATTGAGAACGCGATGCCTATTGGTTACGGCAACATCAAGATTGTTCCCGCTCAGACCGCTGTTCTCGATTCAGGCAACTCTGCTGTTAGCTTTGCAAACACAACCACCTATCTGACATCGGCTAATTTGAACACAAGCGATTACATCATCTCGTTTGAGGCTGATGGTCGGGCTGAATATTTCAAGCTGGACTCTCTGACCAAAGGCAACGTGGCTACATCCGGCACGTTCTCAAGCACAGGGGTGTCTGCAACTCAGTACAAGAACGAGCGCATCATCATTGGCGACCCTAGCAAAGGTTTATCGAGCTGGGATGGGGCTAATTTGGTCTCTATTGGCGGTGTTGGCACTATTGGCATCACAAATCCCGGCGCAGGCTATACATCCGCTCCAAACGTCCAAATTGGCGCTCCAAACCAATCAAACGGTGTTCAAGCTACCGCTGTAGCCACTATTACAGCCAATGCAGTGACCGCCATCACAATTACAAATGCCGGAACAGGGTACACATCCGTTCCTTCAATCACGATTACAGGCGGCGGCGCATCTACAAACGCCACTGCTGTAGCTTCTCTTGTGACGTTTGCAACAGGCACAGTGTCTGTTTTAGTCACCAATGGGGGTACTGGGTACACCAACTCAGCCAACATCACGGCAACGATTGGCAACGCATCTGGCTGGACAACACAAGCAACTTGTGTGCCAATCATCAGCGGCGGTCAAGTCACGCAAGTCATTATGACCAATGCTGGCGCGGGTTACACCAACGCATCCAACGTGGTCGTGACCATCTCTGGGGGTGGTGGCAACAACGCAACGGCTATTGCTTCGGTTGCAACTAGTCCAATTGTGGATGTGGCAACTTTCTCAGGCCGTGTCTGGGTGGCTCAAGGCCGCACGGTGTATTACTCGGCTGCTGGCAGCTACAGTGACTTTACATCCGTGTCTGCTGGCGCATTCACGCTGACTGATTCGACTTTGCACGGTCAGATTCAGGCGCTTTTGTCAGCCAACAACTTCTTGTACATTTTTGGCGACGACAGCGTTAACGTCTTCTCCAACTTACAGGTCACGACAGTTGGCTCAACCGTGTTCACAAACACCAACGTCAGTGCGTCGATTGGTAGCAAGCGTATTTACGCTATCTTTCCGTACTTCCGTTCCGTTTTGTTTATGAACGATTATGGTGTGTACGCTCTGGTGGGGGCTACAACCAGCAAGATTTCAGACAATCTGGACGGCATCTTTCCTCTGATTGACTTCACGTTGCCAGTGACTGCTGGACAAGTGTTGCTCAACAACATTTTGTGCGCTGCGTTCAGTTTCACGTACAAAGACCCTGTAAATGGACCCCGAGAAATTCAGGCGGTGTTCTTTGAGAAAAAATGGTTTTTAACAAGTCAGGGCGCACTAACTTACGTGACTTCTGCGCCCGTGTCTGGCCTTGTGAATTTGTACGGCGTGACAGGTACGCAGTTGTACCGTTTGTATGGCGACGCATCAGCCAACATCAGCAGCAAAATTCAGACGGCCTTGATGGACATGAAAGACCCCATCAGGACTAAACAGGCTTTGAAGTTTGGCATTGAAGCGACTTTGACTCAAGCTGCAACGCTGACTGTGACGGTGGATAGTGAACAGGGTTCTAGCCCTGCGTACACGCTGACGAATGATGTTGCGTGGTACAACAATTTCAGCCAAACTATCCCTTGGCAAAACAACAGCAGCGTCATCATCGATTGGCTTTATAGCCAAGGGTACTATTTGTACAAGTCAGACGCGCAACAGTACGGCAAGTATTTGGGTTTGACAATGACATCAAACAATGCTGGTTTTGTGACAAATACGTTCGAGTTTGAACATGAATTGAGAGTGAGGTTCTAAATGGCAGTTCCGTATACCTTTGGCAGTGCAACATCTGCTATTCCTTTGTCCCAATTGGACAGCAACTTTGCTACGGCTATTACGCTTGGCAACACAGCCATTCAGCTTGGCAACACAGTGACCACGTTGAACAACATGACGTTAGCTAACGTAACTGTTAGCAGCGGCAACGTGACTGTGACCACATTGACTGCGCCGACCATTAATTCTGGCTCAAGCGTAGCGTTGTCATTGCAATCTAACGGCACGACTGGTATCTACATGGATACAAGTCAAAACGTAGGTATTGGTACGAGTTCTCCATCCGTAAAATTAGATGTTTACGGAACAAGCCAAACAACAATTGCGCGAACATATGCGGGTTCTACATCATTTACACAATACATTGATGACTCTGTTGGTGGTGTTTATTTAGCTGCCAATACAGCGTCAGGCACAAACGCAAAGTTTTTAGCTTTTCAAACAGTTCCATCGGGCGGTGCAGCAACAGAACGTATGCGTATCGACTCCAGCGGTAACTTGCTGGTGGGGACTACAAGTGCATTATCTGTTGGCGCAACAAGTGGAAGTGGTTTTGAGACTCAAGGTAGTGGACTAATCATTCAAAACATTGCAAACGCTGGAGCTTGCCGATATGTAACAAAAACATCTGGTGGAACAACAAATACTTATTTTGATAGTTTTTATGTAGGCGCTACAAACGTAGGCTACATAATTTCGCCAACAGGTACAACGGTTCTTTATTCAAGCGTGTCTGACTATCGTTTGAAAGAAAACGTGCAACCAATGACAGGTGCATTAAATCTTGTCTCTCAGTTAAAACCTTGTTCATATACATGGAAGTCTGATGGTTCATCTAGCGATGGTTTTATTGCACATGAACTACAAGAGGTTTTCCCTCAAGCTGTTTCTGGTGTTAAAGATGCTGTTGATGAAAATGGAAAGCCTGTTTATCAAGGCATCGACACAAGTATGTTGGTTGCTACATTGACAGCAGCCATCCAAGAACAACAATCCCAAATCACAGACTTGCAAGCTAAACTCAAATCCGCTGGCGTAGCTGGCTTCTAAGGAAACATCATGGCAAACACATATACATGGGTAATTGACGCACTTGATTGCGCTCCAACATCAAACGGTCAAGCAGACGTTGTGACCAATGTTCACTGGCGTGTTAACGGCACAGACGGCACTCACAATGCTACTGTGTACGGCACACAAGGCATTGAGTTCAGCGGCAACACATCGTTTGTTCCGTTCACAAGTCTCACACAAGCTGAAGTGGTCACTTGGGTTCAAACTACAATGGGTTCAACTCGCGTTGCGGAAATTGAAGCAAGTCTCGACTCTCAGATTGCAGCGTTGGTTAATCCACCAATCGTGACCAAATCGGTTCCTTGGAGTGCTTGATGGTTAACGCACCGTTTACCCCATCCGGTAACACCGTCACGTTCACGGCTGCTACATCTGCGCCAAGCACAGTTCAAGCAGTCTCTACAACCATCGGCGGCAACCAATACCGCATTCTTAACGCAGGCTCTGTTACTGTGTTTTTAGGTATTGGCACAACATCTTCAGCAGCATCTAACAACGCTGTTGCAGTGACATCTTCTCAAACATCCATTCCTCTGTTGGCTGGCACAGATGAAATCTTGACGTTTGCTCCAAACGCTTACTTTACTGGCGTAACTGGCAGCAGCACCGCTGTTGTCTACATCACGCCCGGGGACGGTCAGTAATGTTAAAAACGGTAAGCTCTTTTGGCAGTTCAGTTGGCTCTCTTAATTACAAGGGCGCTTGGAATGCCTCGACCAATTCACCAACACTGGTATCTGGGTCGGGAACCAAAGGGGATTACTACGTTGTCAGCGTTGCTGGCACAACCAATCTTGACGGCATCAATCTGTGGTCTGTTGGAGATTGGGCAGTATTTAACGGAACTGCTTGGCAAAAAGTAGACGGCGGCACAACAGAGTCTTTCTACGCTATTGCCGTTACCTCTTTGACGGGGTATATGTATGCCAACGGTTCAAATCTTGTCACTGCAAGCACAACAATTCCTGTAGCCAACGTATCTGGCGCTGTGCCAAATACAGTCAACGTATTGGCTGGTGGATTGCTTTCAGGTGGCGGCGCACTGACAGGAAACGTGACCATCTCATTGGCTAACGTGCCATCAGGCAACGTGACAGGCCTTGGAACAATGGCAACGCAGAATGCCAACGCTGTTGCTATCACTGGCGGAACAATTGGTAACGCTGTTCTTTCTAATGCCAACATTACAAGCGTTCAGGCAACCTTTCCTAACAGCTACCTGACAAACAGCTCTGTAGTTTTAGGCAATACAACTGCCTCGCTAGGCTCGACTATTTCCACAATCAACGCCCTGACTTTGACAAACGTCACGGTGTCTTCTGGAAATGGTACGTTTGCAAACCTTTCTAGCGGCAACGTCACCATCACTGGCGGCACAGAAAACAACGTCACGTACACCAACGTCACTGTTTCTAGCGGCAACGCAACGTTGACAAAAGTAACAGCAAATACTGTTGTTGCAGCCGGAAGCATCTCTGGCAACGTAAGTTCAGGCGCGTTTTCTTACGGCAACCTATCTTATTCAGACACAGGAATTGTTGCTTCTTATGCGAACAATGCGAATACTTACATTCAAATTGTCATGCAAAACACTAGCAACGGCAGTAATGCTTCTAGTGATTTTGCTCTTGTAAACGACACAGGCACTGCTTACGGTGATTTTGGTATCACTTCCAGTACTTTTTCCGGGTCTGGTCGGTTTTACTCAGCAAACGTCGTTTACTTGTATAGCGGGTCTGTTGACTTGGTTGTTGGTACGTTGAGCGCTAACGCCACTCATTTTGTTGCAAATAACTCTGCAACAGATGCAATGACTATCAACAGCAACAACACAGTCACCATTCAAACATTGGCTCAAAGCACTTCATCGAGTGCTACGTTTGCCACATCCAGCCTGCCTTTGGTTCCCGCTGGCTACATCATCGTGAACAACAACGGCACAAACGTCAAGATTCCTTACTACGCTGTTTAACATGGACAATCAACAACTTTTTAACGCCGTAGTCAGTCTTGCAGGCTTTCTAGCCGTCTGGGTCTTTACGACTCTGATGCAGCGCGTTCAAAAGCTGGAAGACAAGCTCAATGAGTTGCCCAAAGAGTATGTTCAAAAGGACGACTACAGAAGCGACATCCGAGAAGTCAAAGACATCTTGAAACAGATATTTGAGAAACTTGACAACAAGGCTGACAAGTGAATTTTGATACCCTCTCCTACGTAAAGTTCGGCGACAAAGACGGGCTGGGAGAGTTTTTGTTTGAAAATGACCAGCAGCATTTATTGTTTGCTCAAGTGTTAACTTCAAAAGGGGTCACGATTCCTCAGTATCCAATACTGGATGCCGAGCCAAGCAATTTGGATGATTGGTTGCTATTGCACAATCAAATTCATCAGGCTTTGGCTTCTGCTCTTGGGTTGGATAATCCGTTTCAGTTGTTGGATGCTGATTGGCGAGTCGAAGAAGACTTCTACGATTGGATTGGCGTTCACGAATCAATCCACGAACAAATTGCTGCGGCGCTAGGAGTATCGTAATGGCTAACTTTATTGTCACAACTGGAGACACACAGTATCCATATCCAATTGACACGGGGATTGATGCGACAAAAATAAATTCAATACCGGGTCTTGCTCAGTTTTTGCAACAGTCTTACCAAAACTTGCCAGTTGGTAACTATGCAAACAGCCAAATCAAATCCATTGCTCAAAAAGTTGTTGCAGACCCTCTTACGTTTGAGAAGAACCAATTTGTCAACAGCGTTAAGGCTTATGGATATGACGCCAGTACAGGTGATTTTGCTGGTCAGCAAGACCAGTCTGTTATCAACAACGCTAAGAATACGGCTATCCAGCAAGCTCAATATTTGGCCTCTCAGGGCGTTTCTCCCTCTGAAATTCAATCTTTGCTTCAACAAGGTGAGTCAGCGGCTGCTTCTGCTGTTAAACAAACACAAGCCGATATTCAAAAAACCATTGATATTGGCACGGGCGGGTCTTTTTTAAACAATGTTTTCTCCATTGGCTTGGCTCTTGCTTTGCCTGAGGTTGGCGCAGCGATTGGTGCATCTTTATTGGATGCAGGTATTCTTGCTGCCGGAACATCAACAGCTACAGCCACAGCGGTTGGAACGGCGTTAGCTTCTACTGCTTCTCAAATTGCACAGGGTGCTGACCCAACCACAGCCATCAAGAATGCAGCTATAAATTCTATTGTTCAAACAGGTTCAAACGATGCCGCTAAAGCATTGTTGAAGAACACAGATTTTTCTGTTTCTACAGCCAACGCATTAGCTTCTGCTGGCGGTTCAATTGCCTCTACTTTAGCCAAAGGTGGCAACGCAACCACAGCAATCAATAATGCGATTGGCGGGGCAATTGGTTCAGAAGTAGGCTCTGAATACGGCAGTGCTGCGGGTTCTGCTGCGGGTACTTTGGCGGCTACTGGAAACGTCACATCAGCTTTGATTTCAGGTGCTAGTCAACTTGGAAACACAGCAACAACAACGCCAACAACAACTTCTGACGCTGGACCAGCCGCCTCAACAACTCCAGAGGCAAATGCAGCAACCAGTTCTGTTGGCGCAGCAAACGTAGCCCCTACAACTGGCAGCCCAGATTTGGGGACAATTACGGTTACGGCTCCCAAAACCAATGCAACTATTGTTAGCCCGACGGTCACAAATAATGCTCAAAGCACCACTTATATTCCGTCCAATATTCCGAACAATTTTGGCGAAATTATTACGACAGCATCGAAACTTCCCCCGGCAACTATTGTTAGCCCAGACGTTTCAGGAAACGCAAGCACAAGCAGTCCGACAGCAAATTTAGGCACTGTGACGGCTACGGCTCCTAAATTGCCAACAACACCAACAAGCGAAACGACGACTTCTGATAAATCGGTTCCGCCTGGATACATCAATATTCAGTCAAGTGTTCCAACTGCTCTGGCAAACGTCATTGGAACAAACTTGGCTCCCTACTATTACCCGTCATCCGGCACAACGTCTGGCTTGACAGGAGGCGCTCTAGGCGGTGAAATTCAGTCTGGAGAAACTGGCGGTAAACGCCAAAACGTCTGGGACGAAGCATCGTTACGTTTGAAAGACGCACTAGGACTGTAAATCATGGCAACACAACTCAGAAAATTAACTGGCATGGGCAGCGACGTTCGCAAGATTGCTGCGCTCTTGCAATCCAAAGCGCCTAAAGGTCACAAGCTGGCCTACATCAACGACGAGGAAGCAGCGTTGCTCAAACGTCGTGGTGGTTCGGGTAAACCCCATGCTGACACTGGCATTCCATCGTTTGATGACGGCACAAGTGGTGGCGGTATCTTTTCGTCTCCAGACTATTCTCAATATACACCGCAACAACAAGCGCCTGTTGAGGCTACTCCTGCGGCTGCTCCTGCTGATACTGGCGCATACACAGGCGGCGGTGTTCAAACGCCAGCAGTTTCCTCGTCTGACACATCATTGAATTTGCCATCAAGCGGTGGTTCTTCTTTTGGAGCGCAGCTAGGTCAAAACCTTGGTGGCGTACAAGCGCCGTCTGCCGGAACTGCGTTTGCTACACCACAGCTGAATGCGCCTAGTGCAGCATACGACATCACAAGCAGCAATGTCCCTGTTGCAACTGCCCCGACAGGCCAAGAACCCGGCATTACTGACAAACTTTCTCAAGCCCTTGGCGTCAGCAATAAAACCTTGGGCAACCTTGGCGTTGCTGGGTTAACAGCTTATCTTGGTTCTCGCCAAGCCAAAGCTGCTGCTCAAGGTGGTCAAGCTGCTGCTCAACAACAACAAGCATTGGCTGCGCCTTATCAAGCCAAAGGCACAGAGTTGCAGCGCCAAGCTGAAGCCGGAGAACTCACGCCTGTTGGTCAACAGCAATTGCAAGCTGTTCAAGCTCAAGCAGCTCAAGCGGCTGAGAGTCGCGGCGGTGTAGGCGCTCAACAAGTGCAGGCTCAAGTGGAAGCCTACCGTCAACAATTGCTTTCACAGCAATACAACCTTGGCTTGCAAATCTCTGGCATCGGCGACCAGATTGCTCTTGGCGCTATCAAAACAGGTATGCAAGCTGACCAATACGTTAACCAGCTTACAAGCAACTATTACACAAACATTGCTCGTGCAATGGCTGGTAGTTCGCCTACTGCCGCAACTCCAACTGGAGGTAATGCGTAATGGATGCTGTGACTACACCGGGTAAAAATGCTGGGGAGCGTTATCTCACCTCAATGAATCCTTTTATGCAAAAGGAAGAGGAAGCTCAAACTAAAGCCAGTGAGTTTGAGGCAGAGAAAGCCGCTCAACAAAAAACTTTTGAGGCAGAAGCTCAACGTCGCAAAGCTGAGAACGCTCGTCAAGAAGTTAAAACAATTGAATCATCTGATGTTTACAAACAAGCTCATCAGCTTGATGAAGACATGATGAAGCAGACTTTTGTGCCGACCAAAGATAACGCACAAGACATGGCTACGTTGTTTAGCCTGATTAACGTTCTTGGTTTTGCAATTGGCAAAGGCGGCAAGAACAACTCTGTTCAAGCTCTTAGCGCCATGAACGGTATGGCTGAAGGCTATCAAAAAGGCCGTGCTGACTTGTACAAAAAAGAGAAAGATTCATTTGAAGAGAACATGAAGGCTTTGAAAACAAAGTCTGACATTCTTGCTAAACGTCTGTCTGAGATTGCTATGAATGCTGGCAAAGACCATGCTGCCGCCGATTTGGAAGCAGACGCATTCTTGAGTGAGCAAGGCGCTACCTTTATCAAGCAATACAAAGACAAATTTGGTTTGGCTGCTGCTGCTGCTCGTGCCAAAGAATTAACTGGCATGGCTGGAAAAGCGTTTGAGCTGACTGAGCAAGAACGTCAGAAATCTTTGGACAGAGCCAATCAAGTTAGCCTTGAGAAGATTCGCGCTGGGTTGCAGACTCAAAAGGCAATGTTGCCAATGGTTCAAGGTATTCGAGGCATTGAACACTTGCAAACTCAACTGAAAGATTCAGAAGTTCAAACTGGCTTGTTGTCAAAAACAGCGCCTTGGTTTGAAAAACTGAAATCAATTTCAGACTCTCCTGCTGACGAGGATTTTGAAACTGCTGTCAATAAAAACCTGACAGGCACAGACAAGACTACTTTGTTCTTGAAAGACGCCTTGCTTGAATCCTACGCAATCGAACGCGCTTCTCAAGGTGGTGGTCGTGTAACCGTGCAGATGATGAAACAAGCTGGTCCTGTGCTTGACCCCACCAACTACACGCCAGATACGTACAACGCTTTGCTTGACCAACGGCGCAAGGTTTTGTACAACAATCTGCAAGACATGGGATATACGCAAGAGCAAATCAAACAGAAATCTGCGGAACATCCTTACGAGCCTTTTGGTGGACAACCTTCTCAAGCTGCTGCGCCAGCGTCGTCAAAAGTTATGCCTGCTGCTGACAAACTCAAAGCGTATGCAGACGCGCACTTCAACGGCGATGTAAATGCAGCTCAAACCTTCTTGAAAGGTCAGGGGTATCAATAATGGCTGACATTAGCGATTTACCAGTTCCAACCAAGTCGGCTGACTTTTCCGACTTGCCTGTGCCTTCTTCCAAGCCATCTGTGGGTCAACAGCTTTATGCTGGCGCTTACGGTCTTGGTACTGGCATTGCAGCTACGCCCGGCGAGCTTGAGAAGTTTGGCGCATACACAGTTCCAGAAGCTCTTGGTCTCAGCAAAAAAGGTCAAAGAGATAAATTCCTTGGTCGAGAAACTTTGTTTCCTACTATGGAAGAAGTGCAAAAAGGCGCATCATCAATTGGCATTCCAGCTCCCGCAAAAGGCACAGAGACTGCTCAAACAGTAGGAGAATTTGCTCCAGCTGCTGCGGCAGGTGTTAAAGGATTGGTTGGTCTTGGTAAGTTTGGAGCCACAAAAATAGGTCAACTGGCAAAAGGATTTAAAACTCCCGAGCCTATCGCCGAAGTAAAAGACTTATCTCAAGTTGGAGAAAAAGGATACAAAGTCCTTCAAGATAAAGCCAGCAAGTTGTATGACGCTCGCGCACAAGAAGCAGAAGCAAATTACAACGCTGCTTTTGATGCGGCTCGTCAAGCTCAAGCCAAAGGTCAACCTTTTGCAACTTCTCCTCAAGGTCAAAAATTGTTGCAACAGCTGGAGAATGAAAAAGCAATTATTGCTGGCGGAAAAAAGTTTGCTGTCGGTGAAGAGCAAGTTGCTGGGATTGACCGATTGATAAATGCTATCAAAGGAAAAACTATTGGCGGTGAAACTGTGCCTGTTGGCAAAGGAAAAATCACCAGCACAATGACCAAAAAAACTCCAAGTGAAACAACCGAAAAAGACGTCAAGGCTTTGGTTGAGGAGTTGCGTTTCTTGCGTGATGTTGACGCCAAAGGAAAACCTTACGAGGCCTATGCTGGACTAAGCGCAGACTACAAACGTGGTTTGAAAAATATGCTGGAAAAATCTTTGCATGAATGGAGTCCTGAGTACCGCGTTGCTGACGAGGCTTACAAAGCGTCATCGGTAAAACTTGCTCCTTTCCGAACAGAGTTAATGTCCAAAGCTCTTAAGGGAGAAAAATTTAATCCTAAGGATTTGGTTGCTTCTCCAGAAGAATTTGGCAGCACGTTCTTTAAGGATGTTGACGGTGTTCGACAACTCAAAGAAGTTACCCAAGACCCAGCAGAAGTTGCTGGGTTGGGAAAAGAATATGTGGCTTCTTTGTTGTCAAATAAAACCCCTGCACAAGTCAAATCTTGGGCGGCAGACCCCGCAAATACAGGGTGGCTGAAAGAAGCTGGAATTAATGACGCTGTACAGAACTATGCTCAAAAAGCAAAAACGGCAGCGTCCAGACAAAGCATTTTGAAAAACCTTGGCTACGGAACAGCCATAACCACAATGGGATATTCAATCGGCAGACCGATTGCTAAATCTCTTGGTCTGTAAGGAGAAGCTATGCCATTGAAAAAAGGTTCAAGCAAAAAGACCATCTCTAAAAACATCAAGAAGCTGATGAAAGAGGGTGGTCGTCCCAAGAAACAAATCATTGCTATCGCACTGACCACGTCGCGTAAATCGAAACGTAAGGGCAAGCGATGAGCAAGAAAAAAGACAAGGGCATCAACCCAGAGCTGGAAGCAGCTATCTCCAAGATGCTTCAGGAAGTAATGTCGGACAGCACCGCCAGCATTACGGACAAGACTAAAGTGATTGACCGTGCGTTGAAGTTAGAAGCGTTGAAGGCCAAGCTGTCGGACGATGAATGGGGTTCCGGTTTCTTGACAGGTGATGACGACGATGACAATACGTGATAACTTTATCGCACAGTCACTTTGTGTTCCCTGCCGGGTGGAAGGATTGGTGGTTTGATGCCGTTTCTTCTTCTGTTGTGCGCTTGCTTGCTCAAAGGAATCCAAGTGCAGTTTTCAGGGAAGTACCCCAAATCAACATCTTTACGCTCAATTGAAAGATTGTCTGCATAACCATGAGAAAGCGCCCAATCTCGGAATGGCTCAAATTTTTCCCACTCTTCAGTGTAGGAAATTCCCCTGCCTCCGTAATTTGGGTCTTTTTTGTTTTTGCATCTGCTTTTGACGTGCTCCCAAATTCCGTAAAGTCGGGTTTTGGACATCATGTGAGTTTTCATTTATCCCCTCCAAGGATATAATCGTGTCTACATTTTATCAAAGAGGGTTAAATCATGGATGCAACAGTAGTTATTCGCCTAGCGTTAGAGGTCATCTCAGACCGCTTGATAACGATATTGGCGCTGATTACAACGTGCGGATTGGCTGCTTACACACTGTGGGCAGGCGATTGGACGAGGGTAGCAACACTAGCAATTTACGCAGTTTTCGCGTATCTTACGGTCACCGTCAAGGAGAAGAGAAATGACACCAGACAAGAAACATCAGCGTCCACATGAGCAAAACCAACAGGTAGCTCGTGCAACTCGCCCACAGCTGCCCCGTGATGGCTCTGCCAACGGACAGAACGGCCTTCGCGGCAAGATGCCTGCTGGCTATGTCTCTGTGTGGGATTTTGGCAACGGCGCTCAGACCAAGTACTCTCCCACTCACGGCGACGGTAAAAAGGTGTACTGATGGCTAATAACATTGCTTTTCAGGCGATGGGCAAGACCTACGCTGTTGTTGTCAACGGCGCAGCGAATACGCAATCCAACGTGGTGACCGTCACTCCTGACAGCCCATCCAATCAGTATTTTTTGTCCAACGGTGACAACAACTTTGCTGTGTATGTTGCTGTCAGCAGCAGCTCTAACGTGACCGCTGCCTTGCCCGAAACAACACCTAACTACGTGATTGCTTTGCCTCCATACAGCTACAAAGTCATCACTGGTCCAGCTTCCAGCGCAACCAATCCTGCATACGTTCGCATCATTGGTGACGGCGTAAACGCAACTTGTTACGTCACGCCCGGCGAGGGCTTGTGAGGTAAGCCATTGACCCGATAACCGCATTTGCTGCTTGCAAGGCTGCTTATGCGGGTATTCAGGGCGCAATCGACCTTTACAAAGACTTAAAGAAGACAGGCAATGACCTGTCCGGCATTACCAGTGAAGTTGGTGGAATGCTGTCCTCGTTCTTCCAAGGTCAGCAGCACCTAGAAGACGAACACGAAAAGCAAAAAGAGCAAGCCAAGAAGGATGCTGCCGCTGGCAAGCCACGCAACGTCACGATGGAAGCC
>Ga0214166_1000333_pt1 | contig 24763 bp, 14 predicted proteins | sample TroBogepilimnion_27_FD_153005 | JGI IMG/M metagenome (GOLD analysis project Ga0214166, IMG submission 153005) | Freshwater microbial communities from Trout Bog Lake, WI - Practice 18AUG2009 epilimnion v3 | ecosystem: Environmental > Aquatic > Freshwater > Lake > Epilimnion/Euphotic zone ...
ATAATGCTAGATAAGGATATTTGTCACGTATTTGCTGACATCTTATTTTTAAAAGTTCTGACAAAGATTTTGATGGTTCTATTGACCAATCTATATTATCCCATACATCCTCCATCCAATGAAACTGAATTTTATCCATGTTTCCTTTTGCAAGATGAACTGCTTCAATTTTAGAATATGTTTTGAAACCATCTATTGTATAATAAATGTTATCATTATATTCTACATGAAACTTATTCATAATCTAAATTTAAACCTTGTAAGCTATCAAGACCAATTTGAATACTGACTCGTCTAGAATTTAAATTTCTAACACCGTGTAATACTCGAACATTTAACAAACACCAAGTTCGTAAAGGAATAGAAATACTATCAAGTTCAATTAAATTGTCATGGTCGTTGCAACGTGCTGCTTTTTCGCGGATTATCGGCTGACCTTTTTCTTGATAAAACACTGTTTTATTATCTAAGCCACCATTTTCAATTACATAAAGTAAAGCAAATTCTCTTGCTCTATCTACATGTGCGCCACATGTATCATGTTCATCATCCGCTTTAATTGCACTTATTCTAACATGAGCAACATCTATATCTGTGATATTTTTATAAACCCATTGTTTTAATTCTTCATCAACGTGCCATGCAAGTGCTGGACGATTTATTTTTTCCTCTCCATTAACTTTTATTTTTAAATTTTTTGTCATTTTCCAATCAATCTGTAATCTATCAGGAGAATGTTGAAAATTTTCTTCACTATCAATGCTAGAATATGCAAGATCAATCAATTCTTGTGGAATATGTGGTAATTCAGGTAGTAATTTATAATACATTTTAAATCCTCACCAATTAAATTTTTTAGATAATTTATCAAAACCGTTGTTAATAATAACACCCGTTAATGCAATTGAAATTAATATAACATACATTATATCAATATCTAATTTATTTTTTACATCAATTAAGTAACTTCCTAATCCAAAATACCCACCTATAGCACCATAAGCTATCTCAAGTGTAATAAGTGTTCGCCAAATATATGTCCAACTTACATTGTTTAAACCAAATAAAATTGGAGCAGAAGCGGGTATATAAACGTGAATAAAAATTTTTGTAAAATTCCAATTTAAATTTTTTATGTGTTTATTCCACTTAATTTTAACTGCATCAATAGCGATTAACGTTTGATAGCTTAAAAACCAATAAACAGATAAAACCATAACCAATAACATAGTTGTTTTGCTAAGACCAAAAAATAAACTAAAAATTGGTATAGTAGCAAAACTAGGCAATGGCATAAAAAAGTAACAATATTTTTCAAATATTTTACGAATAAATGGCGATAACAAACATATGGATACTGACAAACTTACTGAAAAAATAGTTATTAACCATGCTTCAATCAAAGTAATTACAGTTTGATAATATGTTTGCCAAAATAAAGATGTTTGAATAATTTTAAAAAAAACGGTTACAATACTTAATATACTTGGAAATACTAATGTTTCATCTGCAATCATGTATAATAATTGCCAAAATATTATTAATAATGCTATAGAAATAATATTAATTACCCAATTTTTTAATAAAAGATTGCTCACTTATATTCCTTTTTATAGATAATAACTTAGTTTTTGTTAATAATTTAATATTGTTACTAATAAATTTTGCCTCACGTAAATCATGCGTAATCCATAGGCAGCTTAAATTTAATTCTGTAATTTTGTTTTTAAAATCTTTTAACACAAAATAACGAGTCAAACTATCAAGACCGCTTAGCGGCTCATCGCATAATAATATTTTTGCTCCACTATACATACCTCGAATTAGTGTAAAACGTTGTCTTTCTCCGCCGCTAATTTCATCTGGTTTATAATCTAATAAATGTTCTAAGTTCCAATCACGAACAGTAAGAATATATGTTTGATTACAAACTAAATCTAAATTTTTGCGAATAGAATACCATGGAAATAATTGATTATTATCTTGAAAAATAGTAAAGTGTTTTTCACAAGCAATATTTCCATTATATTTTAAGTTACCAGAGATAGCATTAAGTATGCTTGTTTTACCAATACCACTATTGCCCATAAGAACAGTTATACTATTAGTTTCTACATTTATATTAATAGGCAAAAATAAATTTTGCCCATTAATTGCTATTGATAAATCCGTTATGCTTAACATTAGTTTATTTTTGCTATAAGTTCAGTTTGTGGTAACGTGCTATTTGGTCCTTCAATCATTCCAGTATCATACATTAATTTAATTGTTGCAAAAGCTGGTGTTAGAGAAGTATCATAAATGTCATTGTTTTCTTTTTTCATATTTTTTACATCAAAAGCACTTACATTATCAACGTTATCTTTTATAATAAATTCAGATAGCACTGGCAATGGAGATTCGTTGTATCGAGAAATGGCAATATTTTCTGCTTCAATTATTGATTTCGCTAATTGTGAATTTTGTTCAATCCATTTATTAGTAGCATAGATAGCATTTGCAAATCCAAATGTTATTTTATTATCTGGTTTTGCAATAATATGCGCTTTGCCGCTACTAACAAGTTGATTTTGATATGGCGAACCTATAATGCCACAATCAACAGTTCTTTTGTCTGCGCTATGCAATACAAACGCTTGATCACGTGGAACAACTACGAGATTATTTGTAAATTTTTCACTTTGTTTTATACCAAAGGCAGCAATTGTATATTCACGCAACATCATATGATCGCCACTATTAAAACCTTTGATAGTAATCTTAGTGTTAGGTCCAATATCTTTAATACTTTTAATAGAAGGATTACTACAGAATAGCCACATATCAAATGTTTCAGCACCAGATAATAACTTTATCTTGCTTGGGTCTTTATTCCATGCATATGCAAAACTACTTACGCCGCCAATTATAACATCAACATTACCAATTAACATTTCTTGAACTGCTATTGGGTCTTCTTGAATATCTACAAAACTTACTTTAAGGTCTTTAACTCCATTTTTTTCAGCAATTTTTGGTAATAAATCAGCTATTTCGTACAGTAATGGTTCTGTAGTAGTATATTTTAAATGACGATTAATTTTAATTTCTGTTGCATTTGCAACGTTTATTAGCATTGCTGTAGCAGCAATTAGTATAGTTGAAAGTTTGTTAAACATAATTTCTCCTTTAACATATATTAACAAATATTAGATAGATAGTCAATTTTATGATAAAGAAGCTTGCATTTCTGCTACGGCTGGCGTTCTAGGCGGCTACGCTAGTAAAAGGGTTATACCCTTGGCGTCAGGTGGGAATCCGAGGTCTCTTGGGCCTTGCTTCATAACTATTTATAAACAAGCTATAGCAACAAAATCTTTATTCAACTGCCAAAAACGATCATAATCCATTATTGCCCAACGATAATCACGATACTGATATAGCATATGATATTCAACAAATAGCGGAACTTCATAATATTGGTCAAATTGCACTGCTACAAACTTGCCTTTGCGGTTGAATTTCATAATAAGAATATTAAAATCGCCTTCGTCGCTAGCATCCAACAACTGGTCTAACCATACATTTAATTGCTTGCATTCACCACTAAACAATTGATGAAATGGAAAATCGCCATAACTTTTGCATTCACAATTAAACTTAGGAAAGCTTTGACCAGGTATAATGTCGCCTTTGAACGAACGAATCTGACCTTCATGTAGGTATTCTTTACGCTTTGTGTTGCTGCCACCAACATAAGCACCCGAACCTGGCGCACGTATAAACGTTTCGCCATATAATTGAGTAAGATGTTTGGCAACGTCACGTTCCCATGCGTTGCCTTTGTTTTTACTTTTGCTTGTCATACGGTCTCAATATCACTGCTATAACTTGTAAATCCATTTTCTTTGGTCACAGTAAGGATGTTATTTACACGACCTGCTAATTCATCACGGTGAGAAACAAGAAAAATAGTTTTATTGCGCTCACGTCCCATACGTTTAAGAATGTGTAGAGCATTTTCAACACCACTTGCGTCCATTCCGCTATCAATCAACTCATCAATAAAGAGTAGATTTATGTTTTGATATAACGATTCCCATACATCACGGAATGCCCATGAAAGTGAAAGAATAAGACGATTGCGTTCGCCACGTGATAGGTTATCAAAGTCAAGATCACGTCCAAGTTCAGTGATCTCAACACTAAGATCATTTTGGAAACGAACCTCGTGCGGCAATCCAATCGCCGATAGATAGCTACCAAGTCGGTTGTTAAGGTATGCAAGGTTCTGATCAATAATCTTCTTACGAACAAAACTATCTTTATTAGTAAGCATTTTTAATAAAAATTCTTGATGTTCTTGCATTTGTGTAAAATTATTAATGCTATCCCATGTAATTTCTTGAATAGCATTTTGTTCCATTTCTACAATCTGTTCAGCATACGGATCGCCTTCTTCTTGTTTGTTAAGCAATGAGTTTGCTAATTGTTCAAGCGTGTTGCGATGATTGAGCGCATCTTCAATAGTATCGTAGTGCAAAACCCCAAGCTGAGTTTCAGCAATATACTCTCTATCACCTAATTCAGTTGCAAGTTCAATAATCTGCTCACTGAAAGGACTCTTTTCAAGCATACGGTTTTCAAGAGTAGTGTTCATATTCTCAAGCGTATTGCGATGATTAAGTGCTTCTTCAAGCGTTTTATAGTATGGTTTTGGCGGTTGTGTTAGTTCGCCAATTAGTGCAATAGTTTCAAGATGTTCGCTTTTTTGTGTATGATTAGCAAGCAATTGCATCACGCTTTCTTGCAATGCGGTTTCTTTTGCTGCAAGAATATCTGCCTGATTATCATCATGAAGTTCGCTGCCGCAAGCATAACACTTGTGGTTTTTAAGGTCTTCGATCTCTTTCTTTAACTTTGCTTGTGTTTTTTCTTCTTTTGCATTGGCAATATCAATGGACGCAATCCAACGCTTTGCCTCATCACGACGCTTTACTTTAGCATCATAATCGGCAATATTACGATGAATAGCAATTTCGCTATCAATATCAATGCTTGAAAGGTCTGCAATCTGTAATTTTATTGCATCACACTCATCAAGTTGCTTCTTTTCCCACAGTTTTTGGCGAGTTTCAATACTTTTCAACTGATCATATAGTTTTTTATTAGCATTAAATTGCTCAAGCAAACGATGATTTGCAATCTCACTATCAATATCAATCTCACTTAATGAAATAAGATTTTTTTCAATCTTTGCACAATCTTCATCGTGTTTAGTTTGCCAAAGTTTCTGACGTTTTTTCAAGTTATCAATTTGTTCAGCAATGCGCAAATTAGCATCTTGCACTGCTTTGATACGAATTTTTTCTTCTTGAATCATGTCTTTGGTAGTTTTGATTTGATTCTTAAGATGATCTGCTTTTTCACTCAAGATAGTAATACCAAGTAGCTGTTCAATAACTTGGCGCTGATCATTGGCTCGCATGCTTAGGAATGGTTCAGTATAGGTGTTTAAAGCAACTACATGCTTAAACATATCTACGCTCATGCCTAGCAAACGATCAATATCGCTTTGTGTTTCACGACTATCACCTTGACTATCGTCGAGATAGCCATTTTGCTCTTGTCCATCAATATATAACTTAGTAACATTAGGACGCCGACCTCGTTCAATACGATATTGCCGACCGCCTACTTCAAAATCAACTGTAACTAACATGTTTTTACCGTTAGTTTTATTGATAAGATTATCTTTTTTGATATTTGTAAGTGCTTGACCGTAGAGACCATAACTTAACGCATTGATGATTGTGGTTTTACCCGTGCCATTTCTAGCACCAGTGTCATCACCTCCTAAATCTAAATTTTCACCTAATACGAGAGTTAGGTCACTACGGTCAAAATTCACGGCTTGGGTCGCATTGCCCACGCTCATGAAATTCTTTACTGTCAAAGAGTTGATTTTTAGCATGATTTATTATACCTTAATTAAAGCGTATTGTAAATTTCCATTAGCAATTTTGTATCATAGTGTTGAGTATCAAGATTGCTAATTTGACTTAGTACAATTTGATCAACGCTTTCAAAGGCAACATCGCCAATAGCATTTTCAGTAAGTACTTCGCCACGATGTTGTATAAGACTCAATTCACGTACATTATATGTTTTATGCATTTCTTCTTTGATAAAGTTAGCTTCTTCATATGAAATTGACACATCTAATTGCACACGTGCATACGTGCGGTCATCTAAGTGTTGTTCAGGAGTTTCAAGCATTTGGATTAGATTTAACGTGCGATAACGAGGAGCACTTGTCCAATTATGATACACGGGGTCCGCACCCCATTGCAGTATCACTGCGCCACGCTCGTCATCCCACGCATCCGCATAATTATGCGGAAAAGCATTGCCGATATAATGAACATTGCCTTTAATCTGACGTTTATGGAAATGACCTGTAAAAACAGTATCTACCCCGCCAAGGTCATCTACTTTTAAACCGCCATGATCTGGCATTTCTACCTTGGCATTCATAAGAAAGCTTGGTAATTCAAAGTGTCCCATAACATACTTTGACTTAATTTTACGCATACTTTTGTATTCTTCGCCAATTAACCATGGCACAAAAGTAACATCGCCTTCGCTATGTTGGTTCTCAATTAGTTCAATATTCTTGAACTTTTGAATATAACGCACACTGGTGATGGTACGACGATCTTTGTGATACAGATCATGGTTGCCTGGAATAAACATTACACGCAACCCAAGGTTATTAAGACGCTCAAGTGTGCGAAGACTTACTTCCATCGTATTGATGTTTAATGAGTTGCGTGTATCATGAAAATCACCAAGAAAGAGAATAGTATCACATTCTTCCTTCTTAACAAGGTCGATAAACCATGTTATATAGTTCTCGCAGTCTGCGAGAAACTGTGCTGAGTTGCTTTTATAACCTAAATGTAGGTCGGTGAATAGTGCTGCTTTGCGGAATAAATTGGACATGTTCTTACCATAACACAGTAAAAATTGTTTGTCAAATATTATTCTGAACCACCACCACCAAAATCACCGCCTCGTAGAGCATTGTCAGTTTGACGAGTATAACTTGGATTCAATCCATTGGCTTCAAGGATGTCGTCACGAAGGTGTTGGTTCCGTTTTTCAACGTTAAGAACTCTAGTAAAACTATTGGTGATAGTAGCAGTATAATAAGCAAAAGGATTGTTAGACTTGCTTTCGTCAAATTGTAGCCCTACCTGTGATAATTGTAACAGCGCCTGAGAGCGCATCTCATCATTATATGTATAACCACGCCAATTGCCCTTGGAACCATAGCGTTCGCATAGTTTAATAAACATGCGAGCTAACATTGGGGTCATTCTGCCATGATCCTTATTGAACCAACCATTTGCAATACCACCTTCCCAATGGCTTTTGCCACAGCAAATTAATTCATCATTCTCATTGAAACGATAGTGTTGAAATGGTGGAAAATTAACTTTAACGTGATGATCGCTTGTTGCTTTAGGCGATTTTTTACGACCTGGCGCAAGTGGAATATGATCCCATGTAGTGATTCTAAAAACTAAATCTGTTTTTGAAATTTTATGCCAATCTATGGCATGATCATCTAATTTAGATTTTACACCACTGGCAGTCATTGCTTCCCATGCTTGTTTAGCAAGTCTGTCAGCACGTGCGCGCTTTGCTTCTGCAATAGTTTTTTGATTAATTTTACTTAAACTTGGAAGAATAATATCATATTGTTGATCTTCGGTGGTTAAGTAACTGCAATAATTATTTTTACTGCGGTGAATTTCTTTTAATAGTTCTTTGTTTGTAAGATATGGTGTGCGTTTTGCTGTTGTCATGATTCTATTATATACTACTATTATTAATTAATAAATATTTTTATTAAGGCAAACATGGTTAATTTTACTTATCAACCCAATCAATACTATGCTAGATTACCAGCTACCAATCAAGTAGCTACAAATTTCTATAACCCTGGCCAAGCTACTCCGTTTGGGTATGGATTTAACGCTTCATCGGGCATTGCAAGTTATAGTGGTTATAATCGAAATAATCCAGTACCGGGCACAATTGGTTATAGTTTGCCAGCGCAAGCATATGCTAATTATGGAATTAATAATCTATCTAATTATGGTACGCAAAGTTTAAAAACACAATTGGTCAATACAGCGATCACTGCTGGCGTTAGTGGGTTAATAAATGGATTAACTGGCAATGGCAATGATCCATCTAATGGACGACTATACGGCAGTGGAATATCATATGGTGGAACAAGCGCACAACTGCTACAACCAAGTGATGCAGGCAGCAATGTGGCCTTCCAAGATGATAGCGAAGATCGTGTTATCATAAGTGATCAAAGTGGTATCTTTATTGGACAAAGTGATGTATTTGCACCGCTTGACAACGTTGGTGGCGTATTATTTCCTTATACCCCAACTATACAGGTAGGTCATAAAGCAAGTTATGATGCACAAACTCTTGTTCATACAAATTATGTAACGCCACAATACCAACACAGTTCAGTTGATAATATTGGTATTCAAGCAGTTTTTACTGCTAATTATCCAGCAGAAGCCGAGTATATGGTTGCTATGTTGCATTTTTTCCGCAGTGTAACAAAAATGTTTTATGGCACAGACCAATTAGCTGGTACTCCTCCGCCAATTTTATATCTAGATGGATATGGCAAATGGACTTTTGATCATATTCCTGTAGTTATAACTGGTTTTGATTATAGTTTGCCCAATGATGTTGATTATATTAGCTGCACAGTATTGGGTGAAAAACAAAAAGTTCCCACTACTTTAAATGTAAATTTAAGTATGTTACCTACATACAGTCGTAATAAAATCAGTAATGAATTCGGCGTGGTTGATTTTAGCCAAGGTTCGCTACTTACTGCATCTGGTGGCAGCGGAACAAGTAGCAGCGGAGGGTGGATTTAATGGCAACGACTCCTATTTCATATAGTCAGGCAAGTCCTTATTATAGCACACCTTTTTTTGAAAATGGCAAATTTCTTGATTTGCTTAATTTTCGTTCTATTCCAAAACTTCCAGACGATATTTTGACAGGAATTCCTGTAAATTATAATCTTCGTCCTGATTTATTTGCACATGATTTATATGGCGATAGTCGTTTATGGTGGGTATTTTCTGCCAGAAACCCTAATACGCTGATTGACCCGCTATGGGACTTTACAAGCGGAACTCTTATATATTTGCCAAAAAAAGGTACGCTGCAGACTGCGTTAGGAACGTAATATGCCAACTACTTTAAGTCCGCAAGAACAATTAAGTGCAGCTAGTAATCAGTTACAATCCTGGTATAAGCAACAACTTGCAACAGGCGGCCCAATGCTTGGTACGCAATATTCACAAAAAGCATATGATATTTTAAACAGTGGAAATTATCCTGCATTAGAACTTGCTGTTCCAAATGGTAAGCCCGCTGATTCTTTTGATATTACTTTTGCATTGCCAGAAGATTTAGGTTCTTATTCTCTTGTAAGCAACAATACTGGTTATGGAACAGGCCAACAAGTTACAATACCACAAACAAATCTTACTGCACAACAATATACAGATGCAATTAATTCTTCGCCAAATACAAATCAAGGCAATGCATTTGATGCTGCTCTAACACAAGCCTATGGCGCACAGGTTGCAAAACAAGAAGCAACCTCTTCAGTAACTGAAGCTACAACTGCTGCAACTTCTCAACAAACTGCAATAGATCAAGCAAATGCTATAGCTCAACAACAAGCAATCGTTGCTGGTAATCCTAATAACACAGCACAAAACAGCGGCGATGGCGCAAATGTTCCGCTGACACAACAACAAATCGTAGATAATGCCAATGCTATTCAAGCTGCACAAACAGCAACTTTAAATCAAACAAATGGCGTTGAATTAGTTTCAAATCAAACTATTAATGCAGCAACAAATGGAGTGACAGAAGATAATTCATCCGCAGCTACGCCTAGTGTTACTAGTTCAATTAGATTTAGCGACCAAACTAATTTGGGCAGTGGAACAGGAACTAAAACAAAACCTGGCGAAGATACTATGTCAAGCACTGCGGCTACCTTATCAAGTGGGCCTGCTAGTGGCGGAAGTGATGCAAGCAGCAGTGCTGGCAACAGCGGCACAACAAATTTTGTAGCAGCACCTGATAATAAACTGCATAGTTATGTTAATTGGACATATAAAATATCGCTTTACGGTGTTCCTTATACAACTATTAATCAAATGTATGATGGCAGTATAAGTCCTGGCAATGAAGAAGCAATTCTTGCTGGCAGCTATTTTGTACTGAGTGATGGTGGATATGGCGGAAATACTGCAAGCAGAAATTTTTTTCCAAATGATTTAACAATTGACAATGTTGAAATTGAAACTGTTATTAGCAACGATCAAAAAACACGTGGAACTGATGTAATACGCATTAAATTTGATATTATTGAGCCATATACGGTTAAATTTTTAGGCCAACTACAACAAATGGCATTGGCACTTGATCCTGGTGCTGATTGGAGTGCTTCTTTTTTTGTTATGAAGATTGAATTTTTAGGATATGATGATTTAGGACAACCTAAACCTATAGAAAAAACTACAAAATATATACCATTTACTTTTTTAAATATGAAATTTAAAATAACAAGCAGTGGCGCAGTTTATAGTTGTGAGGTTATTCCTACAAATAGTATGGCAAGCACAGTGCTTGATAATCAAATACCATTTCATGTTGAGATACAAGCTAGCACGATTAATGATTTGTTTAGTGCAGAAACTGCAGTTTATAAATCACGCAGCAACAGTGATGTACTGCAAGCACGAGGCGATTCAACCTCGCAAATTCAAAGCGCAAGCGTAACTGGATTAAATGCAACTACCACAACAAATGCAAGTTCTACTGTAATTAAACATTTAACTGATGCGTTAAACAAAAATGAAGCAGATAAGTGTTTAAAAGACAATAGTGGGCAGTTATTGCCAAATAATTATAAATTTGTTTTTGATGATAAAATAGGCACAGCTACGCTATTTGATCCTGATAAATTTTCAACACAATCAACTGGTTCTACTGATCCAAAAAATTTACAAAATGCGCTTGATGGAAAAACAGGTGCGTTAGCATTAGAACTTAAAAATGGCAAATTCAATGCACAAGCTGGTACAAAGATAACTGACTTTATTAGTAGTGTTATCACTGTTAGCAGTTATATGTTAAAACAGTATAATCCAGGTGATAAAGCAAATACACCACTTAGTTTGTGGAAAATTAATCCTGTTGTAAAATATAGACAGTGGGATACAAGTCGTAATTTCTGGGCAATGGATATTGCTTATTATGTAACACCGTATGATTTAAAAGGTCAAGATAGTCAAAATTTTGGTCAAGCTAAAGTTGATAAGAGTGAAATAGTAAAAAGCTATGATTATCTGTATAGCGGAAATAATAAAGATGTGTTAAATGTTGAAATTAATTATCAAATGGCATTCTTTGAAATTATAAATGGCACATCATCGCATGCTCAGCTTACTAAAGATACACCAGGTTCTCAACAAATAACTAATTCAAGTGGGCAACAAGCACAATATGATAGTTCGCAAGATCAACGTTTTTTTAAACGTCGCAAACATTATGTTAATGGAATAGCAAATCGTCAAAATAGTGCGCCTACAGGATTAGATGAAGCAACTATTGCTATTCAAAATGTTATGGAACGTAACTTTGATACAAGTGGTGATATGGTACAACTTAATATAGAAATAGTAGGTGATCCAGATTGGATAGCACAAGATACTATATTATATGGGCCGCTAATTGGCGGTTTTGATCCATATATAAATGGCGGTAGTATCAACTTTTTAAAACCTGCTTACTTTAATTTCTTTTTTCAAGCGCCTACGCATGATTATGATGACATAAGTGGGATATTTCAATCCGATGGAGCTTATAGCCAGTTTAGTGGAACATATCAAGTAGTACGAGTTATAAGCAATTTTAGTGGTGGAAAATTTACACAGAAATTAGATAATGTTCGAGTACCCAATCAAGATGATCCTAGTAGCGGCGATAGTAGAAGCGAAACCGTAGGCAAACAAAAAATATCTACAAGCAATTCTATCACTTCACATGCTGCTAGAGCAGAAGCTGCTGATTCTAAAGTTACACTTACAAACAATAAAGTACCAACTGCTCCACCACCGCCAACTGCGGCTGCTCCTGAAGCTTTTAATGATTTAACAGGAGCAGCAGTCATACCAAATGTAACTTCAAGAGTTCCAACTTTTAATGAAGATTTTGGTGTGCCTGGCGCTGACTAACTGTAAAAATTAAGGAATAAGAATGCCAAGTATTAACGATTTAGGATCAACACAGTTTAGAAAAACTCCAAAATGGAGCGCACATGAACAAGCAGATGGTGTGCGTATTAATGGCGGACCTTTTGTTGGAATCGTAAAAGCAAATACTGATCCGCTGCGCAGTGGGCGCTTACAAGTGTGGATTCCTGAATTAGGCGGCAACCCAAATGATGATAATGCTTGGCGCACGGTTAATTATAGTACGCCATTTTATGGTGTAACTAATCATCGTGATAACAGTGGGTATGAAGGTGCGCCGCATAGCTATGGGATGTGGTTTGTGCCACCTGACATTGGTGTAAAAGTGCTATGTACATTTGTTAATGGCGATCCTGCACGTGGTTATTGGTTTGCTTGTATTCCTGAGTGGCCAAATATGCATATGGTGCCAGGTATAAGTGCGCCAGTAGATGGCTCTTCGCCTAATCCTGTCGTAGATTATTATTCTGATGAAACGCCTGGTAATCAATTATCACAATTTACAACATTAAAAAAACAATCACATTCTATACAAGAAAAAATATGGGAGACGCAAGGATTGCTTCAAGACCCTGACCGTGGGCCAGGTACTAGCAGTGCATTTCGTGAAACACCAAGTGCAGTATTTGGTATCTCTACACCAGGTCAGCCGCTTGATCCAAGTGATCCACAAGTTTTTAGTGATCCACTTAATGCACCATATGATAGTTTTGGTGTAAAGGGACGCAAAGGCGGTCATACATTCATTATGGATGATGGCGATAGCAAAGGCAAAAATCAAATGGTGCGCTTGCGTAGTGCTGGTGGTCATATGATTATGATGAATGATACAAAAGACTTTATCTATGTTATCAATAGTAAAGGCACATCTTGGGTAGAAATTAATTCTCAAGGCGATATAAATGTCTATAGTGGCAGCAAGGTAAATGTATTTGCACAAAGTGAAATTAATTTAGAAACTAAAGGTTCGCTTAAACTTCATGGTGGTACTGTAGATATTAAGAGTGATGCTGGCTTGAATATTGAAGCAAAAGATATTAATATTCTTGGCAGTGGCAGTACTAAGCTTACAGGCAAACAAGCATTGCACTTGAAAGGCATGAATACCTATCTTACAGGCGATAGCTGTATTCAGATCAAAGCAGATGGTCACATTGATTTAAAAGGTGCTTGTCATACAATCAATACTGCTGATGCTACAAAAGCTATGGAAGCAAGTGGCGCACAAACTCCAAGTAGTATGCCAACTAAAGAAGCATGGACAGGTCACCAAAGTGCAGCCAATCCACAAGCTCAACCAACTTATGGCGCACAACAGCATCAACCTGCTGGCGCTGCTGGAAAGTATGGCGCAACATCAAATTATGGCAGTGGTACTGTGCAACAATCTTATGGACCAATGACAAATAATATACCACCTACTGTTTATAATAGTGGCCCACAAGGCAGCTTTAGCGGTCAAAGTTCATTATTTGGTAGTTATAGTCCTGAAGGTTATATTTCAAGTGGTTTAAGTTTTGCTGTTCAAAGTTTAATAAAAAATATAACTTATGGAACTGGCGCTTCATTCACTCCAAACAATGCAGGTAACACCAAAAATACTACTATTCAATATAGCGTAGGCGAATCACAAAACAATCCTGGTAATTTGCAATATGATCCAAGTGATAAATTTGCAGTTGGTTTTGCTAATCATCTTGCAGTTTATACAAAACCAGAAAATGGCATTGCTGCTCTTATGGTATTATTTGATAGCTATATTAATGGCAGCAATATTACTTGCATAAGTTTAGTTCAAAAATACTTACAAGCAAGCAGTCCAACTGAAAATAACGTTGTTTCTATGGCTAGATTTATACAAAATAGTATTGGAATAAATCCAACTGATTTTGTTAATTTGAAAGACCCAACAACACGAATTGGTTGGGCAAGCACAGTTATAAATTATCTACAAAAACGTATCATTTATACTTACGATCAAGTATTAAGTGGTTGTGCGCTAAGCCTTGGAATTGATACTGCAACATTTGCTGCGAAAGCACAACCAGTTTCACAACCATGGCAAAATAGCAATGGTGGCAATCAATATAGTGGATTTGTAAATCCAGCTAAAAATACCAGTGTATCAAATAACGGCAGCAGTCCGCTACAAGCTATAGGAACAAAGATTCTTAACAGTGTTATTAACAACATTGTAGGAACTGTTAGTTATAATGTTGGCAGCGCAGTTGGCAATACTATTAATACAGTTGTTAATGGCAGCAGCAGCACTGCTGGTTCTGCAATTTCACAAAATACAGGTGTATTTTCGCAGCTTAATGGTCAAGTGTTTGGCAATGGACAGTGCGCCGCTCTAGCACAAAGCAACATTCCTAACTTTGGAACTATGAGTAGTATTCAGCAAGGCGCAAATGTTTTTGATACTAAACCACCGCCAGGCACTATCATTACAACATTCAATTATACAGATGCTAATGGTAATCCTGCTTATGCACCACCAGGCAGCGGCGGCGTAAGCGGTTCAAGTCACACTGCAGCTTTTCTTGATTATCACTATGATGCAAATGGCAATCGTGATGGTATTGTAGTACAAGATCAATACAGTGGCAAATCATGCGGTCCGCGTGTGATATATGATGGTAACGGAAATGAAGCAGCAAGCAAATTCTATGTTGCCAAGAGTGCAGCCAATGGTTATGATTCTAACGGTGTGCAATTGCCAGGTTCGCCAACAACTACGCCAGCACCTGACAATGTTCCGTTACCAACACCAAGACCTGCAGACCTAAACACTACAGATAGCGATACAACTGCTGCTCGTGATATTACTAAATCAAATAGCAATATTGTTCCAACAGCATCTAATCCAGGCGATATTGCAGGCGGCGGAACAAACAACACAAGCACAACAAATGTAGCTACAGTATCTAATCCAACTGATCGTTCAATTTACAATTATGGAAGCGGATCGCAGGCGCAAGATACAAGTATAACAGTTAGTGGCAGTAGTGGAGATAGATTGCCTGGCGATGCTACAGGCACTACAACTGCACAGATTGAAGCTTCAAATAATGCGTATTATGCGTCAAGCTATCCATCAAACCCGTTACCTGCAGATAATACTAGCAATAGCAGTGGATTAATGCGACCTGATCCTTATATACCAGCCCAAGTAGGTGGTTTAACTCGAACATACGATGCTGCAAGTGGCACATATAGTTGGGTTGGAAAGGATGACACAGGAGCATCAGTGACTGTTTCAGATAGTACCATAAAAGGATTATATGCTAGTGGTCAAACTACTGAGTCTCTCAATGAGATAGGAGCCGGTGGAATTAAATCAATCAATGATAGCGGAACTATACAAGCATCACTTGCACAAACAGAAGGTGGCAGCGGCAGTTACTTAAGCAATGTTACTGAATATAAAGCGCCAGTGGATAACAGCATTACTGGCGAACAACGAGATGCTGCATTTAACAGTGATTATAACAGTAGTCGTGATATTCAATATACGCCAACGAGTGCTGATTATAAAAACCAAATGCCACAGCCTACAAATAGTATTACTAGCCCTGATGCCGCTACTGGTTATGTAAACCCTGATCAACCTGCTGCATCAAATGGTTTAAATCAAGGCACCGATGCTTACAATGTCAATAGTGATCCACGACAAGGTGAAGGCACACTAAGTGGTGGGTATAATGACCCTGTAAGTACAACCACTGCACAACCAAACAATGTTCAAACACAACCAACAGATTCATCTTATCTGCCAATTGAAAAACCAGCACCTAGTGCAGGCAGTGGATCGGCTGCACCTGGCGGCGCACAAAATACTCCACAAGGAACAGCAGCAACAAACGGCGCTGGTAAGAGTTGTTAAGGTAAATATGTGATGGCATTATATAAAGGTTATAGCAGTGTTAATCGAGATTTTGGACCTTATGGGATCACTGATAATGATCTCATTGTTCAAGATTTACTAAATCATCTTTCAATACGCAAAGGTGAGAAGTTGATGAATCCTAATATTGGATCAATAATTTGGAATAAATTATTTGATCCTCTAACGCCAGCATTAAAAAATGAAATTAAAAAAGATATTGATAGAATTATAAAATATGATCCACGTTTTAATGTAGTAAGTCAAACACTTGTACAAGAATCGCCTGATGGACGTGGATTAATATTAAATTTTCAACTTCAATTTGCCACAGACAGCAAAGTTGCAGCACTAAGTGTGCTATTTGATAACAAATCAAATAAATTATATGTGCTTTAATAGTCGCATATTATTCACAAAATAAATAATCAGAGGTAATTTTTTAATGGCTGTGGGAACTCGTCAAACCAATATCTTTGCTGCTGAAGATTGGAAGAAAATATATACAACATTCAGCAATGCTGACTTTCAAAGCTATGACTTTGAAACGCTACGCAAAGTTATGGTCGATTATATTAAGACCTACTATGCTGAAGATTTTAATGACTTTATTGAAAGCAGTGAATATGTTGCGTTGCTTGATGTTATTGCTTTTGCTGCACAAAGTGTGGCTTTTCGTACAGACCTTAATGCTCGTGAAAACTTCTTGGAAACTGCAGAACGCCGTGATAGCGTCCTGAAACTAGTAAAACAGCTTAACTATGTTCCTAATCGTAATCGACCAGCAAGTGGATTTTTAAAATTTAAAAGTGTTGCTACTACAGAAAATATTCAAGATGTAAATGGCACTAATTTAAGTCGGCTCACTGTTAATTGGAATGATGCAAACAATCCAAGTTGGGCAAGTCAATTTACTCAAATACTAAATGCGGCCATTAGTAGTAGTCAAAAAATTGGCAAACCTTATGCAAGTAAAATTATTAATAATGTTCGTACTGAGCAATATAATCTTGCTATTCCTAATACTATTCTGCCTATTTTTTCTTTTAATAGTACAGTAGCTGGCACTTCAACTGCTTTTGAAGCAATTAGTGCAAATATTTTGACTAGCGATACAATCACTGAATATGATCCAGGCAATCGTGGGCAGTTTGGTATTGTTTATCAAAACGATAGTCGTGGTAACGCATCTCATAATACAGGATTCTTTATCTACTTTAAGCAAGGAGTTTTAAACTCAACTGATTTTAGTATCACTGAAAAGGTTGCAAACCGTGTTTTTAGTATTAATACAGCAAATATTAACAATAACGATATTTGGATGTATGAAATCAATAATGGAACTATTGGTACTGAATGGACCCAAGTAGCAAGCACCGCTGGCAGCAACGCTATCTATAACAGTGTTGCTCGTGGTATTCGTACTCTTTATAGCGTAAGCACTCGTATCAACGATCAGATTGATCTTATATTTGGCGATGGTAGTTTTAGCGACATTCCTTTAGGAAATTATCGTGCGTATTATCGAGTTAGTAATGGTCTAACCTATCGCATTGCTCCAAGCGATATGAGCAATATTACTATTAGTGTGCCTTATATTAGTGGCAATGGTCGTACAGAAACTCTTACTATTACGGCAGCATTGCAATACACTGTTTCAAATTCATCACGCCGTGATTTAACAAGTGAAATTAAACAAAAAGCTCCACAAGCATATTATACACAAAATCGTATGGTTAATGGAGAAGATTACAATACTTTTCCATATACAAGCTATAGTGACATTGTTAAAGTAAAAAGTGTTAATCGTTTTGCCAGTGGCGTAAGTCGTGGTTTAGATATAACTGATCCAACTGGCAAATATACTTCAACAGATTTATATGGTCGAGACGGTATTTTTTATAAAACAACTTATACAAACAGTTTTGATTTTACATTTAACAGTCGCAATGATATTTTAAATGAAATTAATAATAAAATATTGCCAATTATCCAAGGCTATCCTATGCGCCATTTTTATTTTGAAAATTGGACCGCATTAGATTTTACAACTCTTGCACCATCCTATTGGTCTCGAAACACTGATGATACTACAAGCAGTACAGGATTTTTTATAGCTATTGGCGATACAACCAAAACTCCACAGCCAATTGCTGGTGGTACTACAAATAACAGACAATACTTACAAATTGGCAGTTTAATTCGTTTTGCAGCACCAGATGGTCAATATTTTGATGCAAGTAATACTCTTATTACTGGAACTCCACAACTTTCTAGTGATAGAACTTATATTTGGGCAAGTATTCAATCTATTACTGGCACAGGTTCAACAACAGTTCTTGTTGCTGGTCGTCAGATTGGTGCAGTTACTATTAGTGAAAGCATACCTACTGGCGCAATTGTGACAGATGTTTATGTACCATTTGCAAATACTCTACAATATACAACAATTAATACTATCGTAGGTTATATTCTTAATAAAACTGAATTTGCGTTGCAATACAACTATGTTAAAACTCCATCACTAAATGATCCTTGGCAAATTATACTAGCAAATGTTGTTAATACTACTGCAGATTTTAATTTAACTACACAAGGCACCGCAAGTGATAGTAGTTGGTTAATTCGTTTTAACACAGATGGCGTAAAATATACTGTAACTTATCGTCAATTAGATTATATCTTTGGCAGCGCATCGCAGGTTAGTTTTATTAGTACTAATCCTGTTAAGATTTATGATGCTGCAACAAATAGTGTGGTGCAAGATACAATTCGTGTATTGCCAGTTAATACTGGTGTTGCAAATGATGTTAATTTAAGTGTTTATAAAAATTTAGTAATGAACGATGGTTATACAGATACTACACGAATTTATGTTACATATCCAGTAAGTTCAACTACTGCGCTGCCAACTGATCCATATATCTTCCGTGAAGTTGTAAATGATAACGGTTATGTGTTTTATAAGCAATATATTGACAAAGATAATTTGATTAGATACTCAAGTGTAGCTACAGGCGGTATTAGTACAATTTACGCAAACAAATCGTCAATAAACTATGTGCGTAACAATTTTCCAATTGGAACGCTGTTTTATGCTACAAGTGAAAAAACTTTTTACCAAATTCAAAACATAAATGGAGTAGCTACTGTCGTAGATGTTAGTAGTTCTTATCTAGCATTTACAGGTCGTCAAAATGTAGTATTTGAATATCAACATAATGCTGAAAACACAAGACGCATTGATCCAGCAGCAACTAATCTTATCGATACATATATTTTGACTCGTTCGTATGATGAAGCATATCGCAATTATGTTTTAGATAATACTGGCATAGTTGCAAAACCTGCAAACTTAGATAGTGTGACACTTAATAGTTCATACAGTGCGCTATTCAATTATAAAATGTTAAGTGATGAGATGATATTAAATGCTGGCGTTTATAAATTGCTATTTGGTTCTAAAGCAATTTCAAGTTTGCAAGCAAATTTTCAAGTCGTAAAAACTCCAAATACAACACTAAGTGACACAGAAATTAAAAGTCGTGTAATTGATGCAATTAACACTTATTTTTCACTTGATAACTGGGATTTCGGTGATACATTTTATTTTAGTGAGCTAAGTGCATACTTACATAATCAATTAAGTGGTTTTATAAGCAGTGTTATTTTAATTCCTGTTGATACAAGCACAAGTTTTGGTAACTTATACGAGATTTTGTGCCAGCCTAATGAGATTTTTCTAAGTGCTGCAACTGTTGATAATGTTCAAGTTGTAAGTGGTGTATTAAGTGGAATTAATACTGCAGGTGTTAATTTATCTACAATTAATTATTAAAGGTGATTTATAAGAATGGCTAAGCGTAAAAGTAGTAATTTTTTACCAGGTGTGTTTCAAACTCTTTCAAATAAAAGATTTTTGAATACTACACTTGATCCGCTTATTCAAGAACCTGCGCTAAAGAAAATTTATGGATATATTGGTCAGCAAGATCAAAGTCCAGTATTTCAAAGCAGTGATTATTATATTGCCGAAGGTGATAGTTATAGCCAATTTTATCAATTAGAACCTGGCACGGTTATTAAGAAAAAAGATATTAATAGTAACACCTATAAAATTAGTAATGTTTATAACTATCCTGATTTACTAAACCAAATAGCAGCAGATGGTGGTGTTAATAATGATCACCAAAGACTTTTTAATAATCGTTATTATAGCTATAATGGTTTTGTTGATTTAGATAAACTTACAAATTTTCAACAATATTATTGGGTTCCAAAAGGTCCATATACAGTTGATGTTACTGCTGCTGGTATTCCATCTCAACAAGCATTTTATTTTCATCGTGTAAGTTATACTGCAAATAATCAAACAGAATTACAAAGTGCTGCAATAGGTCGTAGTGGCTATAGTGTAGATGGCTATACCAATGAAAACAATCCAACTATTACACTAAAACGTGGTGGAACATATACATTTAATGTTAATCAAGGTGGTCACAGATTTTGGATTCAAACTGAGATTGGCACAAGTGGTGTAAGTACAGTTCAAAGCAACATTTCAACGCGTAATGTATTGGGTGTTGCTAATAATGGAATTGACTATGGAACAATTACTTTTACTGTTCCATTAAGCACTGACCAAGATACACTAATTGCTCTGCCTTCTATTCAAAACGTAGATATGGTAATTACTGATTACAATTATAGTGATTTACAAGGAATAAATTACGATAACTTTATTCAATATAATGCGCTAGATGGCGTTCGTGCATTTGATACAAAAATAATTTATTTGACGCAAGAAAATAAGATTTTCCAAATTGCAGTGCAAAGTGATCGTACTATTAAACTTACAGATATTGGAGTAAGCTGGCCAAATAATTATAAATGTTTTGTTAATCAAGGCGATATCTTTGGTCATACATTTGTTTATAAAAATGAATTTGGCGTAGTAGAACAATTTCCTACTATAAGTGCGCCACTCAATATTCTTTATTATCAAGATGCTGACAATGAACTAATTTATGGAACAATTCAACTTGTTGATCCTGATCCTGTAAGTTTGCTAAATGTAAATGATATTATTGGACGTGATCAATATACAAGTCCAAATGGTGTGCAATTTACAAGTGGATTAAAGATTAGATTTACTGGATATGTAACACCAAGTGAATATGCAAATAATGAATATATTGTTGAAAATGTTGGTAAAAGTATTAAACTTATAAAATATAGTGATCTTGTAACTCCTGAAGTTATTAATGAAAATTTAGGTGATTTATTTGGTACTGATCCTGCATTTGACGATGGCGGATTTAGTGGCACCAGCAATAGTCCTGAACAAAAAGACTATATTACTATTAACCGTGCAAGCATGGATGGCAATAGTTGGAGTCGCAATAATCGTTGGTTCCATCGTGATGTACTGCAATATAGTGCTGATAAAACTGGTCAAATTTGGACATTTGATAGTACTCAACAAGCAAAAAGACCTATTGTTGAATTCCTACCCAATTATAAACTGTATAATTATGGAACAAATTATGCTGGCAGTGTAACTGCAATCGACTCGATTACAACAAATGCTCTTGCAAATGTAGAAGGTCAGAACAGTTTTGCCCTTCAAACAAACGGCGAATTTAATAGTGACGGTATTCAATTGCTTAATGGTGTAACGGTTCTATTTGTTAATGACAGCAATCCTACTGTGCGTCAAACAATTTATCGTGTTGAAACTGTTGTTCCAAGAACTGCAGTTGAAAATCCTGCTCAAAGCAGCGTTTATGCTTATTCACCTGCTGGCACTAATGTTCTTTATCCAAGTTTAGCAAGTCAATTGTTTATTGGTCAAGCAGTATCACTAGGATATCAAACAAGCACTACTACTGCAGCAACTGTAAATGGCAGTACAAATATTAATGTCCTTTCCACTAATGGTTTATCCATTGGTCAAACTATTGTTGCAAGTGGAATTAATACTGGAACAGTTATTACCTCCATATCACCATATAGCAGTGTTTCAACAACTGCAACTACTACAAGCGGAAGCAATTCTATAACCGTTTCTAGTGCAACATCTCTTGCAGTCGGACAAAATATAAGTGGAACTAATATTCCTGCAAATACTATTATTACAGGAATAAGTGGAACTACTATTAGCTTAAACAATTCAGCAACCGCAAGTGGCAGCGGAATTACTGTTACTGCAACTGGAACTATTGTAACTATCAGTGCTGCATCAACTCTTACAACAGCTTCAACTTCGATAAGCTTTATTGATCCTTCGCCTAGTCCATGGATTGCAAAGGCAATACCAGCAAATACAACAATTACTAGTGTGAATACTGCAAATAATTCAATTACTATTAGTAATAATTTGGCAGCAGATTTAACTGTAACAAATCCTATTTCATCTTATTCAATCTTGTTGAATACAACAAGTGGCAGTAATATTATTACATTGCCAACAGTAAATGCTGGTGGAATTGTTGTTGGACAAACCGTAACTGGTCCAACCGATCCTTCTTTTGTTAATCCACCACTAGATGTAGGTACCGTTTATAAAGTAAAAGGTATTGTTCCAAGTGGAAGCACCACAACAATATATTTGGATAATAATGCTATCAATACCAATAGTGCAATTATTACATTTAGCGGTCTTGACAAATATACACAGCTAGTTTTTACTAACAGTGTTGATCAAATTCATCTTGTTCCAGTAAAAACTGTAAGCGATGGCGATAATATTGTAGCAATGCTTGGTAAAAAAAATCAAGGAAATGTTTTTTATTACAACAATAATTCTTGGACTTTAGCGCAAATACGCAACAGCCGACCTCAATTTCCGCTATTTGATATCATAGATAAAGATGGCGATAGCATCGGCGATCAATCAATTTATCCTAGTAGTGATTTTGCAGGCACAAAACTTTTTGGTTATGCAATTGGACCAAGTACAAATATTCGTGATAGTGTGTTAGGATTTCCTATTGTTCGTTCATCTGTTGGAAATATTGGTGATATCGTATTCCAAAACTATTACAATACAGATGTTTTTAACTATAATTTAAATCTTACTGATAAAATTAAAAATATTAATATTGGCTATGCAGCAATTATTAAAGGTTGGAAAAATTATAGTTTTGCTAATGGTTGGGCAACTGTAGCAGATAAAAGCAAACAGTATATTACAAAAACTTTTACAGCTACACAAATCAATAAAAATAATTTTGATTTAGGCGTCATTTATAATCACAGTTATTATGAAAATAATTTATTTGTTTATATTAACAATGTATTGCAATCACAAAGTAGCTATACTCTTAAAACTAGTAGTTTAACAAGTCAGCTTTCTTTTACTAATGATTTGGCTATTGGTGATAGATTATTTGTAAAAATTGATGGTGTAAGTGCCAACTATAAAGAAACTTATACTATGCCAAGAAATCTTACTAATAATAGCGAAAACAGTGAATTTAATACTATCACTCTTGGACAGTTACGAAATCATTTAATTGAAATTGGTCACAATAGTTTAGAATTAGTTGGTGAACCTGCTGGCAAAAATAACTTTAGAGATATTAACTTTAATGAAATTGGTGGCAAATTGTTGCAGCACAGCGCAAGTTTGCGACCAGCATCACTTATGTTTGCCAATAACGATGTTGATCCTATTCGTGCAATTCAATTTGCAAGCGATAGTTATCATATATTTAAAAATCAGCTAATTGATTTTATTAATAATTTGCAATTTCCAAATCCAAATGATTATAAAGCATCGCTTGATATTATTTTAAATGAATTTTCAAAAAATTCAAATGTTAATAATAATTTTTATTATAGCGATATGATTGCAAGTGGCAGCAATTACATTCTTAATTCATATACTATTGCTGATACTACATACAGAAATTTCAATCTTGTAAGCAGCTATACAACTTCGCCATATAATTTAAACAATGAAACTATTAAAGGATATAATGCAGTATTAATATATCTAAATGATGTTTTATTGTTAAATGGCAATGATTATACTATTGATAACTTTACTGTGTCTTTACAATCAAGCTTATCAATTGCACGAAATGATGTATTGAAAATTTATGAATATACAAGTACAGTTGGTTGCAGTGTGCCTGCAACACCAACAAAGTTAGGAATTTATCCAAAATTTAAACCAGAAATTATTTTAGATAATACGTATGTTACGCCACAAAATGTAATTATTGGACATGATGGCAGTGTGAATGTGGCGTGGAATGATTATCGTGATTATATCTTACTCGAATATGAAAAACGTGTTTATAACAATATATTTGTAAATTATCAAAATAATTCAGATTTTGATCTTATTAGTGTTGCGCCCGGTGCATTCAGAATTACAGATTACTCTATTTCAGAATGGACACAATTGCTTAGTGCATCTTATTTGAGTTGGGCAAATCAAAATAACGTTGATATTTTTACTAATAATACAACAACAAATGATTCTTTTAGCTATAACTAT
>Ga0214166_1000339_pt1 | contig 24517 bp, 38 predicted proteins | sample TroBogepilimnion_27_FD_153005 | JGI IMG/M metagenome (GOLD analysis project Ga0214166, IMG submission 153005) | Freshwater microbial communities from Trout Bog Lake, WI - Practice 18AUG2009 epilimnion v3 | ecosystem: Environmental > Aquatic > Freshwater > Lake > Epilimnion/Euphotic zone ...
ACCAAGTACTTTGCCAGCAGCATCTACCCAGTTGCCGTTAACTACACTTACAGCGCCTTGTGGTATAGCAGAGGCAATTGGAGATACTGATGTTCCAAGGATTTTTCCTGAAGCATCTACATAGTTTCCAGCAGCATCAACACCTGCGGTACCTTTAGGAGCAGTCTTGTAATATGGAACCTTTGATGTTCCACTTACAACTGCACCACCGCCACCTGAACCTGTACCTGTGCCCGAGCCTGTACCTGTAGTTCCAGAACCTTGTTTGCCTGTAGTTTGATTAGAAAAAGTAGTTTTAATTTCTGGCATTTTTGTGCTGCCAGCCTCGTACCCTGGAGTACCTGGTACTAAACTTTCGCCATTCTTGCCGTATCTAACTTGACCAAATTTTTCTTCGGTTATGGGAGTGGCTGCAGTAATCTTATTTTTTGCATCCTTGATAGCATTGTCAATACTTGAAGTATCGGCATTAGGGTTTTTATCAAGTAAGCGTTGCTTATCTTGTTGAAGTGTTTCTATTTCAACATTAGCAGATTTAACGTCTTTTTTAGATTTGCTTTCTTGAGCCGCTGCACCTTCTGCGCCTTGGGCTGTTTGAATTGCCTTATCAAGTTCAGCAATCTTTGCAGTTGCTTCATCATAAGCAGCCTTGGCTGCTGCATACTCTGGTGTGCCAACGTCGTGTTGGTCCATAAGTTGTGAATGGTTTTGTTGGATTTGTTGCCAAAGGCCTTTTTGGTCAAGCAAGGTAGCAGAGTTATCTTTAGGCGCTTTAACCGATGGCTTCTTTTTTGGCGCTGTAGCGGCATCATATGCAGCCTGAGCAGCATTCAAATTATTAACAGCACCATCGCTGGCTACTTTAACCTGAGCATAGTTTTCAGCATATGAAGGTGTATTTTGATAAACCTTTGTTGCGGCATCAGCCTTGGCTTTGGCAGCATCCAATGCTGCTTTTAATGAGGCTACATCAGCCATTAAAGCCTCCCGCGTACTTATTGTTTGATTGTTTCATAGCGTCAAAATATTGCGTTGCTGCTTGGTACACACGAGCATCAGCAGTGCCACGAATAAGGTTGCCAATAAAGTCGGCAGCATTTACACCTGTTGAAAGGTCAGTACCGCTTGTTGTTCCTTTTTTACCTACGCCAGCACCAGTACTTTGGTATGTGGTTTGAGTGCTAGCCAATCCTTGGTTTGCTCTTTCGGCAGACAAAAGTTCAGCACCGTATTGTTGAATTTCTTGTGGTGTAGCAGCACGGCCTACAAGGTTAAGCATTGTGCTATTTACAATTGACGCAATATCTGGTTGAGATGTTTGAGTTAATTGATAAACATTGTAATAAGAAGGAGTGTAATAAGGAGAGTTAGCATTTGGGTCGCCCCCAAGAAGCGTCTTTGCTTGGTCAGCATTTAGTGTAACACTACCAGATGAACTACCCTTTTGGGATGATGTTCCTTTAGTTGCGGCCATTATTTCACTCTCTTAAATACGCTGTTGATAACGTTTGTTAAGTTTGGTTGTTCTGCTTCTAACTGTGTTAAATATGCAAACCAATTGTTTTGCGTGGTTGAATACATTGGAGTATGGCTTACCTTTCCACCAATATTCAATGTGTTATTCAAAAGTATTTGATGGTAAGCATCATACAAAGTAAGCAGACTCTTGATGCCATCGGCTTGTGGGCCAGTTAGCACACCAGCAGAATCCATCTTCTTAAACTCATTGACAACTGTCTCCGCTGTATTCTTGCGGGCTGGATTTACAAAATCAGCATACCAAGTTGGGTTATTAGCGCCAATTGTATTTTGAGCGTAATTGTTCCAATTTGTAGTGTAAATCATAGCAGAGCGCCTGTCGTTGTTTTTACGGGCTTGTTGCATCAAGGCTTGGTATTGGTTGTAAACAGGAGCAGCATCTGCCCAGCCCTTGGCAATGTAGATTGAATCCATAAACTCTTGAGGAGTTTCCTTAGAACGCAATTGCTTTGTAAGTAGGTAGTTTTCTACCTTAAGGGCGTCTGTGCCAGCCTTGGTTTGTGGAATAAGATAAGCAGCACCATATTGGTACTTCTTCATCAAATCGCCATTTGCGTTTAACCAGTTCATTGTCTGGTCATTCAGTGGCAGGTCTGCTCCAGTAGTTCCAGTCTGGGTTGTGTAGGCTGTATAAGAAACAGCATTTGAGCCGTGCTCAGCAGTAAACGCAGCAGTGGCTTCAGCCATTGTATAAGGCTTACCTGTATCTGGGTTAGTCTTATTCATATAGCCAAGAAATTCAGAACGAAGAGTCTGTAGATTCTTGTTGTAGTAATCGTTGCTTACTGTCGGAGACATAGGCAAGAAGAAAGAAAAGATACCCTTCATAAACAAGTTTGTGCGTGCGTTAGCATCAATTTTGTCAAGGTATTGCTGTTGAACTGAAGGAGGCAAAGCAGCGTAATTATCAGGCAAATCACCGTGATAATATGCAGAAGCCATTGCTGAAAGAATGGCGTTGTGCACCATACTTTCCTTCTCATTCATTGTCATTGCGTTGTACAAATCACGCATTGCCGAGTTAGGAAGCAAAGCATTTATCAAGGTAGTGCCAGGATATCCACCAGTTGCGGCATTGATAATTTGGTCAGACCAAGGAAAATGATTTTTCATAACTTGAAGAGGAATAGTTGCAAATGGGTTAAGTCCAGGCATCTTTGCTTCTGGAAGTACCGAAGCCAAAGAAGAGACGTTGCCAGTTACAGACTCAGGCAGTCCAGTAAATTGCTTAAAGCCAATTGCATTGGCAGCACGAACAGCAGCATTGCCAAACTCACCAATTAGCGGATAAACAATGTACTTGTTTCCGCTTGAGTCTTGATGAATAAAACCAGGGTTGTTAATACCGTGGTTAATCATTTGGAAATCACGAAACGCTTGTGGAGCCTGGTAAGCAAGGCGTCCATAACGCTTAATGGCTTGTTCTTGAGCAAAGTAAAAAGGCAAGAAGTTACGAGATAGCATCGCAAACTGAGAGCGAAGTGCAGGGTTGTGAATCAAAGGAATCATATTAATGACTGCCTTTTGACCTGATAAACGTAATGCTTCCGCTGGGCTAATAGCACCACTATCAAGCATTGGCTTAAAACTACGATAATTCTCGTATAGATAATGGCCAAAGATTGGTTCACGAGAAATGCTATCCATTACAGGATTGATAAACTTGCGATATCCAATTTGAGTAATACGCTCAACTGGATTATCCATCAAGTTGCGAGGTTCTTTACCTAGCACTTTTACAGGGCTAGAGATAGGCGGAATAGCCTTTAACTCTGTTGCGTAAGTAGGCTTTCTGTCAGCAATGTTTTGAATAAAGTTATCGTGGATAGTTCCATCTTTACCTTGAACAAGGCCAGCAAAGGCTTTAACTTGGGCAGACGAAAATGAATCCGCTCTACCGTCACGCAAACCAACTAAATCATCACGCAGGTCGGCATATTTAGCAGGGTCGGCAACGCGGGCTTCGTGAAGTTTTTGGATTTGATTCCACTTGTCTTCATTTGAAAGTGCTTGAAAATCTTTGCTCTTTGAAAGGCGTAGATAGTCATTGGCAATGTCACGAGCCATTTCTTCGTTGCGTAACTTAGAAAGGTTTTGTGCCCAGTAAGCGTGGTAATTAGTATCTTTTCCTGTAAGAGAAACAATATCTTCTAAGCCAGTAGCGCCGCGTCCGTGTTGTTCAACAAATTGGCTTGCACGCTCTCCAGCATTTAATGCGTAGTGTGCAAAGTGGTCAGAGGCTACACCAGCAGGGATAGACATACCGTGCATTTGAATAAGCCAATTAGTCAAGACATTCATCTTGTCTTCTGCTACATAAGGTGCAATTTTGCTAGCAACCCAGCCCTTAGGCTTGATAAGTCCACGAGCCTCAGCGATACGCTTGACCAAAGGGTTTTTATCGGCTTCATCTTGAAGTTTATTATAAGTTGCATCTTTTTCAGCAACGTCTTTTGTGACAGCGTTTTCCTTAACAGGCTTGCCAGTAAGAGCACCTTCGTGGTCCTCAGGTGTTGTCATTTGAGCAAGGTGAGTAGCCATTGCTTCACGCTCTTCAGCAGACATATTGAGATACTTGTATTTGGCTGCATTCATAGCAATCTTGTCTTGCAAGTATCCACCAAGGCCGTTACGGATAACTTGGTGAAGTGCTTCTGAACCAGCAACACGTAGACCAAAACCTGTTGTAAATAAAGTCATTGGTGCAAAGATTTTGTCTGTGTAGTATGTAAAGAAATCGTCAAGACGGCTGTTGTACATTAGGCTGTGAGTAGTAGCCTGGCGCATAGCCTTGCGTAATTCCTTAAAGTTAATGAAAGCGTTACCGCCACGTTGCCAGCCCCATAGTGCACCTTCAGTTGGGTCAACCGCAGTGCTTAAAGATGAGTCTGGGTGATTAGATGGTTTGACTTCAAATGTACCCAAAGCATTGCCTTGAGTATCGTGACCGCTAATCATATCTGAACGCTTGCCACCTGTGGTAGCGCGTTGCGCGTGAGACATAACATTTTTAACAATGTCTTCGTCATCAGGCAATCCAGCAGCCTTGATAACTTCTTTAACACCTTGAGCGTAAAGTTCTTGCTTAGTAGCAAGGTCAGGTGCAGTCATAATGGCTGATGCTTTTTCTAGTGCAACATCGCGAGGCATTGCATAGTAAAACATATTGTAAAGTGCTGTACCAACATTATGGTCATTCCACTTAAAGTTTTGACCTGACTGCTCTAAAAGAGTCTTGTTGATTGTTAAAGACTTATAACCAGTAAAAGTACGAACTTTACCAGCAAGTGCATTCCAGCCATTCCAACCATCTGCACCCTTTGTATATAGTCCACCCCATTGTGCTTTCATTACTGGTACTTGAGCACCAGTCTTTGGGTCAGTCTTAAATACAGTATCGCCGTTTTCGTCAAGTACAGGCATAGCCTTAGGAAGAAGCAAGTTACGCTCTTGAGAAATTGAAACATCTCCAGCACGCTTTAGAATGCCTTCTGTAACATTAGAAGCAAGCGCACGACCAAGTGTGCGGGTAGGAATTGAAAGGGCGGTGGCTGATACAGCCTTCTCGTCCATTTCGCCAGAGTAAATAGACTTGGCAAAAATAGATGCTACGTCGCGGCCTGATTGAGCCTTTGAAAGTTTTTGAATTAACTCAGGAGTAAATTGAGTACCAGGATATGTCTTTTCAACATTAACGGCAAAAGTATCTGGATTCTTAGCCATATCAGCAATGTTATCCATAGCACGCTTAACTGGGTTAAATGCTGCATTAAAGCGTCCTGCGATACCATCTGCATCATAAGCATTCATAACCATATCACTGGTTAATGGTTTACCTGAAACGCTCATTAAAAATCTAGTTACTGCTGGAGAGTTTTTAGCCAAAGTGATTGTAGGCTGAATGATTGGCTTACCACTTGAATCAAGAAGTGTATTACCTTTTGAATCTTTGGCGTATTCAATGTACTTGCCAGCCTTTAGAGCACCAGCAATCTTGCCTGCACCAGCCACTGGGTCAGCAGCAAAATCAAAAACAGCGTCAGTAGAACCAGATACAAATTGACCAATACCGTGGTCAGTATCTTTAAGAGTGCGTAAGCCAGGAACGTTAGATAGGCCAATTGCTAAATCTCTACCAATTGAAACATTATAGTTTGGGTCAATTGATTTTTTGTATGAGTTTTGAAATTGAGGAAGTAGTTGTCCACCAACATCACGTTCTAGTGATGCAGCGGCTCCTGCGCCAAGCGCAATACCCTCTGGCCCAAGTAGCGCACCAATAGATGCTCCACCCAAAACTCCAAGAGTAGCCATAATTCCAGGACCAAAACCGTGGTCCTGATATACAGAGTGAATAAATTTATAATCGCTTTGGATTTCTTGCAAAGGCTTTGCAGCCCACTTTGCAACTGTTCCAAGAATAGGTGTGGCGGTAATTACTTTACCAACATCGCCAAGGGCGGTTTGCCACCAAGACTTTGAAGCATATTGCTGGATATGATTATCAACAGCAGCAGCGTGTGATGTTACGTGTACAGATGCAGCAACAACGCCAGGTGCATCTGGGTTACCAGATGAGATAGCGGCAGCCATTTCACCAGGTGCTTTTTGTGTACCATCTGGATATGTTTTAACTGCATCATTTGCGCTTTGAACATTAGCGCCTGGTGAAGGCGGTAATGGTTGATTCGGAATAGGTTGGTTATTTGCCAATTACTGCCCCAATACTGACGCAAGACTCCGTAATTCAGGTGAGGCATCTGGGTGTGCAGCGAGTGATTGAACAACCTGTTTGGCTGATGTTCCACCCATTTGCTGTCCTGGCAAAATGCCAAGAGCCTCTGGACCTGGGCCAGCGCCAAGGGGAGAGCCAGCAGTTACTGGTTCGTCTGGACGTTGAGTTGGCGCAAGGAGTGGTGTTACTTGTTGTGAAGGCAAGGCTGGACCTTGTTGTCCGCCTCGTGCTGCTGCTTGTGTAACAGCAGTCTTAGAAGGTGCAGGTGTATTTGGTGACTGAGACATTGGTGCAGAAGCCTGCATATCCATTAGTTGTTGTGCGTCACCATACGCTGGCATATTAGATATGTAGCGTATTGCTTGCTTTGATGCTGGTCCGCCATCGGTGCGTCGGGACATTGCCCCAGGGCCTGATGATAATGCTGGCTTGTCTGCCTGTGGCATATCTTATTCTCCCTCTTGTAGTGTCTCGATGGTTCGGGCTGCATACTCGTGAAAGGTTTCTTTTTCTTCCACGAAACTTGCGTGTGTTTGTAACATATCGCTGCCTATTGATAAGGCTCCTGCGATGTCTGCAAAAATCTCAGATAAAGTTTGAACAACAAGGGCGTAGACATCAAACTTGGTTACCCGTAAAGGTGCTACGCCCTCGTCGTCAATATTCATTTATTTACTTCATTGGCTTTCCAGCAGTGGTACCTGTACCACGTGTGCCTGAAGGTTGCTTTGTGTAAAGAACGTTTGAAGAACCAGTTCCAATTGGACCTGACTTCTTTTGAATCTTTGTCTTTTGTGTTACTGCATCTGACGAACCGTGTCCACCTTGGTTTGCTGGTGAAGGCACTTTGGTTGTCAATGATGATTTCATTGTTGCCATTTGTTTTCTCCTATAGGATTTGTTGGACGCCAGGAACGTTAGGCTGGCGACCTTCTGGAAACTGACGCAGCGAGTTGCGGCGCTCCAGAAGACGATAGACCTGCTAAAAGATTCTGAATTGCAGAACCTTGAGGTTGACCACCTTGAGGTGGCATTGTTGCACCTTGCGGTGCGTTAATAGACTCCCCAGAAGGAGCCTGACCTGGGGCACCTGCCTCACCAGCGGCTGCAACTTGTGGGGAAACCTGAGGAGCAAAGGCTGCTGCAACAACATCTTCAATGTTGTCACCAGCCATACGGCCTTTAATTGAGGCGGCAATAGCGTTGATAATCTTTGATGGGTCTTGGCCTTGAGCAGCCAATGATGGGATTGCGTTAGCATATGAAGCAACTGCAGCAAGAAGTGAATCACGAAGATTCTCAACTTCTACTGCTTCTTCTTCCATACTGACGTTCATTTCCCAAGGCATCTGACGACGCAGGAAGTCACGTGAGATTAACTTATCTCCGCGTGCTTGAAGTCCAAAGATAAGAGCACGGTTTGGGTCTAGCCCAGCCATCATTCCGTAGGTAACATCACACCAGTAGTCACCTTGAATATCTTTGCTTGGTGTGTAGGTGATTTCATAAGGAGCACCAGCGTTAACGCCGCGTACTTCTTTTGTAACTTCACCGAATAGTTTTTCGTCCATCTTAAAGCAGAGGCGAATAACGTGGCGGAATGATTCAGCGAAGATTGCTTGTGCAGTCTTGACTTGAGTATCAAAGCCACCCATAAGGGCTTCTACACCACGGCCAGTTACGATAGAACCTGATTGCTGTCCTAGTCGTCCTTGTGGGTAACGTGAGCCAACACGTAGTTCTTGGTCAAGAGCGGCAGCCTCTTGGAAGATGCCGTTAGGAATATCTAAACCAACGCGACGAATCTTCTCTGGGTTAGCAGAGCGGATGGTTGCATCTGGTCCGATTTCAAGTACGTTAACATCTGAAGGTAAAGCAAACGGAGCCTGTACAGATTTCTGTGCTGCTTCTAGTTGCAGTGTTGCAAAGCGAGCGCGTGCAACTTGTAGCCACATAATGTCGTCAAATTGTCCACGTTGGTGCTCATCTGAGTCAACGCCTGGACGGACTGCAATAACTACTGGTAGTTCATCAAGAAAGTTCTTGACGCGGTCAAGGACAAGGTTCTTGCGCTCAGGAATGAATAGAACAGTTTCGTTCTTATCTGAGTAGCGAAAGACTTCAATCATACGCTCAGAGTTGCGGTTCTCGTAAGGACCGCGAATCTCAGGCTCTAGTTCTGGGAAGTCGTTGCAAAGTTCGCGTACTGTCTTTTGGTAGCGACGAGTATAGGAAAGCAACTTGCCAAATCTATCCCATTCAGGATATGCACCAATTGGGTTATCAATGCGAATCATTGGGCGATTGTTTTCAAAGTCTGGCTCAATGATAAATGCCAACATACCAAAGGTCAGGTAACGGTCAGCACCTGTGTACATTTGGGTTTGTAGGTTACAAGAGTCACGATAGCCAGAGGCAATCATTGTACGCTTGTCAGCGCGCTTCTTAGCGCGGTCTGAGATAGCGTCGGTTGTATCGCAATTGAATGCTGGTAGTGGAGCAATAACTTCGGCTACGTCGCGAGCAGCGATGTCAATGAAGTTAGCCACCATTGGCTTAGGAAAGTCTGATGAGAATAGTTCAGGGAAGACTTGTTGGATGTTGCCTTGGCGGATTGAAAGCAGGTCAGCCCAGCGGGCATCACGAAGATGGTAGTGGTCACGCAGTTTGCGGACCTTAACACCTAACTCATCTATATCCATTGCCATACCAGGTTCCTCCGTTTACGGCCATCTGCTCTTGCATCTTGGCGTATTCTTCTAAATTGACGACTCGGCGTTTTGCGATTTGTCCTTTAGTTGCAAAAGGATTCTTAACAAAAGAACCGCCATATGCACCCATTTGATTTATATAATCACGCATCTGAGTCTCGGCAAACCAGAGTGCCATAGGTCCGTCTTGCTTACCTTTGGTACCTGCTGACCAAGTTATCAACTGCTCTATCAGAGCCTTGATATGTTCGTTATCAGAGCGTGGAAATTCCAAAAGGTTAGAGCCTTTAATATGCTTACCTTGAGAATCCATATTGCCAAATAGCGGAGCCATTGAAGCCACACCAAACTCGGCATCCATCTTGTTTGCACCAGTGTAGTGTTGAACCAACCTGATGCCACGTGTTGCTAAAAACTTATTGATTTGCTCGTCTTGGGTCAAGAACAACTGGAAGGCGTTCTTTTCAATTACCCAGACTTTAGGCTTGTACTTTTCAGTCCAACTGAAGATAAGTTCGCGAATCTGTTGCGGTGTAGGTGCGGGCATTCTTGATGCCTCTAGCAAGTACCGCTTTTGGGTGGTTCTATCTCCAGCCATTACAACTGAGAAAGTATCACCAGACATCGCTGGGTCCATTGAGCAGACAATGTACTGGTCATTCAATTGAGCAGGTTGTCCAGGAGCACCTGGGATTAACGGACCAATAGGTCTCATACCACTCACAGAACCGCGTACACATTCAGGAGAAAAGATAGCAGTAGACTCAACATCTTGTTGCTGGTAGACCATTGCCCAAGTCTTTGGGTCTAAGACACCGCGACGCTTCTTAAGATTGGCTCCGTCCCAGCGAGGGTACAGTCCATCTTTGTCTGGGTCTATTGGGTCTCCTGACCAAGGACGGTCAGACTTAGGCCAGAGGGTAGTCCAGTCCTTTGCATCATCTGTAAACTCTAGGACGGCTGGCATAGCCAGGTAAGTCCAAGGAGATGTGCCATCAGGGTAACGGTCTGGGTTACGCATTTCGCGGTACATATCAACAGGGTCAACACGGGTACCCACGACAAGAATCTTGCCAGTAGGTCCTACACGAGTTAGGACTTCCTGTTGAATCCAGCGGATTTGTTTTTCGTACTCGTTAGCGTTTGCGAGAGTGACGCAGTCGTCCAGGATGATGAGGTCAGCACGTGCTCCATAAATCTGACCGCCGATACCCAACGCCTGAAGGGTAGGGTCTTTTTCACCTGAGTCGCGTTCAATGTAGATTGCGTCCTGTGTCCACTTTTCAGCAGTTGCCTTGAAGCCTTCAACAGGAGCATAACGTCTTTGAAGTTCAATCCATTGAGGCGACGTGAGTCTTTGCTTAACAGCATATAAAAACTCCTTGGCCATCTGCTGGGTCTTAGACACCAACTTGATACGGACGTTAGGGTCTGTGACAATGCGATAGGTGACGTAGTCAATAGAGACGGTCATACTTTTCGCGTGCTCTGGTGGCATATTGCAGAGCACGTAATTCTTGAAACCCTGCTCGTAAATCATATTTGGGTGAAGCCAGGCTGGCTCACCATCTTCCAGCAGCGAGATGATATTGCGCTGATGAGGGAAGGTCTGAGAGGAGAGGTACTTCATTCTGAAGTCCTCAAAGGAAATATTTTTGTCGTCGTCTGCGACGATACCTTTGCGCTTTTGTAGGACGCGGGCCAGGTCAATGGCCTTTTTGAATTGTGGGTCAGAGGCGCGATAGTACTCATAGGACTTTACAGACTTGCCAACTGCGCGGCAAGCGTCCTCTACAGTCACCCCATCTTCAATCAGCGCGATAAGTCGTTTCTTTGCATCTGGGGCTGAAAGGGATGCACCTGGGGCAAGTTTGTAGGCATTGTCTTTTGGTTTAGTCATTAACCTATTTCTCCTACCGCGAAGCGTTTGCCTATGGGCAACGCTTTGGTTGTATTTGGGGGGCGCTGAAGGCGCCAAACTTAATGGGAGGAAGACGACCCTAAGGAGGATTCCGACCTAACGAATCGTTCGTCTCATCAGCATCCTCGCTGTGAGGCTCGGCTGCCGAGAGCCGAACGTAAACAGGGTTATTTTGTTTTAACCCCTATATATATTAAGGCGGGATAAATCGGTTTCATTCCGCTTTTTACTCTGTGAGTTACGTCACATTATCTAATGTCAGTATTTTACGCTGGTTTTGTAATAAAAAAAGTTTTGGGCTATCTCAATATATGAGACATTTACAGCCCTATATTTAGAAAAAATATTTTGGTGGATAATACTACATACTACCTTATATAGTTAAAAATTCTCGGGTTGTCGATATAGCGATTTGTCGATTTGTCGACTTTTGCCCACCATAAGACAACAACCGCGCCCCGAGGCGGACGAAACGTGCTCAAATAGTGAGACAAGTCGTCTCATATATTGGTGAAAAACTACGTAACGAGGGCGAACTTCGGGGCTTTGGAGAGTTAGAAAGGGCGGGCGGGGGAACTGTCTTTCCGCCTCAACGTGAGGCACCGAATCCGAATTAGTGGCAGAAATCGGGAACCATTTGGGAACTAGAGCCGTCTAATCATTTGAGAGGGCAAGCCTCTCCACTACCGAAAGGCGCAAGAAATGAATCTAGATGTTGAGCAACTGCTTAGGAATCTGCCAAAAGCCGAACCAATGACCGCCGAGGAATTGGCTAGATTTGAGAACTTTGTAGATGAACTACTTAGACAAAACAAGGCTTAAAGTCTAAAGGCTAACTTCGGAAAATAGTTTGCGAAATTGCCCCAAATATTTCCCTTTTTGTGGATTTTCTGGCAAAATTATCCTCAGAGGCGAAAGCAACAAGCAGACGCCCAGAACAAAGGAAATAGTTTGGACACTCTAAAGTCAGTTAAAACCGCTACTTTTAGCGATATTTCAACACCAATGCCTTTTGCATTAGAGGCACAAATTCAAGCGATGAAAACCGAACACGAGGCTTTCCACGCTCTAATGGCTTTAATTCCTAACAACATCAAAGACGAGGTAATTACTCTTTGGGTGCGAGGAACTGACGCCTCCGCAGATGAAGCCTTTTATCGTCGCGCTCAACGCGCCGAACTAACCGAAAGCCAATATCGCGACGCCCAAGACATCGCTCATAAGGCTTGGCAAGAAATGGTTCTAGGTAAGTAATGAGCCACTCAAAGAAGCAAGGACAAAAGGCTTTCGCTCTCCTCTCCCAATGGCGAGAGGAGGGCGTGCCCGACCTAATCACCCTGCACGAGGCTTTTAATCTAACTAATGGATTAGTTGGCAAGCCATACCCTCAAGGAAAATCTCAAGGTATCCGCCTAATAGATGTCGCTTTGAAAGTCGCAAAGAACTAGCAACACCGCCCCCCGCCCGTTTAGACGGCGACGGCTCAAGACCGACGGGGGGCACGAGGCGGGGAAACAACTCACCGCCCAAAACAAGAAACGAGGCAAAAATGACAAAAAAAGACTACGAACTAATCGCGGGCGTAATTGCCGAATTAGTAGAACACAAGCGAGATAGAGGGGCTTTCGCCCATAATCCCGAACTTTCAACAGTTGCGGATTTCTTTGCCGATACTTTGGCAGACACTAACCCCCGCTTTAACCGCGCTACATTTCTCAAGGCTTGCGGGGTGGCTAACTAATGAAACTGCACTTAGGAAACTGCCAAAATGGTTGCGACACCTGCGCCACCTATTACCACGAAAATCAAGAAATCTGCGACACCTGCGGAAAGGAACTAATCTAATGATTAAATGGAATCCAAAAACCGCGCCTAATTACAGGGGCGTAGTGCAAACCACTCAAGAGGGAACTACCCGCGTCTTTGAGTATTACTACATCAAAAAATTAAAGTGCTACGGCACTCTTTACAATGTCGGACGTTATACCTTTGGAAAAGAAATTGACTACCGCGAGAACTTTGCAACCTTGAAAGAGGCTCGCGCCTTTGTCGCCCAAATTGACCGCGAAACCCCAATCCTTGAGGAGGTAACCGCGTGATTACCAGACGAGGCAAGCAAGCCCGCGCCCTTCTAATCCTTGCGGGGCTACTGCTCACCCTTTGGGGCGTGCAATTCGTGGCAACTCATCACCGCATAACCTACAACTGCCGAGAGGTAGCGGAGGGGCGTATGTGTCAAATGAAATGGGTGAAAAATGCTTAAATGTGATTGCGGGTCTGATTGGTTTGAGAGTTTGGACGACCTACGCGAAACTGAAAACTGCGGGTGTGGCGTGGTGGTTTGTATGGGTTGCGAGAGCGAATACGACTCAGACGGCACACTATTAGCCACCGCCTAGAGGCTTTCTTTCGCGCCTACTTTCGGGTAGGCTCGGAGGTGAGTTGCTAGAGTAGCAATTCAAGAACAAGGAAAGAGGCAAATATGAACACCGCAACACAAGAAAAAACACTGCCCGAACTTTGCGAACAATTCGGGATTACTTTAGAGGTTGCGCCAGCGATGGCGCCAAAAACTGCCAGCCTATGGCAAAAAGATTCTAACTGCTGGGAGGTAACTCTCAAGCAAGACAATCGCAAGATGACGTTTTTATTTTATCAAGGACGGGCACACACAACCCCGCCCACCTGCGCGGACGTCGTGCACTGCGTCGCTAGCGATTACAACATTTTCCAAGAGTCGGGAAACCTTGAGGGCTTTGGCGGATTCTTTGGCTGGGACGAAAACACTTTGCCGACGTGGCGAGCAGTCAAGCGTCAATCTATCCGCTGGGAATTACTAATTCAAAACAAGGCTACCCGCGAGGCGATAGGGGCGTGTGAATACTAAATGGAAACCTACGCCGAGGAACTAATCGCCTATCACTACGACACTTGCGCGGAGTGTGGCGAAATAGCAACCGAACTACACGACTTGCGCCAATGTGCGAATTGCAAAAATGATGTTGAACTATGCGGAGAGGGTGGATTCATTTACCCCGACGGCTCTATATTATGTCCAAAATGCGAGGAGGAAAACTAAATGGAACAACGATTGACGAACTTTGAGGCGGGTAGGCTCGCCTATTGGCAGATGAAAGCGGAACTATCACGCAAGGCATATCTCAAGCAGATAGCCGAGGGCGACAAGCAGGGCGAGGCAGTTGCTAACCTTGAACGCTTTATAGAGGCACGAAATAAGGAAACCGAACTACTAGCAGGGGAGGGCTTTAATTGGCTCAACCCAACGAACGGAGACGTGGCATAAATGGAGGAATACAACTATGAGGAACAGACCTACGTCTGCCCTAACTGCGACGCGTTAATTGTTGCAACTGCGCCACAGATTCCCGCGTGGATATCTGCCGAGTATCGTTGCGCCTGTGGCGGTATTCTAACCCTCATTTCTAGGCAAGGAGTAAATGCTTAAATGAACACCGAAACACTAACCGAATACTCAACCTGCCACATATGCAAGGACGATTACAAGACCGAGAATATGCAGGCAGACATAGAAGGCGCCTTGTATTGCTACGTCTGCGCGGATATTTGCTGGACGTGTGGCATTTATCAACACCAATGCGAGGAGGCAAACGCATAATGCAAAACTACGACGAGAACAACAACTGCAAAAACTGCAACCAATATATCTACGACCAACACCTAACCAACTGCCCGCACTATGTTAGCGAGCCTTATTCGGTATTCCTTAAAAGGATTTGGACACAGGAGGCGACAGCATAGACGGCTTTATCTACGACGAACAGGCGGGGGAGTGGCTATTCACTTGCCCCGCTTGTAAGCAAACTATCTACGCGCCGACCAAGCGCGATATGCAATACCAATATCTTAAGCACGAACTAATCAAACCAATAGAGGCGCGACTATGCTCCTCTCTTTATTGAAAGGAACTAATCTAATGAGTAAGTCAATGACGGAACAGTTAGGAGAGCGCGCAACCGACGCCTTACACGAGGCTATCCGTATCGCGTGGCAAGCAGGCTACGACCAAGCCCTCGCAGATATTGAGGCGAGAGAGAACCACTACCTACAATTAGTTAAGGACAACGAATAGATGTTTTTTATTTTTGTTTTTTCTGCTACCCTTGCAGGGATAGTTTTAGAAAATTACCTATCAAGCAGGGAGAGGCAGTAATTGACGAACTTTGAGGCGGATACGCTACCACTTTGCAGAAGCACCGACCCAGATATATTCTTTCCAGACCCAATGAAATCACGCAGACTTATGGGGCCAAGTGCAGAGGCAATAGTCGCAGAGACTATCGTCGCGCTGGATTTGTGCCAAGCCTGCCCGATTCAGGCAGAGTGCCTGCAATTCGCAGTCAATACCCGTGAGTCGCACGGGATATACGGCGGAACTTTTGGCTTTGAGAGAGAGGCAGTTATCCCTGCCTCGCTAGGGCAACCAACAGCCCATACGTTCTTTACTAAGTTACGTAAGTTAGTGTTGGAAAAACGAGAGGATTTAGTATGCCCAGAAATACCACAGCCCAACCGACCTTACGTCCCTTATACAGATTATCTGCAACCTTGGTCGCCCTTATCCTCATCCTCGGAGGTATAGTTATCGCCCCATTTAGCCCTCTAAAGGCTGAATTGAGGGCATCTGACGGCTATGTATGGACTAAGGCAGAGGTTAAAAGATGGACAAAAATCCTCTGGCATACCTCTAGGGCTGAGTGGAAATGCTTAGATGACTTGAATATGCAGGAGTCTAAGTGGGACTATCAGGCCGAGGGAGATAAGACTACTTTGGGCAGGGCATATGGCGTGGCTCAAGCCTTGCCTGCCTCTAAGTATGAATACATATCCAAGGACTGGCGCACTAATCCAATGACGCAAGTAGTTTGGCAAAAGAAATATATTGAGTTAAGATACAAGGGCAAGCCTTGTTACGCTTGGAAGCACGAAAAAAAACACGGATGGTATTGAAAGTAAGACGCAGTCAAGAGTTTGACGACGCAACAGTAAGAGAGATTAGAAATAACTACTCGCCTGATAAAATTATAGAGATGGCGAACTACTATCAGGTAAGTCAGGACACGATACGAAAGGTAGCGAAGGGTAAGACCTACGCGTGGGTTAAATAAAATGAACGAGAAAGAAATCCGCGAACAGATAGCCGACGAGATTAAAGCCTTAATTAAAAAAGAAGAAGAAAAGAAAATAGAGACTGATGATTTTCTTGCTGGTATGGACTGGGTAGAACATATGGTGCGTACCAAGTATGAATAATCCAGTTGTATTTGTGGCTATCCTAGCCAAGCAAAAAGAAAAGATGTTACCTGCTTGGTTAGACTCTTTGTCTAAATGGGATTACCCAAAAGATAAAATGATTTTGTATGTGCGTAGCAATAACAACACAGACAACACCTCAAAGATATTAAAGGATTGGCTAGATACTAACCGCAAGTGGTATCGCTTAGTCGTTGAGGACTACACAGATTTAGATACACCAGTGCAGAACTTCGGCGTACACGAATGGAACGCCACACGATTCAAGGTGCTTGGTGATATCCGCAACCGCAGTGTTGAACTAGCGTGGCACGCAAACGCTAACTTCTATTGGGTTGTAGATGTAGATAACTTTGTTAAGCCAGACACGCTGAGCAAGATGGTAAAGCACAACCTACCAGTTGTCGCACCACTGCTCAAGATGGCTGACCCAGAGCAACCAGCCTACTCAAACTATCACCTGCTAACTAATGTGCGTGGCTATTTCCTTGATGATATCCGCTACTATCAGGTGCTAAAGCAGGAGATTAAAGGCTTAATCAACTGCGACGTGGTGCACTGCACCTACCTCATACGCTCTGATATCTTTGACTCTATCAACTATGTAGATGGAACTGATGACTATGAGTATGTAATATTCTCACGCAACCTGCGTTCACTGGGCATACCACAATACCTAGATAACCAAGAGGTATATGGCTACCTATCTACAAGAGAGAACGTGGACGCCATCATAGAGAATATGAAAACGCTATGAGTTATTTAATCTTAACTATTATTAACCTAGTCTTACTAGCAGTATGGATAATCAGATGACTCACGATGAATTGCTGGAAAGAATCAGTCAGTATTGGAATGCGATTCCCTACCTTTCGCAGGCTCTTGAAGCAGTAGTGGAATTGCATAAGCCTGCAACATTTATTGGAGAAATTCCTTTGCCTAAAGAATTAAGTACTGTTCTTTGCGACTATTGTTTTAGGCTTGGGTATAATGTTAAGTACCCTTGCAAAACTATTCAGGCTATTGAGAAGGAACTATCGTGAAGGCTAAGCCTAGTGAGATTAAGAAGATGGCTCAGTTACTAGAGACTGAGGCAGAGAGTAGCGAAGAGATGGCTAAGAAGGTATGGGAGTTGGTTGAGGAACTGACTGCTGCTCGTGAGTCCTTTATGGCTATCGTCGTACACCCAACTGCTGAGGTGGCTATTGCTATCGGCCCATACAACACGCGCAATTCTTTAATCAAAGACTATAAGAAACACGTTGGTAAAATTGACGACAAGTCTTATGGTATGATAGCCTATGTCAAAGACCCAAGTTTAACGTAGGTTCATTTCCTACCTACGTTATCAGTTGCTCGCACCATTGCCTCGGTGCTTGTAGCGACACAACAAAACCCGCGGACGTTGTTCACCCGCGGGTTTATTGTTTTGTGTCTTCCCCTTACACAAACCTATCGCTTAGGGTTATCGGTTGTATAAAACCCAGTGCCATTAAACTTAACTGGAACTGCACCCCACACGCGAGACATCAAGGTATCACAGCAGAATGGATTGTCTCCCTCTGCGTGGATAGAACGTTCTAACTCTTGCACACTGCCACACTTACTACACTTGTACTCATACGTTGGCATCATCAGCCTCCACTTCTTGTTGGAACGGCGACTGCCCACCTAGATGGTTGTTAAGACGGCGCAACGCACCATCTACCTTACGATGTGCGGTGCTATCTGATACGCCCAACACCTCAGCAATATCGCCATAGTTTAACTGCTCATAGAACTTCATCTGCAATACAAGTTTATCTTGTGGGTCTAACTTCTCTAGCCCACGACGGATATCAAACAATTGAATGATGTAGTTACCACCCTCAGCAGGGTTACCACCACCACCTACGCGTGGCTTGGTGGCGTCAAAGGTGTTGATAACATCAGACCAAACAAAAGGTAGCAACTCAGACAAACTGATAGGTGAGTAGTACTGCTCATCTCTAATCTCATAGCCCAACTTCTGTGCCTTGAGGCGTCGGCAATACTTATCTGCATTACGAGTTAAAGTCTTGGCTAATTTCTTAACGCCAATCTTGTATTCATCTGAGTCGTATGGGTGGTCAAGCCACTCTTGTATCTTATCTGGACGCTTCAACACCCAAACACTTAACTCTTGCACTACATCAGCAACATCAAAGTATGTGTGGTATTTGCGGTGCACCTTACGTGCCACAGTCTTGGCTATCTGGTGCGACTCTTCAAACCAGTCGCTCATACTTGCCTCATTAGATATGAAACCATACGAGTGAGTAGATTCTTACCCTCAAAGTATCCAAGTCTGGTGTTGCAATTCATACACAATAACCCACGCACCTTTTCGGTTTCGTGATTGTGGTCAACTGCTAACATATGTATTTTACCATCCTTGGTTAGATTCTCTGGGCGCTCGCAGATAGCACAGACACCATTCTGCTTTGCGTATAACTCTTCGTATTCTTCAATAGTAATCTTGTACCTGTGTCGGTAATTACTACGACGCTTGGCTTCATACTTTGCAGTCACGAGGCTGATTTATCTCCCGTCAAAATACGTATAGCCCAATCAAGTCCGTGGTTAAAACCATCCATCCACTCAAAGTCTTTATCTTGTGGTTCTAAGATAGTCTTAGCAGACTCAATCTTCTCTATGTATTTATCCATTATTCTTTTGGCCAAAGTCCTCGTTGTAACATCAGCCCAATAATTCCGTAGTTAGCCAAGTCTTTGAACGAGTCTTCAATAGGCTCGTGTTGTGGCTTAACTTGTTGCTTCTTAAGTAGATTCTTTAGTCGTTCAAACTTATCGCCAAGGCGTACCATCAAGCCATTGATAGCACCACCGTGTGCATTGTTAATATTATCTGGGCCGTAATCAAGTTGCTTACTAATCATAAGGTTACCCAACTCATCCATAATAGCCCACACATCTGCTACGAATTTCTTGTGGGAGGCAGGGTAATTGTTATCTCTTGGGTCTGTAAGTCTACCGACTTTATCTTCAGGCCTAAGTCCCTCAACAACTTTAACACTTCCTGTAAATCCTGATGTATATTGTGCGTCACTCATCATTCCTCCTCTGGTCCGTAACTTCCTGTGTAGTAATATGATTTATCTTCGTAGTTAATAACGTACCTGTGGATAAGTATACCATCGTCGGTGCGCTCTTGCAGTTCAATCTCATCTAAAACCCATAACATCTCTGGTACAGGTGCGCCATCCTTTGGCCCATACATAAACGTTGGACGATTAGGCACGTTGCACGGCCATCAAATCATCAACTGTAATAAGAAAACCTTTACTTGGATTAGGCTCAATCTTATTACTGATTGGTCTGCCGTATTTATCAATCGCTTTCTTCAAATCATCTGTCTTAACTATGATTACTAACTCTTCAAGTATAAATGCCCAGCGGTCTGCCTTTGTTTTCATAAGGCCAGACTCAACCCAGTTGTAGGTAGAGCGAGAGTAGAATGCAGTCTCAACATAGATGTTACCTGTCTCAACCCAGCGCCTATCGCGCTTAACCTCAACAGTTAAACCACCAGTGAGAATGTCGTTGACTAAACGCTCACCCTCTTGGCCGTATGAAAAGTCTAAGTCAAAGTCTGAGAAGTCGTTCACTTAGTATCCTGTATCACGTTAATAGTTATCTTGCCACCAGTTGCAGTGTCATACTTACTGGCAATCTGAATAGCCTTGGTGATTATCTTTTTAGCCTTTGCCACATCATCAACCAATGTGCCGTTGGCTAGTGCAGACATAGCACCAAGAGCAAAACGCTCACCACTGCCAGCCACATAAAGATTATCTGTTGTGCGCTCCCAGCCGTAATCCTCTTCAATGCGATACACCTTGCCCTTAATAATTACAATCCAGATGTTGTCATTAACTACGCTATCCTCAGCCTTGTTAATCTCATAGCCAGCCTCGTGAAATGTACGACGCATAGCAGGGATTAACTGACGGGTAACATACTTGTCAATGTCTTTGGTGTTGACGACAGGTGGGATAAAGTCGTGCTCAAGTAAGTTGATACCGCGCACTGCACCTGCAGCAGCAAAGACTATGTTGTTATTCTTAAAGACTTTACCTGCTGGTATGTTGATAGCAAAGCCATCATCACCAGATGATTGTGAGTCAGCACCAATGACTACCCAGTCTGGGCCTTCAATAGCAGCAATAGTTGTCACGCTGCTATCCTCTCCTCAAACCACGAATTACCATCGTGTAAGTATACATCATTAACATCTTTGTTGTCGGGCAAATGAATTATCTCTGCTTTATCTAAATCTTCTTTGATTCTTTTCGCCAACTCTTGACCAGGATTCCTGCCGTCTTCCTTAACGTCGTTGTCTGCGAAAATGAGGATACGACTGTATGATTCAAAAAGTTTAGGGAACCAGGGCTTCCACTGAGAAACGCCAGCAACTCCAACCGCAGGAACTCCGACGATACCCGAAAGTACAATAGTGTCAATCTCCCCTTCGCAAATCGCAATCGTATTGCTGCGCTTATGCAAGTCAGGTACGTTAAATAAACCAATCTTCTGGCCCGTAGGCCATAGATACTTCGGGGTTGTGTCATCAATAGCGCGGAACTTAATACCAACAACACCTGCAGGGGTAATATAAGGAATAGACAGACGGCCAATGGCGTGTTCGTGTCCAGCACTAGGCTCCACGACGCTTCCAAGACGGAATAAACTTGCCGCCTCCTTGGTTATGCCTCGTCCCATTAGGTAAGAGACTGCCTGTGGCGTTAGATTGTTGTAGTATCTTTCGCTGGCGTCCGTTAGTAATGCTCGCTGCTTTTCGTTTAGCATCTTTGAAATCCAATCCTTCCTTTGCCTGCACTAATGTGTATACATCTCCAAGTATTTGACACACCAAACAGTTATACGCTTGGTTGTCTAGGTTGTATGCTGCACTTGCTTGAGCGTCATCGTGGATGACACACTTGCAAGGTATCCAACCGTGCCTATCTGTAACCTTTACGCCGTAGTGCTCTAGCACTAATGCGATATCTGGCTTAGATATCACTCTGCACTGCCAGCCACTGCTGTAAATCTTGTATAACCCACGACTGTTCCAGTCCTGCCATACGGCGTTTAACTATTACATAGGCTGGTGGCACGGTGTCTAAACCTCTAGCCTTTGCATAGTTGGCTGCTTCAACAGTAGCCTCTCGCCAGAATTGAGGAAGGTCCATCTTCACCGTAGCCTTTAACTCAAAGACGTATGGCTGTCCCGCAACCATACAAACGATGTCACCTTCATCATCCTTACCAGCAAGTCTTAATCTCTCAGCACTTACACCTTTACTCCGTAACCATTTGAGAATGCCTGTCTCAAAAGCAGCCCCTTTACGTTTGTTTGCTGCACTCATCGCAACCCTCTCATAGTGTCAGATATATGTTGTGCTGCTCGGTCTGAATACATACTCATTCTGCTTGCATCTGCCCACAAAATAACGTAACTCTCGCCACTGGCAGAGTGCTTTGCAAAACGATTCTTTACTGCCGCAACACGAAACTCTCCGTTGTATGGAAGTAATGCCACAGTTAAAATCATTTCAGGCAACTGAGATATCTTGCCTTGAATAGCCTTACGGCTAGGTGGCATATCAGGCTTGCCCTCATTCTCAGAGGTGTGGTGTAGCAACATAACTGCTGCATCTGTCTCACGTGCTATATGGTGCATAGCCTTGGCTATCTCACGAAGCCCTGACCATTCATCATTGTGCATAGAGACAACGTTCATTGCGTTATCTACAATAATCATATGAGGATATTCACCATATGCTTCACCATATGCACGGATGGCTAGGTCAACCTCATCAAGAGTAGGAGACGGCGCAAAGTCAAATTGCAAATGACTAATGCTGGATAACTCTTCTGTGTAAAAATCTCGTCCTTCGCCTGTGGCAAACGCCTCTTCAACTGAGGCCACTTGGTGTCCAGTAATCATCGCTGCTGCACGGATAGATGTTGTGTAAGCATCAGTATCCGCTGATATGTACAGCGTTGGCACCTTCATCTGTACTGCCATCCAGAGAGCAAGTAATGATTTGCCAGCATTTGGTTGCCCAGCAATCATAGTTAGTTGCCCTCTGCGAAACCTAATTCCCTCCTGTTGTAAGGGAGGGAACAGGTCTGGCAGTAATTGATAATCATTAGTGCTTTTCGCTGCCGCTTGTGATAGTGACAGCATCGTTTACCTTAGCGGATAAACTTAGGAGAGCACTGGTCTGGTGTGCCTTGTGGTGAAGGGCAGAACCAACCCTTCCATTGCTTCTCAGCACCTGGCTTTGATTCACGATAGGTTAACTTACCGTGCTTGCAATGTCCTTCTGGTACTGGTGCACCTGAGTCAACAACAGTTGCGCCCAAGGCTTTAGTTGCATATGAAGTATTGCTTGATACTCCTAGTGCAGATGCTGCTGCAGTAATACCTGCTGCAATATCTTGAACAGATTCTAGTTGTGCTGTAAGTTCTGCTGAACTTGTAGCGTATAGATTAACGAGTGTGCCATCAGCCAACTTGAAGTTGACTTGTAGTTTAGTGCTTTCTGGTGCTGCCATTTTTCTTTCCTTCTTTCTTTAGGTTTGCTAGTGGGTCGTAAATTTGTGCCAACTGTCCTCCGACAGCGTAGCAATAGTCCTTAACTCCGCAGGTACCGCAACTCATACCAATGTTAGGCAAGAATATCTCGTGTTCTATACCGCGTTCAAATTGTACAAACATCTCAGTAAGTACTGGGATTGTCCAGCGTTCTAGTCCAGGTGATTGAATAAACTCTGCCTTACGTGCTGAGTAATAGAAGCCCATTGATGGACGAATACCAAACTGCATCTCCATTAACGAGGCATAGATACCCAACTGTAATGATGAGTCTGGCATATAACTACCAGTCTTAAAGTCTACCACAGCAACCTCATTACCAACAGTTACAACTGCATCGGCAAATGCTCTGATAGGTACATCACCAAAACTATTATTGAATCCTATTTCAATTCCAGGTACACCCTCTGGCGATACCCAAACATCAAAGCCTGACTCTTGCCAAGCGTTGATAAAATCAAAGAACATCTTTTTTCCATTAACATCCCACCAAACTTTATCTTCTTTGTTTGGGTTAGCCTTTGACTCACGGCCACCACGACGCCAATCTGTAGGATTGGTGCCAGACCTTTCTTCAACTTCGGCTATCTGTTCAATGAAGGATTCTTCCCAGATGTCATCCCAGGTTATCATCTTCAACCTTTCCAAATACTATCTCTTTGGCTTTCTTTAACCCAACAATAGTAGCAGGATTGGTTTCCAACTTAATGGCTTCTTCAATCTGCGCTGCTAAATTGCGACGCATAATAACTTCAGCCTCAACAAATGACTTCATAAAAGCATCGCGGCTAATTATCTTTGCTTTCTTGCTACTCATTACAGTTCCATTCCGATGTAGTACTTAAAGAAACTCATATCAATACAGTACTGGTCAATTGAGATACCAATGCTGATACCTTTTAACTTACCAAAGTAAATCCATTTTTTACCTATCTTAACTTCTTTCATAGTTCCTCCAGTTTTGGCATAGGTGCAACGGCTAGGCTATCGCATAAGGCGCAGCGCATATCAAGAAAGTAAATACCGATTTCACCATCAGTATCAAACTTGCATTTAACATTCCATAAGTCTGAACCACAAGGGCAGACTCGTACTGGACCAAGGTTGCGGTAATCCATCTCCGAACCTAATGTTGGTCTAAGGTTAGCGATGTCGTCCATTAAAATGGTGGCGCATCTTCTACTGGTACTTTGGCCATTTCAAACTGATGCTTAAGATACTTTTCAGCAGCGGCGTGAAATGCAGAGCCACCAACAAACCACCAAGCAGGTTCAGCAGGGGCTTGAAATGCTCGTTCCAATTGCCAGGCTTTGCCACAGCGTAGCCAAGAAGTAAACGAACTAAATGAGCGGTGTGCTATTACAGTTTCTTTATTCATAAGAGAATCGTAGCACAGATTCTTGAGCGTGTTTGTGTGCGCGACACACCGATAAATTATTTTTATTTTCTGCCACGGCGTGTCGTTTTGCTAATGATGAAAAAAATTGCAACTGAGGCTACAATACGAGCGTAAGCGGTGAAGCGAGTAACTCGTACAAGAGCGCCTTTAAGGGCGCTCACGAAACGGTTGGCGCGGCTATATGGATAGCGCCTAATAGTAAAACAAAACAAAAAAAGCCGCCCCGAAGGGCGGCTAATCTTGCTATTAAGTTTTTACTTAGACGGTGTGTTATT
>Ga0214166_1000344_pt1 | contig 24300 bp, 21 predicted proteins | sample TroBogepilimnion_27_FD_153005 | JGI IMG/M metagenome (GOLD analysis project Ga0214166, IMG submission 153005) | Freshwater microbial communities from Trout Bog Lake, WI - Practice 18AUG2009 epilimnion v3 | ecosystem: Environmental > Aquatic > Freshwater > Lake > Epilimnion/Euphotic zone ...
CCTACTCGCACCAGCCGCAACGCATCGCCAACAAAGTTTACGCCTCACGCATGGGCAATCGTGACGAAGCGTCTGGGGACGGGTATCGGTTCCGTGGTCGGGGTGCGATCCAGCTTACCGGGCATGATAGCTACTGGCACTGCGGTCAGGCCATCGGTACCGATTTGGTGGCCAACCCCGATCTGGTGTCCACACCTAAATATGCGGCGTTGAGTGCAGGCTGGTTTTGGTCAACTCACAACCTAAACGCTGCGGCGGCAGCAGAAGATTGGGTAAAAGTCACCAAAATCATCAACGGCGGTACATTTGGGCTAGACGAACGGGTAGCATTGACAAAACATGCTATTGCCGTTCTAAGCGCTTAATGGGAAAATGACGCCATGCCATTACAAAATCTTGAGTTTAAAGCTGGATTAAACCGCGAAGGTACTGACTATTCAAACAAGGGTGGTTGGTACAGCGGCGACAAAATTCGTTTTCGATCTGGTCAACCTGAAAAAATCGGTGGCTGGACTCAAGTTTCGACCAGCCAATTCATTGGTTACGCTCGTTCTATTTGGAACTGGGAAGCATTGTCTGGCGCTTTGTATTTAGGGCTTGGAACAGAATCTAAGTACTATATTTTTTACGGTGGCACGTACAACGACATTACGCCAATCTACTACCCAGCAGCAGGCAGCACAGATACGTTATCTAACCCTTTTGCAACCGTTAATGGAAGTAATGTGGTGACCGTAACTGATGCAACTTACATCCCAAACATTGGTGATTACGTTATTTTCAGTGGGGCAACGCCCTTCAATGGCGTCACTATTAGCGGTGAATATCGAGTTAATGCAGTTCCAAGTATTACAACGTACACAATTACGTCAGCTACTACAGCTACCGGAACAGGCACTGGTGGTGGATCTTCTGTTACCGCACAGTATGAATATCCATCTGGTAATAACACCACGGTAATTGGTACTGGTTGGGGAACTGGTCCATGGGGCGGCAGCGTGGGTAACTACGTTACGCTGACCAATCCATTTGCAACAACATCCAGCAGCTCTACCATCACGGTTACGCAAACAGCCCATGGATATACAAACGGCCAATATGTATCTTTCACTGGTGCATCTGCTGTTGGAGGAATTTTGGCAAACCAGATTAACAATACGTTTGTTATCTCTGGAGTCACAACTAACACTTACAACATTACGCTGCCAACTGGGTTGACAGCCACATCAACCACAACTGGTGGCGGCACAGTTACCGTGCATCCACCTTATGGATCACGTGCTTGGGGAACGGCTTACAGCACAGGTATTGCTTACCAGCTTCGTCTGTGGTCTAACGACAACTATGGCCAAGACTTGTTAATTGCTCCTCGTGGAGGCTCAATCTATTATTGGCAAGCATCAACTGGCGTAAATACACGAGCACAATCTTTGCAGTATTTGTCAACAACTGCAGGATATTCTGGGACATATGTTCCAAACTCAACTTACCAAGTAATTTCTTCTGCAATCCAAGAGTTTGTGATTGCTTTTGGTGCTAATTCTTACGTTTCTGGGACTCCAAATACACCATTCAACCCTATGTTGGTTCGCTGGTCTGACCAAGCTAACCAATATCAGTGGGTGCCTGCGGTTACCAATCAATCAGGCGAGTTCCCGTTGTCCAATGGTTCGTACATTGTGGGTGCTCGTGCAACCCGTCAAGAGATTTTGATTTGGACAGATTCGGCGCTGTACACCATGCAGTACATCGGTGCTCCCTACGTTTGGAGCTTCAACATCTTGATGGACAACATCTCGGTGATTGGACCCAATGCGATGATCACGGTTAACAACGTGACATATTGGATGGGGCTGGGCAAGTTCTATATGTACACCGGTACTGTTCAGACTTTGCCATGTACCTTGCGTCAATACATCTTTGATGACATCAACTTAGGACAGTCTTATCAAGTGTTTGCTGGAGCCAATGAAGGCTTTAACGAAGTCTGGTGGTTCTACGTTAGTAACGAAAGCAGCAACAATTCGGTTGACAAATACGTGATCTACAACTACGCAGATCAGGTCTGGACGTATGGAACCATGGCTCGGACTGCATGGATTGACACGGCTATTAGGGGTTACCCTATTGCTGCAGATTACAACAGCCGACTTCTGTACCATGAAAACGGCGTGGATGACGTGGCTACATCCAGCCCACAGCCGATTGTTTCTTATGTTCAATCGTCTGACTTTGACATTGCACAGGGACAGAACTTTGGTTTTGTCTGGCGCATGTTGCCTGACATCAACTTCAACGGCTCTACGGTGGCCAACCCATCGGTGACCGTGCAATTGATTCCACGTCAAAACTCTGGCGCTGCGCCTGGCAATGCTGCATCACCTGCCGTGCAAAGTTCTCAGGTTTATTCGGTTCCAAGCCCTCAAGAGTACAACATTCAGCAATTTACAGGCGAGGTTTACACCCGTTTGCGTGGTCGTCAGATCTCGTACAAGATCCAATCTACCGGCCTTGGCGTTGCATGGCAGTCTGGCTTGAGCAGGCTTGACATCAAACCAGATGGGAGACGTTGATGACTGCAGCTTACAACGGTAACCTGATAGCGACCAAAGCACCCAACTTACCGATTGCTCCAACAGACTATTCGTTTGATTATCAAAACCAGATTTCAAACGCTTTTCGTTTGTATTTCACCCAAATTGACAACTTTACTCAGGCAACTGTAATTCCTTCGTCAGGAACAACTGCAAACAGACCTAACGCAAAGTTGTTGGTTGGCCGTCAATACTTTGACACAACGCTGGGAATTCCAATCTGGTGGAACGGTGTGCACTGGGTAAACGCTAGTGGAACAACGGTGTAGTATGTTAAAATTTTTTTCAAATAACTCGATAGGTGTACCATGAGTCTACCTTTGATTGCAAAGCACTTAGAGAAGCACGGACGTGGTGAAGACACCCATCTGGTTCATATGACCACTGGTGAGCTTCAGGCCATGCAGAATTTGGCGCAAAAGCACGGTGGATCACTCACCATCAACCCCCATACTGGATTACCTGAAGCAGGATTTTTGAGTTCTGTTTTGCCCATGGCTCTTGGAGCTGCTGCTTCTGTGGTTCTTGGTCCTGAGATGATGCCTCTTGTGGCTGGCGGTATCGGTCTGGCTGACTATGCCATGACGGGTAGCTTGACCCAAGGTTTGATGGCTGGTCTTGGCGCTTGGGGCGGTGGAGAACTGGCAGGTAGTTTGGCTGATGCAGGATTGAATACAACTGTTCAATCAGGTGGCGATGAAGCTGCTAAACAATTTGCACAAAATCAAGCGGCTGCTCAAACAGGACCAAACGCATTAACAAATTATTCAATGGATACTGCTGGCAATCCAACAGTTATCCCAAATACAAACACCCCAACTAACATTGCTGGCAATCAGATTGGCAGCATGAATAATCTTACTTCTGATCAAATCAGAGGTTTCCAAGATCAACTTGCAGTACCCGGATCTAATCCTGCTGACGTGGTTCGTTCTGCAGGAGCTGCTAACGCTGCATTCAATGCTGAAGCCAACCCAATGACAACAATGGGTCAAGGTATTTCGAATGCTCAAGGAACTGGAGCTGTTGATTCGTTGAAAAACTTTGGCCAGTTTGCTAAAAACAACATGGCAGGTATGGCTGCTTTGGCCAATGCCGGATTGTCTGGTCTGGGTGCTTACAACCAACCATCTGTTCCCGGCGTTCAAACGGCATCCAACCCATTTGGCTTGAAGACAATTCCCAAGGATGCCAATGGCAATCCTATCTTCAATCCCATGTTGCCTGCTCAGCCTAGCCCACACTATCAGGCTCAGTATCCCAACTACCAACAGAATCCTTACCAAGGCGTAGTGTCAGCTGCTGATGGTGGCCAAATGCAATCTGGTGCTATCAACGGCGACTCTAATGGCATGTTGGCTTACACGCCTTCACTGATGCAAAACCAAAATACGCCTCAGTCTACGATGTTGAGTAACACTTACAACATCCCCAGCCAGATGCCTGTTGGGAATATGCAGACGGCTAACTCCATGACTCCCATGGATAACCGTTACACAGGTTTGCCCATGAAGATGAATCTGGGCGGCGTAACAAGGATGGCCAGCGGATCTGATCCATATGGCCAAGAGTTGAGTGCTGCTCAAGAGATGATGGCAGGTTTACAGGCAGCGACAAAACGTCCTGTTTTAGAACAAGGCCAAGCTCCAGATGTTGGCGTTTATCAACTCAACAACACTGACTATGCTCAAACATCTCCTATTGCTTTGATCAAGAAAAGCAAGATTGGCGTAGCCAAAGGTCTGCAACCTACAGCAAATCTGGGTGATTACGAGATCAAACCAGCTGCCCAAGCGCAAGCTGAAGCGATGGCGCAACAAGACATTGCTCAGAATTCACAGATGCCTACGACTGCCAAAGAAGGCGGTTTAATGGCTCACAAACATATTGTGGATGGACATCTGGGAGCTTACTCGGACGGTGGCCATTTGCTCAAAGGACCCGGAGATGGTGTAAGCGATGGAATTCCTGCCACAATTGGCGGCAAGCAACCTGCTCGTCTGGCTGACGGGGAGTTTGTGATCCCAGCTCGTATTGTTTCTGAACTCGGTAATGGAAGCACAGATGCAGGCGCAAAACGTCTGTACGCCATGATGGATCGCATCAAGGCTGCTCGTGCCAAATCAAAGGACATTGCGGCTGACACCAAAGCCTACAAATACCTACCAGCATGATCATTTACGAAGACGTCGATGGTTTTAAATTTCTGAAAGAGTTCGAACAGCTCTTTCCGGAACACTACGAAGAGCTTTGTGTCACAAAAGATTACCCTTATGAGCCGGACTACGATGCTTATAAGAACTTGGCAAATTCAGGGATGCTGCGCTGCATCACTTGTAGAAGCGACGAGAAGTTGATTGGATACATCATCTTTGTCATTGCTCCGCATATGCACTACAAGTCATGTAAGACAGCGTTTGAAGACATTTACTTTGTGACCAAAGAGTATCGCAAAGGCCGTGTCGGAATCAAACTTTTTCAATACGCAGAACAGGTATTGAAAGATCGCGGTGTTAATCGCATCGTGATGCACACGAAGATACATCTGGACAACAGCCGGTTGTTTGAGTATCTTGGTTACAAATGGACAGACAAAGTATTCACAAAGATGTTGTAAGGACAGATATGTATTCAAAACGCCAACTCTACGCCTTGGGAGAACCTTTTGGGGATAGCGCCACCATGCGTAAAGTAGGCGGTGGTCGTATCTATGGGGGCGGTGGCAATCAGCAACAACAGCCTACCCAGACAACAGTCCAGAACACCAATATTCCTGACTATGCACAGCCATACGTCAGCAATATGCTGAATGCTGCACAGGCACAGATCTTTAACCCATCCATGACGGGGTTTAATGCTTACACGCCTTACAGCAACAACCCACAAGACTACGTAGCAGGCTTTAGCCCACTGCAACAACAAGCACAATCTTCTGCGGCCAATTTACAAACGCCGGGACAATTTGGCGCGGCTACAGGTTTGACAGGCATGGGTGCTATGCAGATGGGTCGTTTGGGCAACCAAATGGGTCAAGCTGGCAATATGTATGCACAAGAAGCTACGAATCCGTATGCCATGCAAGCGTACATGAATCCGTACATTAGCCAATCTTTGCAGCCACAACTGCAAGAAATCCAACGTCAAGCCGATATCAACCAAGCGGGTGAACAAGGTCGTGCAACGGCTGCTGGAGCGTTTGGTGGGTCACGTGAAGCGTTGATGGCTAACGAAGCTCAGCGTACAGGAGCTATGAACCAGCAAACGGCGATTGCTCAAGGCTACAACCAAGCATTCCAAAACGCACAACAAGCACAGCAGTTTGGTGCTAATTTGGGTTTGCAAGGACAGCAGGCTCAGTTGGGTGCTTTGCAAGGTCAGATGGCCGGCGCAAATCAGTTGGCCAATATTGGCAACCAGCAATTGGGTGCTCAGCAAAGTATTTTGGGAACTCAAAACCAGTTGGGTGCTCAACAACAAAACCAACAGCAAAACGTTATCAACCAAGCCGTTCAAAACTATGCAACGGCTCAGCAGTATCCATTCATGCAATTGGGTCTGCTCAACTCGATGTTGCGTGGCCTGCCCATGCAGCAATCGTCTACGTCCATGTATCAGGCTGCTCCTAGCACTGTGTCCCAGCTCGGTGGCTTGGGTATCGCTGGCTTGGGTGCAGCGTCTATGTACAACACCGCAACAGGCGGTAATAAAGCTAGTGGCGGTCAGGTCACATCTATGTCCGTTGGCGGTGCTGTGCCAATGAACATGATGAGTGATCAGCAGCTCCAGCAAGTCCAGCAAAACCCAGCTTCTAGCCCAATTGCTAAACTGGATGCTGCAGGACTGTCTCAGCTGCACGGCTATATCCATAATAATCCACAGGCTGGTCAAGCCATGGCTGCCCCCCAACAGATGGCACCTCGATCTGGCGTGGCTGCGATTGGTACTGGCGAGATGACCAACATGGCTGGTGGCGGCATCATTGCGTTTGCTGAAGCTGGTGAGGTTAAAGAAAAACCAGCAAAACTTGATTTGGAATCTATCCTTGCAGACCGTTTTGCTGAAGAGAAAAAAGGCGAAGGCACGGTTACAAATCTTTACAAACCCATGCGTGAAGCGCAGGAAAAACAGATTGAACAAAACAGGGCAATGATCTTGCCTGAGATGGCGACTCGTTTTGGTTTGGGATTGATGACTTCACCCGGCGGCACAGGTGGTAATTTGCTGCAACGCACATTGGCTGATGTTGGTAAGTCTGGTTTGGGTGCTGTGCAAGGCATGACTCAGGCTCAAAAAGAAATCCAAGCAGAACAAAAAGGATTACAAGCAGGCACGATTGAAGCTGCCAAAGCAGATCAAGCACGTCGTGATGCTTTGACCGGCAACTTGATCACCGCTGTTGGACAAGAACAAGCCAAGAAAATTGGTTTGGCTCAAGTGGCATCCAATAAAGAAATGCAATTGGCTTTACAACAGCAGGCTTTGGCTTCAAGGGCGGCAGAAAACTTCCGCAATTTGGTGGCCAAAGAGAAGTACAACTTGTTGACGGATGCCAATAAGCAGTTCGAATTCGCTGGTCCAGAAGGTCAATTGAAAGCTGAACAACAAGCTCAGCAGAACGTCTGGCGCAATACTTCCAAAGCAGAACGAGATCTGTTGGGTGGCATTGCACCGTTTACCCTTGATACACCTCCACCACCTGCGCCTGCACCCGGAGCTGCTCCTGCTGCATCAGCGACAACAACTAGTTCCGGTCAAGGATCTCCCTTAGTACAAAACCCAAAAAATTCTATAGCAAATTATTTTGCGGGACCAAATAATTCAACAGGTCCTAATGTAATATCGTTCAATTCATTGCCAACAGGGGCTAGATAATGCCAATGAACGTTCAAATGCCAGATGGGACAATCATTAGTGATGTTCCAGATAATTCTACGCAAGCCGATGTTTTATCTAGGTATCAAGCATATCAACAATCTTTAATAACTCCTCCTTCTACAACTCTTGCAAATAAACCAGAAGCGCCATCTCAGCAAGCTGGTATTGGAGATTTGTTTTCTGATGTTGGAACAGCCTTAAAAGAAACGCCACGGCAAAGTTTGGCCGCTGTTTTACAAGCCTATCAAGGTAATGACCCACAAGCTATTGCTCAGAAAGATTCTTTAACCAATAGGATTATTGATAACGCTCGTACAAAAGCTGCTGAACATGCAAGCGAACCTCATGCAAAAGACACCTATTTTGATTTGCTCGGTTATAAATTAAATAGGTCTGACATTCAGAATTTGCCACAGAGTTTGGCATTTTCTGCAACTTCTATGGGGGCTGCTGTTTTGGCTGGTCTTGGTAGCGGCATGGTGACTGCTAACCCTATCGTTGGTGTAGGTTCTGGATTAACTGCTGCTGGTTCTATTGGTTATCGTATTGATACCAACAATTTCATGAGAGATTTCCGTCAAGGTCTTGATGAAGAATCTAAGAAACAGCGAGGAATTCCTCTTTCAAATGCTGAATACTTATCTATTGTTGAATCTCCTGAGATGCAATCAACAGCTCAACAATATGGTATCAAATGGGCTGGAACTGGATCTGCTCAAAAACTAGCTCGTAAACATGGTACATACGAAGCTGGTATCGAAGCTCTTGGAACAGTTGCTGGAATTGGAGCAGGAAAATATATTTTTAAGAAAGCACTTGAAGGTGAAATTGTCAAACCTTTGTTGGCTTTAGGTGCAGAACATGGAATTGAAGTAGGCGGCGAAGCTGGCACTCAAACAGGGCAAACAAACGTTGAACGTAAGGCTGGTTTAAGTAAAGAAGCCGAACGTAGCTTTACATCTCCAGAAGATTGGGCTAAGTCATTCAAAGAAGTAGCCGGACCTACTTTACTTCAATCTTTGACAATGGCAGGTATTCCTTATGTGGCTGGTAAAGTCATGTCAGGGAAAAAAGAAGCAAATACTGTTGAACCACCTCCTGCTGCACCAGCTCCTGCTGCACCACTTCCTCCACAGGTAAGTTCTGGCTTGGTTTCTCCTGAAGATCTGGAGCAGCCTGTTGCCCCAGTGGTTCCTACAGTTGCACCAAAGGTTGAAGCAGCTGCTCCGGAGAAAAAAGCTGAAGTTGTTCATGCTATCCCCATGGGTGAGAACACCGAGTATCAGGTCATCAAAACTCCTACTGGATACACTGCCAATCTTTTTGACAAAGACTCTGGTAACTATGTTTCAGGATCAACCCGCATATTTAAGACAGATAAATTTGGGGATCAAGCAGAAACCAAAGCAATGGAGTTTGTGGCTAAAGAGGCAGAAAAAGCCAAGCCATACATGGCTCCAGAAACAAAGCCTATTGAAATTAAAGGCGAAGAGCTAGAAGACAAGCTAGTTGAGAAGGGTATTCCTATCAACAGCAGCCAAGATGCTCACAAACTGTTTTCTGATGGCCACCCAGTCTATGGATTGCATGAACAATCTGAAGAGCCACACCTCATTCGTTCAGCTACTGAGCTGGACACCTATGCGCCTGACCAACTGATTGCTTTGCCCAAACAAGAAGCTGTTGCTCCAGTTGTCAAAGCTGAAGAGCAGCCAACCAAAAAAGTTGAATCTGTTGTGCCAGTTGGATTCCGTTATACATTGTTGGAAAGCCCTGCTTACGAAGGTTTAACTCCATTATCTTTGGATGATGCAGATTTTGAATTGGAGGCTTTAGAAGACAACGCCAAACGTGGTCGAATGACCCCCCAAAGATTTGCTGAATCTGAAATTGGAAAAAGATTAAATACAGGTCAAATAACACAAATTTACGAAGGATTAAGAAATGATCCTGTTGGAACAATTCAAGAATTACGCAAAAATATTTCTTCAGAAACAAAAACAACAGAAGAAAAACCTGTTGAGGAGCCTACACCAGCAGCTACACCTTTAGCGGAGGCTGAAAAGCCAGTTGAGACTCCACAAGCTGAAGAAAAACCAGCGGAAGAAACAAAAACGCCACTGGAGATTAAAGATAAAGATCTCCAAGGGAAGTATGCTGGCATTGAAGATGCAGATGGTTTTACTGGATCAGGAGACGAAGAAACAGCTTGGTACAAGCCAAGCACGGGTGAACTAATCAACAAAGGTGTAGATGGAACTCCAGTTCAACATTACGCCGGGGATGTGACGCCACAAGGTTTGACAAACGTCACGCCAATCAATACTGCTCAAGAAGCACAAGATGCTATTGATGCTGGCAAGTCATTTGCCACGGCAGAAGTTGGCCAAGAAGTTGCCAAGCCAATTCCTAAGACAAAAGCTGAGATAAACCAAGAGCGTCAACAGGCCAAGAAAGCTGCTGCACAGGCAGCCAAACCTGTCATCGGCGTTGAGTCTTTGGCAGAACTGGGCGAAGAACCAAAATACGATTTGGCAACACCTGAAGGTAAGTTCAAACTAGCTCAGTCGGTTAGTGCTCACTTACTTGCAGGCAATGGATTTGCAGGCATCAACGAAGCGCGTAAGTTCATTGCTGACTTGACAGGCCAGAAGGTCGAAGCAAACACTGCGTCTGCCAAGCAGGCTGATGAGGCCGTGGAAGTTGGTGTTGTTTTGGCTGCACGTGAGATTGCTCAAAGCGGAGAAAGCAAAGACAAGATCTATGACCGTCTGGTAGATCTGTATAGCCGCCAACCCAATCTGGCCGTGCGTTCATCCACCAGTGTGCGTGAACAGGCTTACTCCACCCCTGCTCCTTTGGCTTATGTGGCCAGTGAATTGGCAGGTATCAACGACAAGACCACCGTTTACGAGCCAACAGCTGGTAACGGCATGTTGCTCATCGCAGCAGATCCCAAGAACGTCAAGGCCAACGAGCTGAACTCAACCCGTTTTGAGATGCTCAAGAAAGTGTTGCCCGGCGCAGAAGTGGTCAACAAGAACGCTATCAGCTATGACCCAGAGCTGAGTGACGTGGTGATTGCCAACCCACCCTTTGGGGCTACTGGCGAGACGTACACGATTGAAGGCAAAAACACACGAGAAATCGACCATGCCATCGTTTACAAAGCGTTAACACGGATGCCGGCCAATGGTCGTGCCGTTTTGATTGTGGGTGGTGTTCGTGCGGAGAATGAAGAAGCCCGTCGTGAAGCCTACCGCGCAGCTCAGAAACGCAACTTCTACTACAACCTGTACAAAGAGTACAACGTGGTGGATCACTTCTCTGTCAGCGGCGATATGTACACCAAGCAGGGTGCAAGCTACCCCGTGGATGTCATTGTCATTGACGGCAAAGGCCAATCACAACGTAACTTACCGGCAGCAGATCTGCCACAACAGATTGGTTCATACGAAGAACTGAAGGAGAAACTCAATGAACGCATGGTACCCAGAGAAAATATCAGCACCAGCGGAGCTAACGTCAGTGCTGCTCCCGCAGGGGCAGGTAAGCCAGAACGATTGGGTGAACGCCCTAGCAGACAGGGTAATGAGCCTAGTGCTGAAGGAGCCAAACCCACAGCAGGCGGCAGACCAAGCGTGTCTGAAAATGGCGCTGGCGAACGTGGACAACCCAAACCAGCTGGGACAAGCGTTAGTGCTGAACAACCTAGACCTGCTAACGAACCTGAACGTGGCGGCAATCGAGGACCCGTTTCCGGCGCAGGTGAACAAGTCGGACCCAGTGGCCGAGCAGGCAATGAACGAAACGAGCCTACAGGATTGGGTGGACCTAGCGTTGTCTCAGGTACACGAGTCGAGTCTGGATTAAAAGATCGACGTGGCCAAGAAACAGAAACTGGCCATCAAGTTGCTTACGAACCTCATTCAAACGCCTCATCTGTTGGTACATTGGTGCCACGGGCGATGGCTCAGTCCATCAACAATTCTCTTGATGAAGTCGAACGCAGCGTTGGAAACGTAGAAGATTATGTGGCTGAAGCTCTGGAAATGGATCCAGAAACTTTGCGTGAGAAGTTCTCTGCGGAACAGATTGATGCCTTGACTCTGGCCATTCGTAATGCCGAGGCAGGTAAAGGCTTCATCATTGGCGACCAGACCGGTATCGGTAAAGGCCGTGTGGTGGCTGCCATGATCCGCTACGCTTTGGTTCACGACAAGACCCCAATATTCGTTACTGAGAAGCCCAACCTGTACTCGGACATGATCCGAGACTTGGACGATATTGGGATGACCAAAGAATTAGCACTTGACACCAACAAGCCAAAGATCTTTATTACTAACAGTACTGGATCAATCCCTTATACATTGTTGCGTAATGTCAATGGTGAAGTTACAGAAAACACTCTAATTCTGAAAGCTCCTAAGTCCGGCAAGGATTTGGATGGAGTGATGAAGGGGATGAAAGATAGTTTGGGTGATTACAAGGTGATATTCACTACGTATAACCAGATGCAAACTGTTAAAGGTGAAGAAACTGAACGTCAACGGTTTATCAAGCACTGGGGTGCTGGTAACTACATGATCTTTGATGAAAGCCACAACGCTGGTGGATCAGGCGAAACTCAAGCTCGTACCAAAGAACAACGTGAAGCAGAAAAAGAAGGCAAAGGCTTAGCTACTGGCCGTTCAGCATTTGTGCGTGAACTTGTCAACAATGCTGATGGTACTTTTTTCTCGTCTGCTACATACGCAAAACGCCCCGATGTGATGGATCTTTATGCCAGCACAGATATGAAACTGGCCGTTAACAAGATCTCCGAACTTGGTGAAGCGATCAAAAACGGCGGCATTCCTATGCAGCAGATCGTGGCCAACATGCTTACCAAGGCTGGCCAGTACATTCGTCGTGAACGTACCTTTGCTGGCGTGTCGTATGACACCGTGGAAGCCAAGGTTGATAAGCAAACCGCTGAGAACATGGCTACATCCATGCGTGATGTGCTTGCCTTCTCACGTGCCAAAGAGCTGGTTGTCAAAGAGCTGCAAAAGAGTTTGGACAAATCAGGCGGCAGAGCATCTTCTACTGGTGAAAAAACACAAATTCAAGGTGCATCTTTTGGAAATACGATGCACTGCTTGATTGATCAGATGTTGCTTTCTTTGAAAGCCAAATCATCGGTTGACCATGCAATTGCAAGGCTGAAAGCCGGCGAGAAGGTTGTGATGACCGTCGCCAACACGATGGGTTCGTTTCTGCAAGAATATGCAAATGAGATGGGCATCAAAAATGGTGACCCAGTTAATTTGTCATTCAAAGATCTGTATTTGCGTTATTTAGAAAAACAACGCATCCTGACAATCAAACAGCCAGGTCAAAAAGAATCTCAAAAATATCGTTTAACAGATCAAGATCTCGGTCCAGAGCTGGTTGCTCAGTACAACAGAATCAAGGACTTCATCGAGAACGCTGGTTTTGGCGAGGCTCCGATGTCTCCCATCGACTATATGCACAACGAGCTGCATAAAGCGGGTTACAAAACAGAAGAGATTACAGGCCGTACTGAGAAGTTGAATTACCAAAGTGGTATACCAATCTTAGCGCCTCGTGTTGCAGACATCAAACAGCGTGTCAGTGCTGTTCGTGCTTTCAACAATGGCACAGCTGATGTGATCATCTTGAACCAATCTGGGTCTACTGGTATATCCTTACATGCTTCAGACAAGTTCAATGACAAGCGCAAACGCCACATGATCATTGTTCAGCCTGAAAATAACATTGATACGCACATGCAGATGCTTGGTCGTGTGCATCGTACAGGTCAGGTGGTTGCTCCTGCTTACTCGCAGATGATGGCTGACATCCCGGCTGAGATGCGTCCAGCTGCGGTGCTGCTCAAGAAGATGGCATCTTTGAATGCCAACACCACGGCATCACGTAAGTCTGCTGTTACTGCTGAAGGTGCTGTGGACTTCATGAACGAATACGGCGGTCAAGTTGCTCAAGAATTCTTGCGTGACAACCCAGAAGTTCACCAAGCCCTTGGCGGTAAAGACGCTTTGAAATTGGGTGAAGATCCAAACGAAGCCTCAGAAGCAGACATTCGTAAGCTGACCGGTTACGTTCCAATTCTGCCAATCAAAGAGCAAGAAGAGATTTACAAAGACCTGATTGACCGCTACAACGATTTGTTGGAGCGTGAAAACAGCATGGGAACCAACAAGCTGGAAGCCAAGGCTGTTGATCTGGGTGCTGAAACAGTCTCTTCTACGCCCATTACCGAAGCTAAAAACGATCTGTCTCCCTTTGCAGAGTCTGCAAACATGGAGCGAGTTGACGTTAAACGCACCGTTAAACCATTCTCTAAGGATGAAGTCCAAGAGATGGTCAAGAAGAATCTCAATGGCCAGACAGCTGCCGAGAAAAGTTCTTCTCTTTATGAAAACATGAAATCTAAGGGCGTTGAATATGCCAAAGATTTCGTTGCTTCGTTGCAAGCCAAGGGTGCTGACCAAGTTCGTATTGATCAGGCCAAAGGCCAGTTAAACCTTCAGCTGTCTCATATCAAATCTATTTTGAGCAACTACAGAGTTGGCACACCCATCTCCGTCAAGAATAACCAAGGCGTGTTCTTGTACGGCGTGGTGACTGATTTGGAGCATAAAGGCAAGACCAAGAATCCCATGGCTGGGTCTGATTGGAAGATGACGATTGCTTTGGCCAACGGTGATGCCAAGTCGATCAATCTTAGCTTCTCCCAAATCGGCAGCACGTATGAGCTAACTCCTGAGTCTTCCGTCAACTGGCTCAATCCAGATACCTTGCAGGCCGAGCATATTCCTTTGATGGATATGTTTGACAAAGGTGCAACTGTTCGTCGTGAAAAACGCTGGATGGTGACCGGCAACATCTTGGCTGGCTTTGCTGCAGTGAACAACATTGGTCAAATCATGACCTACACCAAGGCAGACGGCACAGAGGCTCAAGGTATCTTGATGCCTCGTACTTATGACTTTGAGAAAGCACAACGCGAAGCACCAGTTCAGATCAAAACCGCTGACGACGCCATGCGTTTCATGCAAGAGGCGGGTGGAGTTATCTCATCTCCTGACAAGATTCTTACTATCAACGGCCATGGCAGAAGAATTGAATTTCGTGTGCCTAAGAGTAAGAAGCAGGGCGGCACTTACTTCCTTGATTCAGGTCTGACAAATATTCTGGGTGACTTCTACAACGGCGTAGCTACCACCTATGACCCAGAAGTTGCCAAGAAGGCGATTGACTATATTTTGAATGGCCGTGACGAGACTTTGATTGCTGCAACCATGGCCAACAAAGCCAAGGAAATGTTTGCTCCTAAAGCTGCTCCTTTGGCCAACATCATCATCAAAGAAAGCATCAAAGATCGCAACCAGCGTGTACGCAAAGAGAAAATCAAAGAGTTTAAATCTCTGCGTCAACGTGCTTCATATATCTTGCGTAAGGTTGCAGAAGGCAAAACAGAACTCAGTACTCAAGAAGAGTTGACCCGTCTGTTAGAAACAACCAAAGAGCTGAAAGCCGACATAAGAATGTTGGCTCCAAGAAATGATACGCCAGAGCATTTCTATGATAAGGCTTTGAGAGAATACACCAAAGAGAATATCAGCAAAGAAGTGTTGGATGTTGTTTCTTACATCTACAACCGTGTGCCTTCTTTGTTGAGCGGTATCAAATTATCTGTAACTGCTGGAGACGGCAAAACAGCTGGTAACTTTGATCCAATGGAACGCCTTGTGACTTTGTTCAAGGAATCTGGCGCTGAAAGCGCAGTGACAATTCGTCACGAGCTGATGCACAGTCTTGAGCAGATGATGAATAACCAAACACGCCAAGCTCTTGTTGAAACATGGTCTAAAGCTCTGCAAGCGGCCATGAAGAAATACACAGACGAGGAGTCTCAAGCGTATTTCAAAGCCGTGTTGGATTACATTGAAAAACCCAATGAAGAAACATTCAACGCAGCCACAGACAAGATGCCCGGGTATGAGTTCTACCAATACTTGAATCCTTCAGAGTACTGGGCTGTCAATGCCGAGAAGCTGATGGCTGCCAAGATGGGAACGCCATGGCACCGGTTTGTTCAGTTCGCAAAACAACTGTTTGAAGCACTCAAGCACGTCCTTGGATTTGACAACAACCATGCCGTCTATAAAGCATTCAATGATTTGATCAAGGGCGAGACAGAACGTTTCCACAAACAATCCTTGACTGAATTTATTCATGCAAGCGGGGCAAAGATCTCGTTCTTGAATAACGTCAAGGACATAAACGATCTGCTGGCCAAACATGGCCGTGGTGATGCTCCTATCCACACATCCAACACGGTGATGGATAAGTTGCTGGGCGGCATCAAAGATGCCAAAGACATTAGCGCCAAGTTAGTGGACAACCCTCGTATAGCCGTAAATAACATGGTCGGTAACGTGGATCGTATGCTGCTTTACACCCGTGTCAAGAATACTGACTTCACTGCTGGTTTGACAGCTGCGGATGCGGCAAAGTATGGCCGTATGTTGGAAGACAGCCAAGGCCGTGCATTGGCATCGGTGGCCATGAATCAGGCTTTGAAAGCGACTCGTATTGGTACTCAGGTGATCATGTTGGGTCGTTTGGTGTTTGACAACACGACTCAAATGTTCCATGCAGCTGCTGACAAGTACTCCATGGCCAACATCATGGGTCTAAAACACCAACTGGAAAAGCAGATCGGTGTTCAAGGTACAGCTAACGTGATTCAGGCTTACTTTGAAGCCAAGCGTTCTCGTTCAATCGTTGAGGAATACCTCAATTGTGAAGGCAATTTGGAAGATCTGTTGACTGAACAGGCTGATCCATCGGTGTCTCCAGACCGCCAGCTGGCTTTGTTGCAGGACATTGAGGACGCCCGTACAGACCTCAAAAACATCGGCATTGCCTTGCAAAAGGTGAACATGAGCGATGAGGCGATTGATGACTTCAGTGCTTTGGATAAAAAGTATCCAGAGCTGCGGGAGATGCTGACCAACTGGAATCACGTCAACCGAAACATGATCGACATGATGGAGAAAGCCAAGATTCTCAGCAAACAACGTGCTGACAACTTGCGTAACATCAAAGACTACGTGCCATGGCAACGCATCATGGACGAAAATTCTGATCCTCATATTCCAATGTACACCTCTAAAGGCGTCAGGAATGTTAATAGAGAAAGCATTCTTAAAGAGGGTAAAACATTAAGAGACATCGATGACATCGTGGACAACATGCTCCACAACGTGATGATGTATACCCGTAACTCGATCAAGAACTTTGCAGCCAACCGTATTGCTCAAGAGTACGGCACTCGCAACGATAAAGGCAAACTCAAGGTATTCCCAACTGAAGATTTCTCACGTGGGATTGTGAAGATTTTGGTCAACGGCAGAAAGATCAATATCCAGATTGCTGATCCTTTGATTGCTCAATCTGTCATTGGTATTGAGGATGTTCAGATTCCAATGAACAGAATCATGTCTGCCGTGTCCAATGGTCTGCGTCGTTCGATCACGTTCTCTGGCGTGTTCCAGATCAAACAGTTGTTCATGGATGCTCCAACGGCTGCGCTGGTTAGCGGCGTCAAAAACCCGCTTTCTTTGTACGGCGGCGTGTTTGCATCGTTTGCCAAAGGTTTGACTCAGAAAGATCCAGTGGTGGATATTCTCAAATCTCACGGTATCGGTGGTTACCACTCTAGCGCCAGAACCGCAGAACATCAGTACCGTCAAGAAATTGGCTTGATTAACAAGTCTTCCTTTGACCGTGTGACAAGCATTCTGGATCAGATTGCAGATGCGTCAGACTTTGCTCAACGTCGTGCCGTGTATGTGCGTGTGATGAAAGAAACCGGCGGCTTCCCCGTGGGTGGAGATCAACGCAAAGCCATCCTTGCCGCTACCAACATCATCGACTTTGACAAGCGTGGCGCTGGAACATTTGCCCAGATGCTGAACCGCACCATTGCGTTTATGAACGCTTACGCCCAGCAGATTGATGTCTTGGCTCAAGCTCTGGCTGAACCTGTGGCAGCTGGTTTGGAGGCTGTTTCTGGTGCCAAGATGAGCAGCATCAGCGGTAACCTCAAAGGAATTGACCGTCAAAAGGCAATTGCTCGTTTGACCGTTGCAGCTGGCTTACTGACTAGCGCTTGCTTGCTGTATGCCATGGCCGTGGGTGATGACGACGAATACAAGAAGTTGGACGACCAAACTCGGATGCGGAACTTCTACATTCCCCGTTCACTCATGCAGACCATTGGTGTTGACCATGCGTTGTTGATCCCAATGCACACCTCGGCCAGCTACTTCTTCAAGTCCATTCCTGAGATGCTCTACAACAAGATCACCAAAGAAGGAACGAAGGATGCGATTGACAACACCCGTTTGCGTACAGCCCTCAAAGTTGGTGCGATAGATGCGTTGGCTGGTCCAATTGGATCTGGTCCTATTCCAACTGCGGCCAAGCCTCTCACAGAAATCGTCTTGAACCATGATTTCTACACTGGCGGCAAGGTTGTGCCTGACAGCATGAAAAACTTGGCTGCGTTCAAACAGTACTCAGCTGCTACGTCTGAGCTGGGCAAATGGGTTAGCGAAGCCACTCAGATTCCATTCACGGGCAAGGAAGACTCAAACGGCAACATTGTGGAAGGCACACGATCACGAGTTCTCAGCCCTATCCAAGCTGACCATGTGATGCGTAGTCTGGCAGGCACTGTGGCGTCTGTGGCCATGTGGGGATCAAACCTGATTGCAAGCAACAGACCAACCCCAGAAGAACGCAGCAACCCCCTGTACGGCTCATTCATTGCGCCAGATATTCCTCGTGGTGCTGAAGATCTGTTTTATGATCTCAAAACCCGTTCTGATCAGGCTATGGACACATTCAAGAACCTGCACCAGCATGGCCAACATGAGGAAGCCAAGCAGTGGTTTGAAGTCAACAAGGGTCTTATCCAAGCCAACGGGTTTACGGGCTCAGCTGGATCGGCCTTGGTGCAGCTCAACCAGCAGATCCGCATAACAGAGGACAATGCCAAGTTGTCGGCTGAAGAGAAACGCCAGCGGATTGACTTCTACAAGAACAAGAAGGAAGAGATTGCTCAGAAGACGATGCAATTCAGACGTCTATCTGGACTTTGACCATTCCTTTGACCTCATCGGTGAAGACGAACGTGGGCATGAAAAGCCTATCGTTCACCTTCAGGCCGTCAGCTAACCCATCCAAACCCGCTTTGATACTTGCAACCATGTTGTCTGCATCACGGTGGCGTTTGTCAGGCGGATAGAACGTAATAGTAATAGGGATTTTCCCGGACGCATTTATTTTTACTTGAGATTCCAGCGTCAAAACCCAACACGCTTCACGGTACATCTTCTTATATTTAGCCTTCTTAGTCCAATGTAATGAACTATTTGGTGATAGTTCTTTAGGTGGCCATGGAAAAATGATTGTGTTCATAGTAGATGATTTGACATGAGTACGACCTATTGACATATAATCTCTTTGCGGACACACTTGATCCGTCTGCTAGGAGAACATATGACAACACCTTATACAACGAAGACCGGTATCAAGATCGGTTCCCGTTACCGTGAGAATGGTATCAGGATGCCGATTGACGATCCGGACATGCTCAAACTTCAGAGGGCTTTGCTGCTGAAGCCCAAAGAGATTCAGGACATCAAAGACTTAGACCGGTGCGTCCTATGTTGCTTAGCAGTCATTGTTTTGATTGTTTTAATCATAGGAGAAACTCGTGCTGAACCTAAACGACATGGACCTCAAGTCCTGCATGGCGTCTACGATCAAGGGGATGGCAAATGAAGCTGACTAACAACTTCAACATTCCTGAGACGTTTGTCAACGTGCTCAAACGCCCTACCTACAGCAAAGGCAAGGCTCATCTGTCTGTCACGCAGCTCATCAACAGCCCCAAGATTGTGGCCTTGACCAAGAAGCATGACGAAGAGATCGAGCAGGATGTCTCTGACATGGTGTGGTCAATCTTTGGTTCTGCCATTCACAGCGTCTTGGAACACGGCAAAGATGACAACCACATCATCGAGCAGCGTATCCATGCCGAGCTGGATGGCTGGCGCATCTCAGGTGCAATCGACCTGCAAATCACTCACGACGGCGGCGTCTCAATTCGGGACTACAAAACCACCAGCGTCTGGGCGGTGATGAACGAGAAGATTGAATGGGAATACCAGCTCAACATCTACGCTTGGCTGGTTGAACATGCTGCACGTAAAACAGTGACTGACCTTGGCATCGTGGCCATCTTGCGGGATTGGAAAGCCCGTGAAGTCAACACCAAGGTTGGTTACCCAGAAGCCCCTATCAAGGAGCTTCCCATAACGCTGTGGACGATGGAGGAACGAGAAGCCTTCATCACCGCACGTATTGCAGCTCACTCGGCATGTGAGTTTGCAATGGAAACGGAAGGCGACCTGCCTGACTGCACACCCGAAGAGATGTGGGAAAAACCCGCCGTTTGGGCTGTGATGAAGGAAGGGAATATCCGTGCCAAATACGTTATGCCAACGTTGCACGAGGCTGAGCTTGCCATGAAGCAACTCCAAGAGGAGAAGCCGAAAGACAAGTATCTGATCGTGGAACGCAAAGGCGAACGTACCCGCTGCGCCAGCTACTGCTCCGTCAGTAAATGGTGCAATCAGTATCAACAGTATCTTGAACAAAACCCACAGGAGTAAAAATGAGAGAACTTTTAGGAATCCCTGCTGTAATCATTGCTGCGCTTGCGTTGATAGTCGGCCTATCGTTTTTAGGATACGAGATGTCCAGTTACTTTGCACCGAAGTACCGCGCCTTGGACAACAAGGTGTTCAAGGAATCTGAGCAGTACAACGACGGCATGGTGCGTGACTTGGAAGACCTCCAGTTGCAGTACATCAATGCTGACGCTGAACACAAAGACGCTTTGCGTGCCATCGTGTTGCACCGCTTCTCGGTGTATCCCGAAGACCGTATGCCAGCTAACCTACGTAACTTTTACAACGACCTTCGGAGCGGAAAATGAAATACATCATTGCACTTTGTTTATTGGCCAGCTTGGCTGGATGTGGAGAGGCTCCAAGTTCAGCCGCAACGATTGAACGTAAACAACAGGCTGAATTAAGTCTTCGTGGCGTGCAAGCTGTTGGAATGCCAGCCATCACAAACTTTGCTGAAAAACGCATGATGAAAGACATCATTGAGTTGCGCGATCAAAATGCGGCCACAACAACTTACATCATGGACATGAACGGCAAGATGCACAAAGTATGTGACTCTGTGGGTTTTGGTTTGCCTTATGCAACTCAATACACAAACCCTCAAATGCCACAACGCACATCGGATGGCGGCAGCGTATACGTGCTTCCACAGGCCGATCCAAACGGGCTATACAGCCCAGCAAGCGCAGACGGTACTTGGGTTCAATGCGTGAATCCAAAGACTAAAAAAGCAACTGTGGTTTACATCGAACCACGCATCATCGTTTCACCCTTCCCACTTGGAGAATAAATCATGATCACTATCCAATTGACACCTGCACAAGCCGCACTTTTTCACGAACTGCTGCGTACATCAACCGAAGACGTTCTTGAACAAATTACAGAAAGCGTAGAAGAACTTGCAACACAAGATCATTTGGTTGAGAAAGCCAGTGAAAACTACGTGATTAATCTGGAAAACAAAGTAAAAGAACTTGAAAAAGCTCTTGACGAAAAACCCGCTGCCAAGCCTGCTGCCAAGGTTAACGCACCTTACGGCTACAAAAAAGACGGCACACCTAAAGCACGACCCGGACGCAAAGTATGAATGTCTATCAAAAACTCAACAAGGTAAGAGCTGAGTTCCATAGTTTGGAAATTAGAAAAACTGGCGAGAACAAATTTGCTGGCTACAAGTACTTTGAACTTGCAGACTTTGTAATCCCAGCTCTAAACCTGATGGACAAGCATGGCCTGACCGCCATGGTGACCTACGGCTCTGACAAGGCTCAGATGGCCATCGTCAACAACGAGAAGCCTGATGAAGTCCTGTTCTTCACGTCTCCCATGTCTGAAGCCAACCTCAAGGGCTGCCATCCTGTGCAAAACCTTGGAGCTGTGCAAACCTACATCCGCCGCTATCTTTGGGTGGCTGCGCTGGAGATTGTTGAGCATGATGCCGTGGATTCTTCTAAACCCGTTGACGAACCCAAGCCTGAACCAAAGCGAGCTGAGAAGGTTCCAGCCAAGATGCAAGGCCAATCTGGCGAGTTCCAGATCACTGTGCAGTCCGAGGATTCATGCTCACAAGAGGAATGGCTCAACATCGTCAAAGACGCAGCTCACATGCTCTTGGAGTATTGCCATGACGACGCAGACGTTATGAAGATCTTCAAGAAGAACAAAGTCATCTTTGACCGAGTAAAAGAAATTGATCCAGCTTTCTTCAAGGAAATGATGGGCAAGTTCACCGAAACCAAAAACAAATTTGCGAAAGGCTAAATCATGGCATACGAACAAAAACCAAACGCTGGTGCGTTATTTCAAAACGTAAAGAAGTCACCTGCTCATCCAGACTTGAGAGGCGATCTGTTTTTAGATAAAACATTTTTGGTTGATCAAATGGATCGGTCCAAGGGAAATCTAGTCAAGATCTCTATCGCTGCTTGGAACAATACTTCTAAAACTGGTAAGCCGTATACAGCATTGACTGCTTCCCAGCCATACGAAAAAGCAGCTGACGAAGACGTGCCATATTGATATGAAGACGCTTAACTTTGAAGCTGTCAAAGTTGCTCTGAAACAAGACAGAACCGGCTACGTGCTGGCTCTGTCTGTCCACCCAGACGGCATACCTGAAGACTTGATGCGTGACTTTGTTGGCTCTCGTTATCAGTGTGTGCTTGTCAGGGTAGATGGCAACGAAGAACCCATGAACAAAGCTGAAGAGTTTTCCGGCGACAAGGCTATCCGAATTGCTGGAATGCTAAGCAGGGATCCAGACTTCTGGAAGTATCTGTATGTAAAGGAAGAAATCTTTGACGAGGAAGCTGATCAAGCTGTTGAGTGGGTAAGGGCAACGTTGCACATTCAATCCAGATCTGAGTTGAAGACAAACCGAGAAGCACAGATACGTTTAGACAAAATTCACAGAGACTACCAAGAATGGAAACAAGAAAACTAATCCCATACTCGGTGTACCTGCCGCAGGAACACCACGACAAACTTAAAGAGTTTGCCAAGCAGCGCAAGGCTTCTGTTTTGATTCGGGATGCTATTGGCATGTTGGTGGATGGCAACGATGTATTCACCACGGGCTACAACAAGGCATTAAAAGATGCTGCCAAGGTCATTTATGACTGCGAAGAGGCTCAGATGATTGCTGTCAAAGGCAAAGATCTAGGCGTTGTGTTATCTGAACGTATTGCTGAATTGGAAATTAAACATGGATAAAGACCCAATAAAAGAAATTGCTATGAACGTTCTGGCGTCCTTGAGAAATTACGAAGCAACTGATGTACGTGACATTCTCACTGGCGTGTCTACAGTCCTTGCAACACTGGCTGTTGAAGCTGGCATGGAAGAAGAGAAGGCCGTCTACGCATTCAGAAAATCATTTCGCCATGCTGACAGTCGTTTGAAACAACTTCAAAAAGAGGCTCACTGATGAATGATGAAGAGAACGTCAGGCTGCTGGGATCCATGTTTGCCATGAACGCATTCATCAATCGTGGATACGAAAAGCCAGATGATGTTGCCAACATGTCTGTTGAGTTTGCAGAAGCGTTAATCAGGGCATTGGATAAAAGTCCAGAACCTGCTGCGGGGCTGCCGGCGATCAAGACAAGAAAGAAGAAAGATGAGAATTCAACTGAACCGTCATGAGCTATTGTTCTGCGATTTGTTTGGAACAGCAAGACGCAAAAATGCCATGCAATTCAACCATGACCGTCAGGTGAGTAAGCAAAACCCATATGACATGGACATTGATGGATTTCGTGGCGAGTTTGCCGTGGCCAAATATTTCAACGTAATGGTTGACACTTCATTGAATGAAAGGAAAAACCCAGTTGATTTAATTTGGAACGGCAAGACAATTGATGTGAAAGCTACCCGCCATAAGAATGCTCACATTCTGGTGACCGAGTATCACAAACATCATCCATGCGACTTGTATGTTCAAACTTACATCGAGGATGATGCCGTGACGATTGTTGGCTGGATTGACAACAGAACGCTATTTAAAGAAGCAGAGATCAGAACAGAGGGTCGAGTTTCTTATTGGCTAAAAGATGACAAATTGTTTCCAATTGAAATGTTAGGAGTTTAAAAATGCCACTTAATGACCACCCAACAGACTCAGGTAAATGGGTTTACAAGCCACAGGAATACACATTCACGCTGACGCCTGAGAAATCAGAGTGGCAGTGTTATCTGTTCGGCAACCGACCCGGACTGACAGGCATTATTTATCGCCCCAACAAAGGCAAGGAGCCAAACTGGTTCTTGCGTTGGATGATGCGTATTTGTTTTGACTGTCTATGGGTAAAGGACAAACTATGAACTACATCATCTATGACGATGAGACGGCAGAGATTGCTGGAACATTTGCAGAGTCATTGGACAAAGCTATGAAACACACTGGCGAAGCAGTGAAGATGGCTCTTGAAGAATTAAAAACACAGATTGTTTGGTACACACCAAAAGTTCTGTCCAAGCGCCGTGGTGTTCGCGGCAGAGCAATGTCAATTAAATGGAGACGATCATGATTG